>VOFH01003387.1_pt1 | contig 23702 bp, 23 predicted proteins | sample 5384091 | NCBI WGS metagenome assembly VOFH01 (sample SAMN12384727, study PRJNA508395) | human gut metagenome | isolation source: healthy gut G | host: Homo sapiens
GCTTATCTTCTTCCTCTCTCCCTACAAATAGGCGGCTGCACTATTGATGTGCCTCTGCACCGCAGGGCTGTTTGCCGTATCCAGTCCGGAACAGATATTGATTATCCGCGTGGCCAAAAGGAGGCGAAATGCTCGGAGCTGCCTGTGTACAGGTAGCGTTTAATCTGGGAAATGCCATCGGAGCTTTATGCAGGAGGACTGGCAATCAGCGGCGGCTACCGTTATCCCGCCTGACAGGTGTTCCGTTCGCATTGATCGGCTTCATCCTTTTCCTTATCTTTTATAAGAAGTATCAAGCCAAATATAAACTTTGAGTCAAAAGCAAGCCACTGGTAAATAACTTAATCCAAAAGAAAAATAAATCACCCTAAGTAATACCCCAAACAAAACAGACTTTTCTGCCGCCAAAACGCAGATTAATGGGTTTTAATTGCAGATTAACTCTGTATTAATCGCCATCACACTATTTTATTAATGCCTCCCCTATAATTTTGCATCTGACGTACTTTCTCAATAAACAGATGAAAAACAATGAATGCTTTTAAAAAGTTGGATGTTATACTTTGCATACTATGTGGATGGACAAGTGTGTCGGTAGATGCAAAACAGGGCGATAAAACAGCGGGAAGATACACTCTTTCTCTGGATGGTGGAGAATGGCATTTATGGCAGGACAAGCAGGCGGAATGGAAAAACGATAAACTGTTTCTGCCGGAAGATGCTACGGATTTGTCACTTCTTCCTGTGAATGTTCCGACAGGAGGCTGGGAACAACTGAATCCGGCCAATGCCGCAGCCGTGCAGGTGCCGAACCGTGGAGGAATATTGTACAGTTTTCCAGTCGCCCAAGTCCGGACGATGGAGCAGGAGTCAGCTGGTGGTTTAGAACTATCAAACTCCCGGCAACACTGAAAGGCAGACGGGTGCTGATTCATTTTGAATCGGTCCGTATGCGTGCCGAGATTTATCTGGACAAGAAACTGGTGGGATGATATGATTGGAGAATCCCCTTTGACGTGGATATTACAGAAGCGGGTGAAACCCGGTGAAGAGCAACTTCTGGCAGTACGGGTGACACATCCGGGAGGTAATTTCCATTGGCAGGACTTCACGGAGATGAATTGGGGCAGCTATCAGATACCGCCCGGAAGGTCATTCGGAGGAATCATAGGCCGGGTACGTCTGGATGCAGTCTCTCCTTTGTTCATATCAGACATCTATATGCAGAACCAACCGGAATATACCAAAGTGAAAGCGATTCTGACAGTGAACAATACCTTGATGAATACAGAAAAGGCAACTCATGTTCACAGTTGCAGAAAAAGGAAAACCCATCGAGAATATAGCTCGCAAGGATTTGAAGAACGTTATCTTGCAAAAGGGAGAAAATACGATAACCATGGACCTGAACTGCCCGAATGCGAAACTCTGGAACCCGGATTCCCCGCATCTGTACGTTTGCCGGGTCGAACTCAAATCGGCTAAAAAGAATATGGGATGCAGATTCCCGGACTTTCGGTTTCCGCTGGTTTGAACCGACAGGGATTGGAAAAGATGCCCAGTTGAGACTGAACGGGCAGCGGGTGATGCTGCTTACCGCCATCAGTTGGGGATATTGGCCTGTGGGCGGTTTGTATGCCACTCCGGAAATGGCCGAAAACAGATACTTACAGCCAAGGCTTTAGGACTGAATATGCTGAATTTCCATCGTTCCATCGGTTCGCCGGTAGTGCTCGAAAAGCAGATGAACTGGGACTGCTATATCTGGAAGAGCCGGGATCTTTTCACTCCGCAGGACACGATCCCTTCATCCGGACCATAGTCAATACCAAACTGCAACGAATGATCTTGCGGGACAGAAGTCATCCAAGTCTCGTCATTTATAATCTGATAAATGAATGGGGAGGTCCTCGTGCCAGAGATAAAGAACTGACTGCCCTGCGTATGGAAGACATGAAAAAGGCGCATGCCATTGATCCGAGCCGGGTGATGACTTTTACTTCCGGATGGGCTTCTGCCGAACATTCGGAAGAAGACGCCAAGGCAAATCTGTTGCCTTTCGATTCGGTACTGCACCGGAAAGGATGGTTCGACAATCATCGCGCCGCAGGGCCTGCCACTTGGGAGGAAGATTACTATAGAGGTCCGAAAGACAATCTGATGTATACGGACAACCGGACCGAAATCTATATACGGGGCGAAGAAGGCGCTCTTTCAACTCCTCCCGCATTGCCGAAATTGCCAAAGAAATAGAACAGACCGGAATCAAGGGGGTGGGACGGATTATTCTGGAAGAATCAATATGAGGCATTTCAGCAGTTTTTCCATGAGAAGAACCTGGCACCTTACTTCGGCTCCATTGACTCGCTGACACGCGCCATGGGAGATGTCTCTTTCGACCATCAAGGACGGCGCATTCAAGGAATGCGTATGCAGAATACAGGAGACGTTTATGCAGTGAACGGCTGGGAAGCGATGCCGTATGACAACCATTCCGGCATTGTAGACATCTACCGGAACTGCAAAGGAAATCCTTCCACCTTTACTTACTATACCCAACCGCTCTATGTAGCGGTCTCTCCCCGCACACAGTTTGTACACCTGCCGGGAATAGTACCGGTCGATTTCTACATCGTTAATGAAAAAATCTTTCCGGAAAATACCGTTTATCAGTATTTGTCTGCACACCCGACGGGAAGGAAGGAAAACACATCGAAAAAGAGGTGCACATTACCGGAGGAGACTGTTTCGGACAGCTATTATTGGAGCACTGCCAGTTGGAAATAGAAGGAGTTTCCGGTTTTTATATCAAGTCAAGGCGCAATTACGGAATGCGTCGGGACACCTGTGCGCCGAAGGGAAAGATGAAGTACTTGGCATTTACTGGGATAGAAGCAATTGAAAGGAAAAGGTGCTTTATATGGTACTCCCGATGATCCTGTTGCTACCTTTTACCAGAAAGCAACCGGATGCGAGCTTCCTGCTTTCCATTCGGATATAGAGAAACTGGACTGGATTGTAGTGACACGTTCATCCCTGGTTGCGCCGCAGCCTGTTCCTGTTGAAGCATTTTGTCAGAAAGAAGGCAAATCGGTTTTGGAACTCTCTCTTTATAAAGACGATGACTTACGTACATTGGCGGGGGTGACCCAAGACAACAAGATAGACCGTACTTTCTGCAGACGGTGCCCAACCGGACCCCCTTGCTTCCTGCCAACCAATCTTTTTCAGCTATCTGGGATGGGAAATTAAAAGCCCCTCAGTCCGGCAAAAGGAAGACGGTACTTCATTGCTCTTGTTAAATCGGCAGCGATCATACGGCAGTGCTCCGTTTAATCTTGGCTCTGCTGTCGGAATCATCTCTTTTGCGGAAAAGGAAAATCTATTATTATTCAACCTTAGATTTGGTTGATAACCTGAATAATCCTGCGGCTGCGGCTGATGTAGCCCCTCGGCAAAGTTGTTTTGCAACTTTATTCTTTAAGTAAGGATAGATAATGCGAATCAGTAATAGCTATAAAGCAATCGGGTAGTTATTGCAAGAAAAAATAATTCTGAAAAGGAGAGAATATTTTCTCTCCTTTGCTTGAAAATCAACAAGATATTTTTATATTTGCGAGAAGTGTGAGCCTTTTTGTACCTAATCACTTTAAAAACGACGAATATGACACAACAGTATCTGTTCGACCGCTTCTCGCAGCAAGCGTTGCAAACCCTGCATCGCTACCGTGCTGTTATGTTCAGTCCCACCTGCCACCCTATGTAAATTGCATTTGAGATTCTTATTTTCTTAATTTCCATAATCTACATAGATCAGATTAGTATGGACAAACAAATCAACCGACCCCTTACCGAAGTACAGGATTTGGGTACTCAAACTGTACAATACCTGTGAACAAACCATCACAGAAGCCGAACGCCGCGAACAGCATAAATACGCTGTCATGGTACAACGTCCGCAGGACAAGAAATTCCTCGTGAAGATGCTGGATGAATCTTCGCAAATCCGTGACCGGAAGGATACTTGCCAAACGTATCAAAACCCTTCTCGACCAATACGGCGTTCCCGAATTTCTGAACAAAGCGGGACAGCTTCTGTTCAAAATGTATCAGGCATTCGGCCATCATTTCGACTTTATCGCCATCCCCATCATCAAGAAGCGCCTGCGCATGAACACCTCGCAGGTCATCATCACGAAGCGCGTCCGCAACTCACGAAGCATCTGGCCATCCGTGCAAGGAGAAAATCGGGCAGAACGTCAACCTGCTGGGCGAAGTGGTGCTCGGCAACGGAGAAGCCGACCATCGTTACCACCATTATCTGAAAGCGCTCGAATCACCCGACATCAACTACATATCAGTGAAAATATCGGGAATCTATGCGCAGACACACGCCTTGAATTATGAAGAAAGTTTTCCGGAACTCATTTTCGCGAATGTCCGCGCTTTATCAGAAAGCGATTGATTTCCCTATACGGACGAAGAAGGAGTCAGACGATCAAGTTTATCAATCTGGATATGGAGGGAGTACAAAGATACCCATTTCACATTACGCCTCTTCAAGACAGTGCTCAGCCTGCCGCAGTTCAAGAACTATTCCGCCGGAATCGTCGTTCAGGCATATCTGCCGGACGCATACGACTTTCAGACCGAACTGATCGAATTTGCCAAAGCACGTGTGGCAGAAGGCGGTGCTCCGATCAAGATGCGTCTGGTGAAAGGCTGCAACCTGGAAATGGAAACCGTCATCTCTTCGCTGAGAGGCTGGCCCAATCCGATCCGCCCTTCCAAAGAAGAAGTAGACGCCAACTACCTGCATCTGCTGGAACGGGCACTGATGCCCGAAAACGCAAAGGGTATTGCATCTTGGAGTAGCTTCCATAACCTGTTCTCCATCGCCTACGCCTATCTGCTGGCTCAGAAATATGGTACAGCCGAATACATGACCTTCGAAATGCTGGAAGGGATGGCGAACCACCTATGGAGAGCCCAATCCATGCTCGGCAACCGGGTGATTCTTTATACTCCCGTAGTGAAAAACGAACATTTTCTGAATGCCGTCTCATATCTCGTCCGCCGGATGGATGAGAATACGGCACCTGATAACTTCCTGACTCACTCTTTCAATCTGAGACCGAACACAAAAGAGTGGGATTTCCTGGCTAAGCAGTTCGAAATGCCTACGCCATGAAAGATCAACTGAGTCATGTGTCCCCACGCACACAGAATCGCAATCTTCCCACGCCCGTCCCACCGGCAGACGTCCTGGAAGAATGAACCGGACACGGACTTCGACCTGCCACAGAATCAGGAATGGGTGCGTTCTATCTTCTCCAAATGGAAGAAAGACGGAACGGAACAGCCGGAAATCATTCCGCTGCAAATAGGTGCGAAACGGTGGTATGCGAAAGCCGCTACCCATATACAGACCGTTGTCAGGACGATGAAGTCTGTATCTGTGAAATGTCGCAGGCGGACAGCGCACAAGTGGAGAAAATCATCGAAATTGCAGAGGCAGACCCTGCCGGATGGAGAAAGACCACACTCGAAGAACGCCACCGGATCATGTACGAAGCAGCCAACCGGCTCGCCGATATGCGGGGGCGATCTGATAGGCTGTATGTGTGCCGTGACGGGTAAAACCGTCATTGAAGGTGATGTAGAAGTATCGGAAGCGGTAGACTATGCCCGTTTCTATACGACAGCGATGAAGAAGTTTGCCGCGCTGGATGACGTAGAAATGAAACCGAAAGGCACCATACTGGTCATCTCCCCGTGGAACTTCCCCTGTGCCATCCTGTGGGCGGCATAGTAGCCGGACTGGCGGGAGGAAATACCGTTATACTGAAACCTGCCACCGTAGCCGCCCCTGTTGCGTGGATGTTTGCCAAGGCATTCTGGGATGCCGGTGTGCCGAAGGAAGCGCTGCAAGTCATCATCACCCGCCGGGAAGCACTGAAAGTACTGACTACCGCCCCCGCCATCAAACATATCATTCTGACAGGAGGAACGGACACCGCACAGAATATCGCAAAAAGCCAATCCGACCACTCCGTTATCGGCAGAAACGGGAGGTAAAAACGTTATTATCCTCACAGCGTCGGGCGACCGTGACCACGCCATCATGAACATCGTCACTTCTGCCTTCGGCAATGCCGGACAGAAGTGTTCCGCCTGTTCGCTGTTGTTAGTCGAACGTTCCGTATACGAAGACGAAAACTTCCGTAGCAAGCTGAAAGATGCGGCGACAAGCCTGAAAACCGGCAGTGTGTGGAATGCCGGAAATATCGTCGGTCCGATGATTACCAACAAGAACGATAAGTTACTGCAAGCCTTCAACCTCGAACCGGGTGAGTCATGGCTGGATTCCCCCGCGTTTCATCGACCGCAGAGAGTACATCCCTTGCACCAACTGTCAAATGGGGGTAAAACCGGAAAGTTTCTCATTCCGCACCGAATTGTTCGGTCCCCTGCTGAGCGTGGCCTGTATCGAGAACCTTGAAGAAGGAATCAGGCTGGTGAACGGGTTGGATACGGATTGACCTCCGGCCTGCAAAGTCTGGATGAAAAGGGCAAGAAGCTATTGGAAGAACTCCGTAATGGCAGGAAACCTGTATATCAACCGGGGAATTACCGGAGCCATCGTCAACCGGCAATACCATTCGGAGGGAATGAAACTATCCGCCTTCGATTGAAATTGGCGTCAAACGATTATTTAACGCGTACCTGTTTCTCAAAGTCATGAGCAAAGGCAGGACAGCCGGACCGACTACCGACAGAGTTATGCTAAAGCCTATCAGGAAGAGTTCTCAAAACCGAGAGACGTCAACCGGCTATATGGAGAACAAAAAACCTCTTCCGCTATCTGCCTTTGAAGAACATGATTCTACGCCTCTTCCCGAAAGATACAGACGAAGAAGCGACGATGATTGCACACGCCGCCCGTATATGCAGAACTCCGCTCACCATCAGTTTTGGCCCGACAGATGATCGTAGCAGCAGACTTGCCGGACTCGGCTGCACACTCCGGAAAGAATCATTAGAGGACTTCCGAAAGAATTGCCCGAATATGAAAGAGTACGTACCTGTTCGCCGGATATACCCGATGTCATGTACGAACGGGCAGCGGAAACCAATAAATACATTGCGACAGCACCGCCTGTGAAGCAAGGGCGCATCGAGCTGATACACTATATCAAAGGAGCAAAGCATCGCCTTTGAGTATCACCGGTATGGCAGTATTTCGGAAGTACTGCCGTTTATCGAATGCAAAGGCTCAAGCAGCCAACTTCCCTTTCTGTACCATCGAACCGAATGTAGGTGTCATCACCGTTCCTGATGAACGCCTGACCAAACTTGCCGAACTGGTTCATCCGGGACGTATCGTTCCCACTACTGTAGAAATTGTTGACATTGCAGGACTTGTAAAAGGAGCTAGCAAAGGTGAAGGGTTGGGAAACAAGTTTCTGGCAAATATCCGTGAAACAGATGCTATTCTGCACGTACTCCGCTGTTTTGATGATGAAAATGTGACTCATGTAGACGGTAGTGTAGATCCGGTCCGTGACAAAGAAATCATTGACACCGAACTCCAGCTGAAAGATTTGGAAACCATTGAAAGCCGTATCCAAAAAGTACAAAAACAGGCACAGACGGGCGGTGACAAACAAGCTAAACAAATGTACGACATCCTTGTTAAATACAAAGACGCATTGGAACAAGGCAAATCTGCGCGTACCGTACAATTTGACAGCAAAGACGAACAAGAAAATCGCAAAAGAACTGTTCTTGCTAACCAGCAAACCAGTGATGTACGTATGCAACGTGGACGAAGCAAGCGCTGCTACCGGCAATAAATATGTAGAACAAGTACGCAAAGCCGTAAAAGAAGAGAATGCAGAAATTCTAGTCGTAGCCGCCAAAACCGAAGCCGATATCGCAGAACTTGAAACCTATGAAGACCGCCAAATGTTCCTTCAGGAAGTCGGTCTGAAAGAATCAGGTGTAAACCGTCTGATCAAATCGGCTTATCACCTGCTGGAACTGGAAACCTTCATCACCGCCGGAGAAATGGAAGTAAAAGCCTGGACCTATCGTAAAGGATGGAAAGCCCCCCAATGTGCAGGAGTCATCCACACCGATTTCGAGAAAGGATTTATCCGCGCCGAGGTAATCAAGTACGAGGACTACATTAAATATGGTTCGGAAGCCGCCGTGAAAGAGGCTGGAAAAATGGGCGTGGAAGGTAAAGAATACGTAGTACAGGACGGTGACATCATGCACTTCCGCTTCAATGTATAAACCGTAGGTAAATCAAAACGCAAAAGACTTATCACAGCCATGCTATGAATGAAAAAACATCAGGGAACCAGCAAAACTAATGGCAGACCGATAAGTCAGTGTTTTGTTTCCTAAAACAAAATACAACTAACATGGAAAAATATTTAATCGTGGGAACCGGCGGCGTTGGAGGAAGCATCGCCGGTTTCCTTGCTTTAGCAGGAAAAGATGTAACATGCATTGCCCGTGGCAAGCATCTGGAAGCCATTCGTGAAAAAGGACTTCACCTGAGATCAGACTTGAAAGGTAATCACTTTCTGCCTGTACAAGCCTGCACAGCCGAGGAATACAACGAGAAGGCCAACGTAATTTTTGTATGCGTGAAGGGCTATTCCCTGGATTCCATCAAAGATCTGTTGGAAAAAGCCTCGGATAAAGATACCTTGATTATCCCCATCCTGAATGTTTACGGTACAGGTCCCCGTATCGGGCAACTTGTTTCACATGTAACAGTACTAGACGGATGCATCTACATCGTAGGTTTCGTCTCCGGACCGGGTGAAATCACACAAATGGGCAAAATATTCCGGCTGGTTTTCGGCGCACGTCCCCAACAGGGTGTGGCTCCGGAACGTCTGGAAACCATTGCCGATGTACTAAGAAAAGCAGGGATCAAAGCCGATATTTCGGATGATATCAATCGCGACACCTTCATCAAATGGTCATTCATCTCGGCTATGGCCTGCACAGGTGCCTACCATGATGTCCCAATGGGTCCTCTGCAACATCCCGGAGCAGAACGCGACACTTTCATCGGTCTGTCCAAGGAAAGTTCTGAAATAGGCCGCAAAATGGGAATTACCTATGCGGAAGACCCGATAGGATACAACTTAAAAGTGATTGACAACCCGACCAGCGGAAAGGGATTTGTGGAAATGCTTCTGCCGATCAAGTTCCTGGCAGGCGGCGGATGGAAATTCACCGGTTATGAAGGACTTGCCAGTCACGGAGGTACGCTCGGATTGATGATCGCCCTTTGGTTGTATTGCCGCAAGACGAAACTTCATTATATGGATGTGGTGGACATGATTGCCGTCGCTACTCCGATCACCGCCTGCTTCATCCGTCTGGCGAATCTGATGAACTCCGAAATTATCGGTAACCCGACCGATGTACCCTGGGCATTTGTATTCGAACGGGTAGATATGCTTCCCCGTCATCCGGGACAGCTCTATGAAGCGATAGCTTATCTGATCCTGTTCTTCATCATGATCTATCTTTATAAGAATTACAGCAAGAAACTGCATCGCGGATTCTTCTTCGGACTCTGTCTGGCTTATATCTTTACCTTCCGTTTCTTTATCGAATTCGTGAAGCAGAACCAGGAAGCATTCGAAGACAACATGATGTTCAACATGGGACAATGGCTGAGCGTTCCTTTCATCATCATCGGTTTCTACTTCATGTTCTTCTATGACCGGAAGAAGGTAGCAAAGAAATGAAACAAATCATAGATATAGAAAACTGGGAGCGGAAGGAGAATTTCAACTTCTTCCGCCACTTCCAGAATCCCCAATTATCCATTACCTCCGAAGTAGAGTGCGGAGGAGCCAGGCAACGTGCCAAAGCGGCCGGACAGTCTTTCTTTCTCCATTATCTTTATGCTGTGCTGCGTGCAGCCAACGAAATACCGGAGTTTCGTTACCGCATCGATCCGGACGGACGTGTAGTGCTCTATGACACCATAGATATGCTGTCTCCATCAAGATAAAAGAGAACGGCAAGTTCTTTACCACCCGTTTCCCTTACCACAACGATTTCGACACTTTCTATCAGGAAGCAAAGGCTAATTATCGACGCCATCCCCGAAGACGGTAATCCGTATGCAGCAGAAAACGGAGAAATAGCCGACGGAGATTACGGACTGATTCTGTTAAGTGCGACTCCCGACCTGTATTTTACTTCCATCACCGGTACACAGGAGAAGAGAAGCGGCAATAACTACCCGTTGCTGAATGCCGGAAAAGCCATCATAAAGGGAAGGCAAACTGGTGATGCCTATCGCGATGACGATTCATCACGGATTTATTGACGGGCATCATCTTTCCCTTGTTTTATAAGAAGGTAGAAGAGTTTCTGAAATAATAGTGCTGTTCAAATCGTATTTTCTCATTCCTTTTATCTACCTTTAGCGCGACTAAATGATAAAAATATGAGCACAAAAACACTATTCAAACTACTATGGGTACCTTTCGTCACATCCGTATTCGCAAGTTGCAGTGACAAGAAGATTACCTTACACTCCTCCGAAGGAAACGAATGACAGTTACATAAGCCCTGCCGTACCACAAGGTAATAGCTGGCCTGAAGCCTCCATGTCACTTACACAGCCTTTTCTGGGTGCCGGATATGATATTATGGGCAGCTACATAGAGCAATAATTCGGTAAAAGAACCAGTGCTCGATCTGAGCAAGATAGATAATGAAAAGATTAGCAATCTGGTAGGTTCGAGCGGGGTAGGACAGCTTCATTGGTCGTGATATGAAAGAGTTTCTTCGGTCAATCACAGAATATAAGAAATTTGTGGTGCCGGCAGAAAACAAAGATGATTTGCTGTTCACCGCTACCATTACCGGTCATAAATATTTTCAGAAACCTTATGATTATTCATCCCAATACACATTTTGCATTTAGTAGTTCAGGGAGCTAACGGGTGATTCAAAGATTACTCACCTGAATGCGGATTGGTCAACTGGCTGACCGATGATTTCCGGCAAAGAGCTGGAAGATGCGTCACCTGAAACAATCATAGAGCTATTTGGTACTCATATATTGGTGAACACTCATTTTAGGTTATATAAGCAAAAACCCTCTATCGCAGCATCGTAGCGGATGATGAAAGAGAACTTATTGAGAACCGCAAATACAGGGATGGGCGCACATCAGAGCAGCATTATTAAGCATCCCAATGTTTCCATCACTTATCGAAGAAACAGTAAAAAAAAAGAACTATGGGGAACAATTGTAGTGTCATTGCAGGAGCTGATTACAAAGTCTTTGATCAGCTGACAGGCGATCCGATGGATATCAGCCCCTGGATACAATCTGCCAATGAAAAGAATCGCGCCTTAACTACTCTGACCGGTGAACCTTATCCCCATCTATGAGGTAATAGCCGACCCCATAAAGAAACAGCAAATAAAAGAAGCGGTAATAGCCCATATCAAAAGGCACCAACTGTCCCTTACAACAAACGGCTCCCATCTTTCAGGCAAGTGACGGGCACTATCACCGCTACTATACCTCTTATAAGGAGTTAACCGCAAGGCCGATATCTGTCAAGGTGTGATAGGAAGCGTATTTGTCAGACACGAACCGGGTACAAGTACCGTCTTCATAAAGAGTCTATAGTATCTTCGTTGGGGCTGACTATATATTTTTTTTTATCTTTGCTTGATGTTATTAGAGACAGATCAAATTCGTGATCCTCGGCTTTTGCGGCGTTTAAACTTAATTTGCTCTCAGATGGTTGTCCATCAAAGTGCTATAGTGAATCAATTTAGTAAGGAACATAAAGAAAAGATGGGTGCTTATAGATTTTTGAACAATTCCTCAGTCAGCTCTGATGCTATCTTATCAGGTCTGATACAAACTTGCTGTAAGAATGCTTCCGGTCGTAAGCATTTACTGTGTATTCAAGATACCTCGGAGATAAACTATGAGGCTCATGTTGAGCGAATGAAGAAAAAAACAGCCAGTCCCGGCATTGTCGGTCAAAAGCAATGTGGTACTTTTTTGCATCCTGTCTTGGTAGTGGATGCCTCCAGTCATATTCCTATAGGCTTTTCTTCGGTTAAGCAGTGGAATCGCTCACCGGCTGCTTTAAGTCGTGAAGAACGTAATTACAGATATCAGCCTATAGAAGAACAGCACCGGGTCGTCGAGCTGGAAGAAACTGAGCTGCATGCCGCCGCGCGTCTCTCCCACTTCCACCATCGGTTTGCTGGAAATCCCCTGCTGGCGGTTGTCCGTTTCCAGTTGTTTCAGAATGTCATTGGCACGCTTCACGATACTCTTGGGCATACCCGCCATTTTGGCTACATGGATACCGAAGGAATGCTCGCTGCCGCCGCGCTCCAGTTTGCGCAGGAAAATGACTTTGTTATCTATCTCCTTCACCGAAACATTGTAGTTCTTGATACGCTTGAAGCTTTTCTCCATCTCGTTCAACTCATGGTAGTGCGTGGCAAACAAGGTGCGTGCCTTCGCTTTTGGATGCTCATGGATATGCTCCACAATCGCCCAGGCGATGGAAATACCGTCGTACGTAGAAGTACCGCGCCCCAACTCGTCAAAAAGCACCAGGCTACGGGGAGAAAGGTTGTTCAGGATGTCGGCCGCCTCGTTCATCTCCACCATAAACGTAGACTCGCCCACGGAGATGTTGTCGCTGGCTCCCACACGGGTGAATATCTTATCCACCAAACCGATATGGGCACTCTCCGCAGGCACGAAACTGCCGATTTGAGCCAGTAGCGTAATCAGCGCCGTCTGCCTCAGCAAAGCGGACTTACCCGCCATGTTGGGACCCGTAATGATGATAATCTGCTGCGTCTGGCTGTCCAGCATCACATCGTTGGCAATATACTTCTCGCCGATGGGGAGCTGCTTCTCAATGACCGGATGCCGTCCCTGATGGATTTCCAGCACATCGTCGTCGGCAATGACGGGGCGTATATAGTTGTTCTCGCGCGCCGCTGTGGCAAAGGAGAGCAGGCAGTCCAACCGTGCTATCTGGTTCGCATTGATTTGAATGGCAGGAATGAACTCGCTCAAAGATTGTACCAGCTCTGCATAGAGTTGTGTTTCCAGTACCAGTATCTTGTCCTCCGCGCCGAGAATCTTCTCCTCGTATTCCTTCAATTCCTGGGTAATATAGCGCTCGGCATTGGCAAGGGTCTGCTTGCGTATCCACTCTGCCGGCACCTTGTCCTTATGCGTGTTGCGCACCTCGATGTAGTAGCCGAAAACATTGTTGTAGCCTATCTTCAAACTGGGAATCTCTGTCAGTTCGCTCTCGCGCTGCTGTATCTGCAACAGATAATCCTTGCCGGAGTAGGCAATCCGGCGCAACTCGTCCAGCTCGGCACTGACACCGGATTTGATGACACCTCCTTTATTAATCAATAACGGCGGGTCATTGTCTATCTCCCAGTCAATGCGGTCGCGGATAAACTGGCAGATATTCAACTGCTCGCCTATATGATTCAAGCTGGCATTATCGGCATCCATGCAAGCTGCCTTGATGGGTTCTATCGCCTGCAAAGCCACCTTCAACGCCACCACCTCACGCGGAGAGACACGCCCTACCGCCACTTTGGAGATGATGCGTTCCAAGTCGCCAATCAAATGCAACTGCTCTTCTATCAACTCTTTGAAATCGGGCTGGCGGAAAAAGTATTCCACCACATTCAGCCGCTCGTTAATCGGCTGCACGTCCTTCAACGGGAATACCAGCCAGCGTTTCAGCAGGCGGGCACCCATCGGGCTGATGGTCTTGTCTATCACATTCAGCAGACTACTGCCACCGTCGTTCATCGACCCCATCAACTCCAGGCTGCGCACCGTGAACTTATCCAGGCGGACATACTTATCCTCCTCGATGCGTGCCAGCGAAGTGACATGCCCTATCTGCGTATGCTGCGTCATGATGAGGTATTGCAGGATGGCTCCCGAAGCGATGATACCGTTCTTGAGATGCTCCACACCGAAGCCTTTCAAGTTCTTCACCTCGAAATGCTTCAGCAGCTTTTCGCGGGCAGATGTCTCGGTAAACACCCAGTCGTCCAACTCGAAGGTGAAGAACTTGCTGCCGAAGTTTCCTTCGAACATCAGCCGCTTGCCACGCTCGAAAAGCACCTCTTTGGGGGCAAAGTTGTTCAGCAGCTTGTCCACATAGTCGAAAGGTCCTTCCGCCGTCAGAAATTCGCCCGTAGATATGTCCAGGAAAGCCACACCGCAGGCACCCTTACCGAAATGCACGGCAGCCAGGAAGTTGTTCTCCCGGTAGTTCAGCACATTGTCGTTGATGGAAACTCCCGGCGTCACCAGCTCCGTGATGCCGCGCTTCACCAGTTTCTTCGTCAGCTTCGGGTCCTCCAACTGGTCGCAGATGGCCACACGCTTGCCGGCACGTATCAGCTTGGGCAGATAGGTGTCGAGCGCATGATGCGGGAAACCCGCCATTTCGATGGTTTTCCCCTTGCCATTGGCACGTTTGGTCAAGGTAATACCGAGGATTTCGGACGCGACGACGGCATCGGTGGAATAGGTTTCATAGAAGTCACCACAACGAAACAGCATGACAGCATCGGGATGCTTTGCCTTCAAGTCGAGGAACTGCTTCATCATCGGGGTAAGGACAATATCTTCGTGCATACAAGTCTTTAATTTTTAATTTCCAAAGCTTTGAGCCAAGAGAGCAGGAAATCGTCAAGTAAGACCCAAAACTTAATGTGACAAAGATAATTCTTTTTTAGAAAACAGCCACGGAGAGGCTTCAAAACCTTAGCAAGCCTTAACAAAGAGACGCATTTTTCTAAAACATGTTATAAAACAGTCTTTTTATTTGCTCGGCATAATCTACTTTATTTCTTATCTACTCTATTTCTTTTCAGCCCAATATACCCCGCAGACAATACAAGCTGCGCCGCCTAAAGCGACTAACGTAATCTTCTCATCCAGAATAAGGAACGATGCAATCATCGTGACCAGAGGATTGAGATAAATATAATTGGATGCCCGTACCGTTCCCAACTGTTTTAACACTACATTCCAGAGCACATAGCAGATCAGCGAAGCCAATACGGCCAGAAACAGAAGGTTGAACAGTACGGCAGGTTGAAGAAGTACGGCGGTATCGGGCTGTAGGGGATGCAGGAGGAAGGCAGGCAGAATCGTCAGCACTCCGTAAAAGAAAATCTTGCGGGTGATAAATACGGTAGGATAACGCCCGGCCATCTTTTTAATAATCAGACTATAGAATGCCCATGACAATGCAGCAAGCAAGGTCAGCAGATCGCCTATCGGAGATATTTTGAGCACAAAACTGCCATTAAAGACAATCAGCCCTACTCCCATCAATGCCAGCAGGGAACCGTATATCAGTCCTTTCGATGCCTTTTCACTTTTATAGAAAAGTAGGGAAAGGATAGTAGTCAGCAAGGGAGCCGTGCAGATGATAAACGATACATTCGACGCCTGGGTGATGCCTAAAGCGGTATTCTCTGTAAAGAAATAAAGGGAGCCACCGAATATACCGCCTGCTACCAGCCACAGTTCATCTTGCCAGTTATTGGTGAACAGACGTTTGGGAGAAATTACCCAGATGCCAAGGTATGCAATCAGAAAACGGTAAAAGAAGATTTCCTGAGGTGTCAGCCCGTGATTTATCAATACTTTAGTCGAAATGAATGTCAGTCCCCAGATAGCTACTGTTAGTATTGCAATCAGATGATAGTACCCATGCTTTAGTTCCATAATTATGGTTTTAATGAGAATGCAAAGATACAGGGATTCATGGATATACCCACTGACTTTGATAGATATATTTTCAACAAAATTTCGCCGAAAGAGAACCGGTTATACATCCGGATATAACAAGAAAGCGAATATCCGGATGTCTGATAAAGTAGCCGTATCTATTCAGGTAATCGTCTGCTTTTACCAGTTATCCGTCCGGAAGGGTGCCGCGGGGATGCCATGAATACTGAAAATACTTGCTTCCACATAATTCTTATACGCATACCGCACGGCAACGGGATGAGGGACTTTGTCACTCGAAACCGCCAGTCGGGCAGTTTTGGTTTCTATTTCGGCAAAAGCCGGATAGAATACTTTATCCTCGCCTGCTATCTCAAATCCTTTAAGAGATGTCCACATCGGACTTAGGCCGCGTTGGGCATTGTCGAAGTTTATATAGATTTTATTCTCCTGTATCTCCATCGATTTATAAACAGGAGGAGCGTATCCGAATCCTTTCATCCCGTAGGTCTGCGCCAATGCCCAATACGCCAGTCGGTTCCCTACCGTCTCCTTGTCTACGGGATGGATGAAAACAGGGTGGCCGACATCCATCGTCGTAACCATGCCGCTATTCGGTATATCCTTCATATTCTGCAACTGGACTTCGCGCAGCCGGGCAGCCGATGTACCGTCGGCTCCTTCGTAATTGAAAGGCGCTATCTGCACAAAGTAGAAAGGAAGTTCGCCCCTGCCCCATTTCGCACGCAAGTCAGCCACAAAGGCGGGCATAAGGTTCAGGTAAAGATCGGCATTGTCACGGTTGCTTTCGCCCTGATACCACAAGAAGCCTCTCACTGCAAAATTAGTCAAAGGAGCTATCTTGCCATTGTAGAGTACACACGGGTGGCGGTAGGATTCTTCACTTCAGCATCGTTATCGAGGATGGAAAGATCGATGCTACTAAAAGGCTTTATGGATTCTCTGCTCATCCATGCCTCTACTTTTGATCCTCCCCACGTAGAAACGACGATGCCGACCGGAACTTCCAGCACTTCCTGTATGTAACGCGCAAAATAATAAGACACGGCGCTGATATGGGAAACGTTTACCGGCGTATTTTCCAGCCATTCGCCCTGGCAGTCCTCCGCAGGTGTTTTACTAAACTGGCGTACCCATCTCCCATCCTTTGAATCTGTAGTATACATTCGGATAGGCGTGGATGGTTTGGCTTTGGCAATCATGTCGTTCGTCCCTCTGACCGGTTGCCGGTCGAAACCGCCCATCGGCATCTCCATATTCGATTGTCCCGAACAGAACCAGACTTCACCGATCAGTACATTCTGCAACGTCAGTAATTCGCCGTCATTGAAGATGATCTTGTAAGGGCCTCCCGCAACAGGGGTAGATACTGTTAACGACCAGCCTCCCTTGCCATCCGATGAGGATTTATATGTCTGCCCGTTCCACGAAGTCTTCACCGTTACAGTAGCATTGGGACGGGCTTTTCCCCATAGTTTGACTTCTGCTTGCTGCTGTAATACCATATTATCTCCGAGTATGGAAGGTAATGTCACTTTAGCCTCACTTTTCATTGAAAAAGCAAGAGCTAAGAATAAAAAGCTGATAAGATATTTCATATATATTCAATTTTATTTATTCGGTTAGTTACAACAGGATTGACCAATCTTCGGAATATATCCTACCGGAAGAGGTAGTCGGAATGAGATAAGCTTTAGCTTGTTATTCCAATAGTCTCTGCTTTTTTTGCGCTTCAGCAAAGAAGGATGTAAGAAGCATTGTTAATAGTACCAGCAACTTTTTCATTTATTAGAATTTTATGATAACTGGCACAAATGTAAGTCCCGCTAGTTAATTTAGTAATTAATTTGCAATTAATTCGAGGAGAAAATAAAGGATATAGGTTGGAAAAAATACTTTTTAGTCGGTATCCAGGCTAGTTTAACGTTTATTTAAAGGCTTTTTTCAGCTAACACTCTAAAAAGATTATCCCGACAGGACTTCAACTATAACCAGTATACACTCACATTTTATCCATATTCTTTGTATTATAAACGATCAAACAATCCTCCCCAAAATATACTCACATTAATACGTATATAATAATACCAAATGAAAGAAACATATTATCCAAAAGTCTAACGAAAAAGAGAGTCTTACAGATAGAAGCGCTCGTTTGTAAACAAATCACCACTATCAAAACAGTCCTATTAATATATCACATTTTTCCACATAAAGAAAGGAAGAGAACTTTACTCAAAAAAAAGTTTTCTCCCTTTCTTACACTACACCCCGGAATCGAATAAACTCCTTCATCGTTTTTAATAAATAACGAGAGAGTTTATTATAAACGGTCCCCAAGTTTATTATAAACTATTTTTAGGCGTTTCCAGCGGCCTCAATAGAATTATTATAACAAAATGGGCAAGAACCTTCGCAGTTTCTTGCCCATTCGTTATCCTGGCTATGCAATTCTGCACATCCACCTATTGAACTTATGTTATAATTTTTATATATCCTATCATTACTATTCCGTTTTATATTCCTCCAAATATACGAAATAAAAACAAGAAAGTCAATAGCCGGACGGTATTTATACATCGCTTCGGACATCTATGCCCGTTACAAACGTCTGCAAGGTTTCAATGTCCTGAATCCTATGGGATACGATGCTTACGGCCTGCCCGCGGAGCAATACGCCATACAAACCGGACAACATCCGGCCATTACCACCGTCAACAATATCAACCGCTATCGCGAGCAACTGAAATGTTGCGACCCGGAATACTATCACTGGACACAATGGGCGTTCCAGAAGATGTTCAACAGCTACTACTGCAATGACGAAAAGAAAGCACGCCCTATCGAAGAACTGACAGAAGCATTCGCCAAATCCGGTAACGAAGGACTGAATGCCGCATGCAGCGAAGAACTGCATTTCACTGCCGATGAGTGGAATGCCATGAGCGAAAAAGAGCAGCAGGAAGTCCTGATGAACTACCGCATCGCCTATCTGGGTGAAACAATGGTAAACTGGTGTCCGCAACTGGGTACCGTGCTTGCCAATGACGAGGTGGTAGACGGCGTATCGGAACGCGGCGGCTTCCCCGTAGTCCAGAAAAAGATGCGCCAGTGGTGTCTGCGCGTATCTGCCTACGCACAACGCCTGCTGGACGGACTTGACACCATCGACTGGACCGAATCTCTGAAAGAGACGCAGAAAAACTGGATAGGCCGCAGTGAAGGTGCCGAAATCCAATTCAAGGTAAAGGACAGCGATTTGGAATTTACCATTTTCACCACCCGTGCAGATACCATGTTCGGAGTTACCTTCATGGTACTGGCTCCCGAAAGCGAATTGGTGGCCCAAGTAACCACTCTGGAACAGAAAGCCGATGTGGACGCCTACCTGGAGCGTACCAAGAAACGTACCGAACGCGAACGCATCTCCGACCGCAGCGTCACCGGCGTATTCTCCGGAAGCTATGCCGTCAATCCCTTTACGGGCGAAGCAGTGCCCATCTGGATTAGCGACTACGTATTGGCAGGATACGGAACAGGCGCCATCATGGCCGTACCTGCACACGACAGCCGCGACTACGCTTTTGCCAAGCACTTCAACCTGCCTATCGTTCCGCTGGTGGAAGGCTGCGATGTAAGCGAAGAAAGTTTCGATGCCAAAGAGGGTATCGTATGTAACTCTCCGAAAGCAGGTACAGAGCCTTATTGCGACCTCAACCTGAACGGACTGACTGTCAAGGAAGCCATCGCCGCCACCAAGAAATATGTGAAAGAACATAATCTGGGACGCGTAAAAGTAAACTTCCGCCTGCGCGACGCCATCTTCTCGCGCCAGCGCTATTGGGGCGAACCGTTCCCGGTTTACTACAAGGACGGAATGCCTTATATGATTGATGAAAGCTGCCTGCCGCTGGAACTTCCTGAAGTGGCCAAATTCCTGCCCACCGAAACGGGCGAACCGCCGTTGGGACATGCCTCTAAATGGGCTTGGGACACGGCAAACAAATGCGTGGTCGATAATGAAAGGATTGACAATATAACCGTTTTCCCGCTGGAACTGAACACCATGCCGGGATTTGCAGGTTCGAGCGCATACTACCTGCGCTATATGGACCCGCGCAACCACACGGCACTCATTGACAAGAAAGTGGATGAATACTGGCGCAACGTAGACCTCTACGTAGGCGGTACGGAACATGCTACCGGACACCTGATCTACTCCCGTTTCTGGAACAAATTCCTGCACGACCTCGGCGTATCCGCCGTCGAAGAACCGTTCCAAAAACTGGTGAACCAGGGTATGATTCAGGGAAGAAGCAACTTTGTATATCGCATCAAGGATACCAATACATTCGTATCGCTGAACCTGAAAGACCAGTACGACACTACCCCGCTCCATGTGGATGTCAACATCGTGTCCAACGACGTTCTCGACACGGAAGCGTTCAAGGCATGGCGTCCTGAGTATGCTACCGCAGAGTTTATTCTGGAAGACGGCAAATACATCTGCGGCTGGGCTGTTGAAAAGATGAGCAAATCCATGTTCAACGTGGTTAATCCCGATATGATTGTAGAGAAATACGGTGCGGATACGCTGCGTATGTATGAGATGTTCCTCGGCCCTGTAGAACAGTCCAAGCCCTGGGATACGAACGGTATCGACGGCGTACACCGCTTCATCAGAAAGTTCTGGTCGCTGTTCTACGACCGTACCGGCAACTACCTGGTAACTGATGAAGCTGCCGGCAAAGAAGAGTTGAAATCCTTGCACAAGCTCATCAAAAAAGTGACGGGAGACATTGAACAGTTCTCTTACAATACAAGCATCAGTGCTTTTATGATTTGCGTAAACGAGCTGTCCGCGCTGAAATGCAGCAAGAAAGAGATATTGAATCAGCTTACCGTTACGTTGGCTCCTTTCGCTCCGCACGTATGTGAGGAATTGTGGGAGACATTAGGTAACACAGGTTCTGTATGCGACGCGCAATGGCCTGCATACAACGAAGAATATCTGGTGGAAAATACGGTGAACTACACCATTTCGTTCAACGGAAAAGCACGTTTCAACATGGAGTTTGACGCTGATGCCGCTTCGGATGCCATCCAGGCTGCCGTATTAGCCGACGAACGTTCGCAGAAGTGGATCGAAGGCAAAACACCGAAGAAGATCATCGTGGTGCCGAAGAAGATTGTAAATGTGGTAGTTTAAAATTTTAACAGGTAATTAAGCAGGTAACAACCGCAGTTTTGAGTTTTGAGCATATCCGCAAGGTTAATACCTAATACTTAATACTTATTACCTGTACCTATCGACTATAACGACTTATTACCTATTACTTAATACTTATTACCTATTAATTAAATGCGCAAACCAGCAAAAGCGGAAATAATGAGAGAAGTGAAGGATTATACCTACATTACTCTCGGATTGATCAGTTATGCTTTGGGATGGGCAGCGATTTCTGCTGCCTTACCAGATAACGACAGGGGGTACTACCGGTATCGGGGCTATTATTTATTACGCCACGGGATTTCCTATCCAATGGTCGTACTTTATTATCAATGCGGTTCTGATGACATTTGCCATCAAGATATTAGGTCCGCGATTCAGCATAAAGACTACTTATGCTATCTTCATGCTGACTTTTTTGCTATGGATATTCCAAGTATTGGTAAACAACTACATACAGACGCCCGATATGTCGGCTGACGGGAAACCTCTGCTGCTTGGCAGCGGACAGGACTTTATGGCTTGTATCATCGGCGCGGCTATGTGCGGTGTAGGTCTGGGCATTACTTTCAATTATAACGGAAGTACCGGAGGAACAGATATTATCGCCGCTATTGTCAATAAATACAAAGACGTATCGCTGGGAAGAATGATCATGATTTGTGATGTATTCATCATCGGCTCCTGTTACTTTGTGTTTCACGACTGGCGCCGGGTAATCTTCGGTTTCGTCACTCTGTTCATCATTGGTGTCGTGCTCGACTGGATTATCAACAGCGCCCGTCAGTCCGTACAGTTCTTCATCTTCTCCAAGAAGTATGATGAGATAGCCGACCGCATCATTAAAGATACAGACCGTGGGGTGACCGTGCTCAACGGTACCGGATGGTACAGCAAAAACGATGTAAAAGTATTGGTCGTACTGGCCAAAAAAGGCGTCAGTCGCTGGATATCTTCCGACTGGTAAAACGTATCGATCCGAACGCTTTCATCTCGCAAAGTTCCGTCATCGGGGTGTATGGCGAAGGGTTCGATCAGTTGAAAGTGAAATAAACAGGTGAATGAATCCGGATAATTCCGCTAAAAAACAAGAATAAGACAATGAAACGCAAACTTGTATTTGCCACCAACAATGCTCATAAACTCGAAGAAATAGCTGCCATCCTCGGGGATAAGGTAGAACTGCTCAGTCTGAATGACATTGACTGCCACACGGACATTCCCGAAACAGCCGAAACGCTGGAAGGAAATGCCTTGCTGAAATCTTCTTTTATCTACCGGAACTATCAGCTGGACTGCTTTGCCGATGACACCGGACTGGAAGTGGAAGCTCTGAACGGAGCGCCCGGAGTGTACTCCGCCCGCTATGCCGAAGGCGAAGGACACGACGCTCAGCGAATATGCGCAAGCTGCTCCACGAACTGGAAGGAAAAGAGAATCGGAAAGCGCAATTCCGCACTGCCATTTCGCTGATTCTCGACGGAAAGGAATATCTCTTTGAAGGTGTGATCAAAGGGGAAATCATCAAAGAGAAGCGCGGAGATTCCGGCTTCGGTTATGACCCGATATTCAAGCCCGAAGGGTACGAACAGACTTTTTTGCCGAACTGGGAAACGAAACAAAGAACAAGATCAGTCACCGTGCACTGGCTGTACAGAAACTTTGCGAGTTTCTGCAACGCTGATTCTTTAGCATATTCCGCACAACAGCCTGTCTTGACATCAACGAAGTGCCAGCAGTAAAATTCTCTCAGGTCATTTCTTAACTATATGACACAGAGTTTAATAAAAAGAATTTTTGTAATCTTCAGAAGAAAATTATTTCTTTGCAAAAAAAATAAAGCGTAATGAAGAAAATTGCATTATTTACTTTCCTTACATTGTTATTATGTACTTCATGTGTAACGAAAAAGAAGTTCATGATGACAGAAGCCGCACGTATTGCAAGTATCGACAGCTTGCAAAGTTTATTGACTGATTGCCGCAACACGGGCGACCAGCTGTCAGCACAAATCAAGAAGCTCCTGCGTGATACCACCCAGATGGGGAAACAGTATCCGTCAGTATCAGAGCATGCTTAGTACTAACATGACGGAACAGGAAAAACTGAATGCCTTGTTGAGTCAGAAGAAAAACGAACTTAGCGAAAGAGAACGCACCATCAACGAGTTGCAGGACATGATCAACGCTCAGAACGAGAAAGTGAAACAACTGCTGAACAGTGTGAAAGACGCGTTACTGGGCTTTAGCACAGACGAACTGACGGTTCGTGAAAAGGATGGAAAGGTGTATGTGGCAATGTCGGACAAATTGCTGTTCCAGTCAGGAAGCGCCCGTCTGGATAAACGCGGAGAGGAAGCTCGGCAAATTGGCGGAAGTCTTGAACAAGCAGACCGACATCGACGTATTTATCGAAGGTCACACCGACAATAAACCGATCAACACCGTACAGTTCAAAGACAACTGGGATTTGAGCGTGATTCGTGCTACCTCCGTCGTACGTATCCTGATTAAGAACTACGGTGTAAATCCTTTGCAGATACAGCCCAGCGGTCGCGGCGAATATATGCCTGTTGACGACAATGAAACAGCGGAAGGCAGAAGCAAGAACCGCCGTACGGAGATTATC
>VOFH01004032.1_pt1 | contig 23644 bp, 32 predicted proteins | sample 5384091 | NCBI WGS metagenome assembly VOFH01 (sample SAMN12384727, study PRJNA508395) | human gut metagenome | isolation source: healthy gut G | host: Homo sapiens
AGCAGTGATGAAGCAGACACATCCGCAGCGCCGGGTTCTGGTGGTGATAGGGTCTATCATCTGCCAATTCTGCGTGGGAATGCTATACAGCTGGAGCGTGTTTCAAACCCCCCCATTTCTCAAATGTTCGGCTGGGATACCGGCGCGGTCTCTCTGACCTTTTCCATCAGCACGTTTATGCTTCCTGTCGCCATGATCGTCGCCGGGCTGCTGCTGCCGCCGGGGGACCCAGATGGGTTGCATCTCTGGGCGGCATCATCCGCGCCATCGGACTTTTGATCGCCAGCCAATCCCTCTCTGGTCATGCTGTACGTAGGCTTTGGATTCCTGGGCGGCGCGGGCGTTGGCCTGGTTTATGGTGTCCCCATTGCCACCTGTGCCGGCTGGTACCCAGAGAGCACCGGGCTGATCACAGGTCTTGCTGTCGCTGGCTTCGGTCTTGGTTCCAGTGTCTATGCGCCCATTGCCACGAACCTCATCAGCCATATTGGTCCTATGAATACATTTCTGGTGCAGGCGTGCGTCTCTTTCGTCGGCATTTTGCTGGGAAGCCTGCTGCTCAAGGCCCCTCCATCCACTCAGGCGGCTCCGGGCGGACAGACGGCAGCTATACGCCAGGCGGCATGCTGCGCACCTGGCAGTACTGGATTCTCCTGATCATGTACATCCTAGCCAATGCAACAGGTCTCATGGTCGTGGGATATGCCTCCCCCTATGGGGCAGCAGCTGGCTCATATCACCACCGCCCAGGCAAGCGCAGTGGTCAGCATCCTCGCGATCTCCAATACGCTAGGCCGCTTTCTGGGTGGAGCCATGTCTGACCGGTTCGGTCCCTTTCGGGTGGTTATCTTCCTCTACTTGGTCAATGCTGCCACCATGTTCTCCATGAAGCTGATGACGAACTTTGTGCTCTACGCGCTGGCTGTCGCCATTCTGGCCTGCAGCTTCGGCGGCATGGTGGGGGCCTATCCCTCCATTGTCCTGGACTACTTTGGCAAAACCTACTATTCCGTGAACTACGGTCTGGTCTTCCTGGCCTTCGGGATCGGCGGGCTGCTGGGGCCGCAGATTGTCTCTCAGGTTCTGCGGCTGCAAAACGGCGATTATACGCTGGCCTTCTGGATCGCGGGTGGAGCCGGCATTGCCGGCGCTCTCCTGGCCTTGTTGTGCAGAAAACCAGTTCCCGGAAAAACGCCATGTTTTCCTAAAGCAGCAAGGCGGAAGTCTTCTGACTTCCGCCTTGCTGCTTTTGTGCGCGGCGCTGCTGGCTATCAAGTAAAATGCATCACGGAATCTCCAGATGGACCGACTCGTGAAAGATCGGCTCTACTATCCCGGGAATCTCCACGGCGTCCGTAAAGCGGACGTCTCCCACACAATTTTTAATAGCTGCACGATGTGGGGTGGGGCCGCTCATCCGGCGGCCCGCTGCCACAGACCACCGCTGTCTTGGGCTGTAGGAGGTGCAGGAGCTTCCGCGTGGTAGAGGACAGCGAGGCGTGGTGGGGCACTTTCAAATGTCGCAGGGAGTGGCTGTTGCCGTCTCCCACATATGGGCATAGGCGTCGCCGCCCAAAACAATCTCCCGGCCATGGTAATATAGCCGTTGGCGCAGGCTGGCAACATTCATGGACTTAGCCCAGTGGATTAGATCATAGGCGTTCCGCTGCCCCTGAAAGGCTGCGTCAAACACCTGTCTCTGCCTGGGGTACAATGCCGGCTCTCCAAAGAGGATGTCCATCCTCAGTTCCTCCGTGAGCTGAAGGGTCTCCATCCGGTCGCCCGCAAGCTCCACCAGCGTTCCAATCCGATCTTCATACCATCTCAGCGGCCGCGCATAGAAATCCATGCAACGCAGAAGATTCCTGGCCGCCTTGGGAAGGCCGTTGTCTCCGTCTGGTTCCAAGCTCTCCGCCTCCCTCGGAGGGATGTAGGGCGTCAGTAGCCGGTCCACAGCCACGCACTGTAGCACCCGGTCCAGGCCACCCACATGATCTCTATGAAAGTGTGTCAGCAGCAGGATATCCAGCCGCTCAATCCCCTGTTTTTTTCAGAAAATCCCCCGGCATAGATTCTACAGGACCTGGCATCCAAGGGTTCCGGGTGGTCATCCCGCACCAGGTTATCGTGGCCGCAGTCCACCAGCATAGAAAAAGCGGCAGCTTCCGCCCTCCACCTCCCGCACCAGGATCGCGTCGCCGTTGCCCACATTGATGAAGTCCAGTACCAGCATCACCTGTCCCCTTTCTTTTATGGTTCTTACAATACCACACCCTATGATTCCGGGCAACGAAAAGTCCGCGACAGTATTACAAATATTTCCTGCATTTTTTGACAGTCCACACAAATTTCTCACAAGGAAAGATGCACATCCCCACAGGCTTTCGGCTGTCTGGAAACGAAAAAAGAGAGGCAATGCCTCTCTTTTCAGCTCTTATAATTTCCGCAGCGCGTCTACCAGCGCGGTCTTACCCTGGGTCTTTTCATCCTTCATCTTCACGATACGGGCAGGGCTTCCCGCCACGACGGCGCCAGCGGGCACATCCTCAATGACTACGGCTCCGGCAGCCACTACTGCGTCTGCTCCGATATGAACGCCCTCAATGACCACGGCGTTGGCACCAATCAGAACGCCGTCCTCCACAATGACCGGGGTGGCAGAGGCCGGCTCCACGACGCCCGCCAGCACCGCGCCGGCGCCGACGTGGCAGCGCGCACCCACCGTGGCCCGACCGCCCAAGACGGCTCCCATGTCAATCATGGTGCCCGCGCCCACGACGGCGCCAATATTAATCACCGCGCCCATCATGATGACCGCGCCCTCTCCAATTTCCACCTTTTCCCGGATGATGGCACCGGGTTCAATGCGAGCTGGAATCTCCCGCATATCCAGTAATGGCACGCCGGAATTGCGGCGGTCATTCTCCACCACATAATCCGTGATTTCCGCGGCGTTTGCCTCCAGAACAGGCTGAAGCTGACTCCAATCGCCAAAGACGATGAAGCTGTTGTTTCCACCAAATACCTGGGCGTTGCCGAAGTCCACCGGCCCTGTGGTATTCACATACAGCTTCACCGGAGTTCTCTTTTCAGAATTTGCAATATAGTCAATAATTTCCTGCGCGTTCATAGTCACTCTCAAACAAGATGTTTTCCAAGTCATAGATGCCGTTTGCTCTCCCTGGCAACAGCCGGGCCACACGCAAGGCGCCGTTCACAAAAATCTGACGGCTGGCCGCCCGGTGAGTAAATTCCAGTTCCTCGTCGGGGCCGAAGAAATGCACAGTGTGGGTTCCCGCCACTGTGCCGCCCCGCAGGGCGTGAATGCCGATCTCCTCCCTGTTCCGCCGACCGGTCTGACCTTGACGCCCATAGACCGGCGTCAGCTCCTGACGCGGGTCCATAGCCTCCACCAAGAGCTTTGCGGTTCCGCTGGGCGCGTCGGTCTTCTGATTGTGGTGGACCTCTGTCACCTCAATGTCAAACTCCGGCCTCAGCACCCCGGTGACATCCCGCAGTACCCGGGCAAGTACCGCAACACCCAGAGAGAAGTTGGCGCTCCACAGCACCGGGGCGGCGCTTCCCAGCGCCTGCAGCTCCCGGAGCTGATCCGACGTGTAGCCCGTGGTGCCGGAGAGCAGCGCCGTTCCGGTACGGCGGACATAGGAGCAGATTTCCGGCAAAGCCTCCGGCCGGGAGAAGTCAATCACCACGTCTGCCACCTTGCCAAGCCGACCCAGCTGGTCCAGATCTTCGCGGCCAAAAGCCGCTTCCACCTGGTCGCCGGCGGCCCGGGCAGTCTCCTGGAGGAGCCGCCCCATCTTTCCCCGCCCGATCAGGATATATCTCACAGCAGTCCCACCTCCTTCATGGTCTCCCTAAGAACCGCCTCATTCGCCGGACTCATCGCACAAAGCGGCATCCGCATGGGCCCTACGTTCAGCCCCATCAGATTCATGGCAGCTTTGACGGGAATGGGATTGACCTCAATGAACAGATGGTTCATCAGCTTCAGGTATTTCAGCTGATTCTCTACTGCTCGGGCCTGGTTGCCGCCCAGATAGTCCGCCACAATCTGATGACACATAGCGGGCATGACGTTTGCATAAACGGAGATCACGCCACTGCCGCCGACGCTCATCAAGGGGATCGTAATGTCGTCGTTGCCGGAGTATAAGGCAAAGTCCGGTCCCGCGCAGTGTGCGATCTTCATGATGTAGGACATATCACCACTGGCTTCCTTAATGCCGGCGATGTTGGGATGCGTACTAAGCCGTTCCACCACAGATACCGGAATGGAGCAGCCAGTACGCCCAGGGACATTGTAGAGGATGCAGGGAATATGGACCTTGTCCGCCGTCTCAGCAAAATGGCGGTACATACCCTCAGCGTTGGCCTTGTTGTAGTAAGGGGCGATCAATAGCAGAGCGTCAGCGCCCATGTCCTGGTACTGGATGCTCTTTTCAATCTGAGTAGCGGTGCAGTTGGAGCCGCTGCCCACCATCACCGGTACCCGGCCATTCACCACTCGGATGGTGTGCTCTACCACCGCCGCGTCCTCTTCATGGGTCATAGTAGGGTATTCGCCGGTGGTGCCCAGGGTTAAAATGGCGTCTGTGCCCCGGCAATCTGGCGCTCCAGCAGATTGGTCAGCACCTCGAAATTCACGCTGCCATCCTCGTGGAAAGGCGTGATCATGGCGACGATGGAACCTTTGATGTTTTCAAATTTCATGTGAGTGTCCTCCATTTTTTTCATAAAAAAACGGTAGAGACACGCCCCTACCGACAGTATGTGCAAGCAGCACTCCCTGTAAGCGGATAGCGCACCCGCGGCAAATGCCGCGGACAGTTTCACAGGTCTTTCCTGGGAACCCATCCTCTCCCGCGCCCGGAAAGGAATTCGGCGGACTTGCCCTTCCCCACCTTCTCTGCCTGCCAGCTCCGTGGGTCCATCGCATCCGCGCCTCTATCTCATTTTTTGCCATCATACCATGATTTCAGCTCCGTTGCAATGGTTACTTTGAAAAAAACCTGTCAGATTTTCTATAGATATGCTACAATAGCTACAATACCGGAGATTCCCATATCCCAACTATCCTCAAGGAGGTTTTACATGCTCCCGTCTGTTGTCGCCCATCGTCGGGCCTTACACCGTATTCCAGAGTTGTCTCGATCAGCTGCCGGAGACGGCGGCGTATGTACGTTCTGTCCTCGCACCTTTGAGCTGTACCGTTACCACCCCGATTCCCAGTGCTATCTGCGCCTTTTTCGATGCCGGAAAGCCGGAAACCGTGGCCTTCCGTGCGGACATGGATGCCCTGCCCGTGACGGAGCGCACAGGTCTTCCCTATGCCTCGATTTATCCAGGACGCATGCATGCTTGCGGTCATGACGGTCACATGTCCATGGCACTGGCACTGGCAGAGCATGTGTCCGCGCGTTTATCAGAGCTGCCGCGCAATGTGCTCTTCCTCTTCCAGCCTGCAGAAGAGACGTTTGGCGGTGCCGGTCCCCTGTGCGCCACCGGAATTTTGGAGCAACACCATGTCCAGCGTGTATTCGGACTGCACCTGTGGCCGGGACTTCCCGCCGGAGCGGTCTATACACGCCCAGGGCCGCTGATGGCCCGGGCTAATGAGGTCACTATCACCGTCACCGGCAAGAGCGTCCACCTCTCTCGTGCCGCCGAGGGACGGATGCCCTGGCTGCGGGGCTGGACTACTATCGCCGCGCCTTGGAGCTGGTGGAGCCCTGCCGCCGCCCGGGTACTGGGCTTTGGACGCATGGTCTCCGGCACCGTCCGCAACGCTGTCAGCGGGGAAACCATCCTGGAGGGCAGCCTGCGGACCTATCAGGAGGATACCTACCGGGCCTGTCGGGAGGGTCTGATTCGACTGGGCGTCCAGGTGGCGGAGGAGCGCGGCTGCGAGGTGGATGTCCACCTGAGCGACGGTTATCCGGCGGTGTGGAACCATGAGGCGCTCTATGTGCAACTCTGCCGGGAACTGGGGCCGAAGGCGCCGGCCCTGCTGGACACCCCGGTCCTGGCCGCCGAGGACTTCTCTTTTTTATCAGCAGCGGGTACCTGGTGTCTTTTTCTTCCTTGGCGTCGGGGAAACTGCAGAGCTTCACGCTCCGGAGTTCTGTTTTGACGATGAGACGGTGCTGCCGGAAGGCGTTGCGTTTTTGAAGCGCCTGCTGATGCTGGCATAAGAATCAGCGTCCCGCGAAATCTGCAAGGCTTGTTTATACGGAAGCGCTACCAAAACAAGGAGGAATGAAATCGTGAAAACAGAAACCCTGCAGAAACTTGGTGCCAGCGCTCTCCTGCTGGTAGTTGCTCTGCTTTCTGCCCTGTGGCTGGCGGGGACCGTCTCCTCGCCCGAACTGCATGCCAAAGCCCTGGCGGAGCTGGATGAGAAAAAGATCACAGTCATGGAGCTGACCGCAGCCACGGCTGTCACCTCTGTAGCCGTCTCTGCCGTTCCAGGCGATGCTACCACGCCCCTGGCCAGCAAAATCGCGGACCTCAGCTCCTATCTCCTGCTGGTTGTGGGAGCCATTATGCTGGAAAAGCTCCTGCTGACCATGCTGCCCTACGCGGCGTTCACCATCCTGATTCCGGCCGCCTGCGTATTTTTGCGCTCTCTCTGTGGCGTCCCGCCGGAGGGCTGCGGCGCTTTGCCGCCAAGCTGGTCCTCTTTGGGCTTGCCATTTGTCTGGTAGTTCCTGCTAGTCTTCGGGTCAGCCGTCTGGTGGAGAACACTCTGGATGTCCAGCAGACGATTGACTCCGCTGCCCAGTCTGCCGACGATGTGGGAGAAGGAGGCAGGCGAAGCGGATGATGCGGTCTCCGGCGGCTGGCTCTCTCAGATCGGAGAGCAGATTACCAGCGGAGTCACCGGGGCGATTGACGCGGCCGAACAGGCCCTGAGCCGTTTTATCGACGCCATTGCGGTACTGCTGATTGTAAACTGTGTGGTCCCCATCCTGGTCCTATGGTTCTTCTTGTGGCTGGCCAAGGCTATTTGGGGCATCCAAATTGACGCCTCTCCCCAGAAAATTCAGGGCCTTCTCCTTAGCCGCAGGAGCCGGAAGCGCCCGAGGCGGATGATAAAGAGCTGACCCCTCAGCCGTGATCCATGAAGGGAAAAACACGCTGTGCAAAGCACAGCGTGTTTTTTAAACCGTTTGTAAAATTTTTCGATCCGATCCAGTCCCTCCTTTAGGTCTTCATCGGAGTAGCAGTAGCTCAAACGCATGTAACCTTCCGTCCCAAAGTACACGCCCGGAATCAGTCCAACAAGCCCCTCCTGGAGCATTTTGGTACAGAACGCCTCCGATGCCATGCCATACTTCTCAATGTTGATGAACATATAGAAGGCACCCTCCGGCTTCTGCACCTCCAGCCCCATGTCCGTAAGCCGCCGGTATACATCATCCCGGCGCCTGCGGAACAACTCCCGGACACCGCTCACGTCCGTCTTCAGTGCCTGCACGCAGGCGGGCTGAACGTAAGAGGGTGCGGAGACCACAGCGTGCTGGTGGAAAATCTGCATCCGGTCCCGGATGGGGGCGTCGGCCATGCAGTAGCCCAGACGCCAGCCGGTCATGGCATAGGGCTTGGAGAAGCTTTGGATCACGATCAGCCGGTCCCGCATGTCCTGATACTCGGCAAAGCTGTGGTAGTCCTCCGTGTAAACCAGAGTCCGGTACACATCGTCGCAGAACACGAAAATCGGCTGGTCCTTGAGCACTTCGTGGACGGCATTGAGCGTCTCCTCCGTATAGATGCAGCCTGTGGGATTGTTGGGAGAAGTCAGCACGATGGCCTTTGTCTTGGGCGTGATCACCGCGCGCAAGGCCTCCGGATCAATCTGAAAGTGGTTTTTCTCCGTGGGCAGGCTCACTGGCACTCCCCGCAGCAACCGGGTAATGGACTCATACAGGCCAAAGGCCGGCGTGGGGATGATGACCTCATCTCCGGGGTTCAAAATCGTGGAGAGTCCAATAAAGAGGCCCTCGGTGGCGCCAATGGTCAGAATGATTTCCTCCGGGTCGTAGCGCAGGCCGTGGGCTCTGGCCTCGTAATCAGAGATGGCCTGGAGCATGTAAGGGCAGCCATTGCCGGGGGGGATAGTGGGTGTCGTTAGCGTCCAGGGCGGCCTTGGCGGCCTCCTTGATGGCGTCGGAGTGTTCTGATCCGGCTCTCCGATAGTCAGGCACAGGCGCCGGGGTATCTCGCACCAGATATGTAAAGCGGCGGATGCCGGTGATTTCCACGCCTAGTACAGCGCTGTTCAAGGTCAGTTCCATGGGCTTCACCCTCCTTTTTGAATATGCACAGTATAGGACACCTGAAAAAAGTTGTCAACTTTTTTTCAGCAAAGGGGAACCTCCCAAGTGGGAGATTCCCCTTTTCAGATTATTCTGCCGGCACTTCGGCGGTGTAGTCCTCCACCGGCTGCTCCGCCTGGTTCCCAGGCTCTGCCGCATCCGGCGGAGCGACAACCAAGGGGGCACTCTCTCCGCTCCCGTCGGCCTTCTTCACCGTGGTGCCGCTGAGGATGCTGCTCCCTCCCCGGTATGGTACTGAATGCTCACCTCATCTCCTACATTCAAAATTACAGCCAAGGGATTCTCCGCAGCGTTCACAGCATAGAACGTCTCCCCGTCCTCTAAACGCAGGAAGTAGTAGGAGTTGCCCTCCAGCACGGCGGAACGAATCTCCGCAATGACGCCGGATACCTCCGCCTGATCAGAGGGAGCCACATCCGCATCGTCCTCGTCCACAAGCCCGTTGTCTGCCAGGGTCTTGCGGTAGTTGGCCTCGCACTCCGCCACGGTACTGCCTGTCTCCACAATGTTATACTGCTGGACATTGACCATGGCGTACATCTTCACCAGACCGGCGGCGTCCTTCAGCGCCATGAAGTAGCTGGGCTGATCTGCGATGTTCAGCAGCAGGGGCTCCCGTGGCGGTATAGCGCATCTGCTGGACCTGGCTATGAAGCCGATGTTGGACTGATCCGACACCACCGACGTGATGCCGGTGTACATATACACGTCGTCTCCGATGGCGATGTAGTTATAGCCATCGGTGGTAACGGTGACATCCCGCTGGCCGAACAGGGAGTTGATGAAGCCGTGGATATAGGTGCCGTGGTAGTCGTACTGCTGGACGATGAGATCCGCCGTGTAGACGTGATCCACCCAGTCCGGCACATCCTTGGCGTCATAGTACTGATGCTCCCCGGTGACGGCGTTCACCAGCACGGCCCCGTCGATGTCCGTGCCGCCAAAGAGCCCGATGGTTTTTCGGATCCGGGGGCAGACCCAATAGGGATTGCTCCTGAGTCACCATGTCGATGACCAGATAGGCCGGCAGGCCCTCGGAGCGGTTTGTAAACCACTTTAACAATATCTCCGTATGCCAAGGATGTCACCCGCACCGGGCGGCCCTTGTAGTTGATCTGCGTGTAGGAGGGCAATATCTCAAACTGGGACACCATGTCCGACAGCTCACCCAGCTTGCGGTTGCCCAGCTTCTCGGCGGAATCCTTGTCCAGCATGGGGATCTGGTCATAGCTGATCTCCTCCACCTCGGTGGCGAAGTCGCCGGTCTCAATGCTCAGCAGCTCGCTGTAGCTGCCCGCCCGCAGCACCACCCAGGATGTGACCGCTCCAATGGCAATAGCGGCGATCAGGGCAATGAAGGCCAGGAAAGGAATGACGCACTGTTTTTTCACAAAGCCGACATAGCCCCTTGATTCCCTCCCCTGAAAGCCGGAGGTCACAACCGCGCAGATACAGTATACCGCGCAGATCAAAAACGCGAACACGTAGAACTCCTCGGCATGGAAGTTCAGAGCCGGCAGTTCCACATAAAAATAGACCAGAGCGAAAACCAGGGTTACTCCCAGGTTGATCAGGGTCCTGGTGAAGGCGTTGCCGATGGCCTTGCGGGGGTTTGCGGGGCTTTTTGGCGGGGGTGCGGCCCCTCGTCCTGAAATCCTCCAAACCCGCTGAAATCGCCCGGATTAAAGCCGCCGAAATTAAACGAAAACGGCATATTGTGTGCTCCTTTCTCCTTTTGCACAAAGTTAGACATATCATATCTGAAATTTGTGAATAAATCAAGGCTTCCCTATAAAATCCCACTTCATCCATACCGAAGGTTTCATGTCCAGCCAAGTACGTCATTTTTCTCCTTGAAATGACGAATGCCCATTGACGAAGCATCGCGATTTGGGGTATGATAAAATAATCATAAGGTTTGGCGTTTGATTATAAACGGAAAGGAAGCGACACCCCATGAATGAAAAAAATGCAAGGTTCTGGCGGCGGAAATCCGGCTGGAAACCCTGCGGGTTATTCACTCCTTGGGCTTTGGCCACGTGGGCGGCTCCATGGACCCTAGCAGACCTGATGGCCGTTTTATACGGAGAGGTCATGCGGTTTGATCCCAAGAATCCCCGGTGGGAGGATCGGGACTGGCTGGTGCTCTCCAAGGGGCACGCCGGCCCGGTGGCCTATGCCACGTTTGGTCTGGTGGGCTACTATCCCATGGAGGATGCCTATACCCTGAATCAGCCGCACACCCGGTTCCCCAGTCACACGGACCGCAAGCTCACCCCCGGCGTGGACCTGACCACCGGTTCCCTGGGCCAGGGCGTCTCCACCGCTACCGGCGCGGCGCTTGCAAACCGGATTGACGGCCGGGATAACCACGTGTTTTGCGTCATTGGTGACGGTGAAGCTGACGAGGGACAGGTCTGGGAGGCATTCCATTTCGCCTTTGCCCACAAGCTGGACAATATCGTTTATATCATCGACAACAACGGCTATCAGCTGGACGGCTCTACCGGGATATCCTGGATCACGGCGATATCGCGAAAAAGGCGGAGTCCTTTGGGCTGTACACGCAGCAGATCAACGGCCATGATGTGAAGGCCATCTATGACGCCATTCAGAACGCCTATGCCAGGAAGGGCGTGCCCAGCTGCATCGTGCTAAACACCGTCAAGGGCAAGGGCGCCATCTTTGCCGAGCCCAAGTGCGAGCACTCCTCTCAGCCCAAGGAAGATGTTTGGGCCGAAGCTCTGGCTGCTGCGGAGCAGGCTCTGGCTGATATCAAAAAACGCTTAAGGGGGCATAACCATGGAGATCAAAATCATTGGCAAACACGAAAAGGATTCCCGCGCCTGCCGGGATGCCCTCGCTTTGACCCTCAATGACATGATGGCACAGGACAAGTCCATCTGCTATGTGGACTGCGACCTGATGGGCTGCATCAACACCAAGCAGCTGCGGGCCAACTATCCTGACCGTGCCTTCGAAGCCGGAATCGCCGAGGCCAACGGCGCCGGTGTGTCCGCGGGCCTTGCCGCCGCCGGAAAGACCGTGTTTTTCCATTCCTTCGGCACTTTTTCCTCCCGCCGCTGCTACGATCAGATCTATATGTCTGCCGCCTACGCTGGACTGACCGTACACGTTTTAGGGTCCGACCCCGGTGTGACCGCTGCCTATAACGGCGGCACCCATATGCCTTTGGAAGACGGCGCCATGTACTGCTCCATTCCGGAGGCCACCGTGCTGGATGCAGCGGACTATGTTCAGCTCAAAAAGCATTGTCAGCCAGCTGCCGGGTATCCGGAAGGGCGTCACCTATACCCGGTTTCCCCCGCAAGGATGTGATTCAGGTTTATGGGGACGCCACTCAATTTGAGATTGGCAAAGGTGTGACACTGCGTCAGAGCGGCGAGGACGCTGCCACGGTCATCGCCTCCGGAATCCTGGTGGACGAGGCTCTCAAGGCCCAGGAGCTCCTGGCGTCCGAGGGAATCGCGGTGCGGGTCATTGATATGTTCACCTGGAAGCCCCTGGACGAGGCCCTGGTGGTGAAGGCCGCCGCCGAGACCGGCGCCATTGTCACCGCGGAAAACCACAATGTAACCTGCGGCCTTGGCAGCGCTGTCGCGGGCTGTCTCGCCCGGAACCATCCTACGGTGCAGGAATTTGTGGGTGTGCAGGACACCTATGGTCAGGTAGGCCCTCAGAGCTTTCTCATGGACGAATACGGCCTCCGCGCCGCCAATATTGTGTCGGCTGTCAAAAAAGGCCATTGCGCGGAAATAACGGCGAATCAAACTGCAAGAAAGCGGGCAGCAAGCTGTCCGCTTTCTTGATGCACAGTCCCTGAACGCTCCGCCACAGCCACGGTGCGCTCTTGATAACTGGCTATCTTGATGCCGCAGTTTCTACAGGAAATCAGCAATGACATCCAGCAGGTGGGCGGGGTCTAGCTGTTTTCTGGTAAAGAGTGCAGCCAGCCGCAGCGTAAAGAGAAAGCTGGTAGAGATATCCGGCAAAATCATCACTTCCTCATCCACTCCGTTTTGGACCTGGAAAACCCGCAGTCCAAACGCCCGATACGTCCCCAGTTCCGGAGAGGTCACTTCACTTTGTATCGGAAGATACTGGAACATCGCCATCCGCCTCCTTCACAATTTCCGCCGCATTGATCTGGAACTTTGCCATCAAACGGAGTGTATCATTGAGATCTGGCTCTGATTCTCCACTCTCAATTTTCTGATACCAACGTTTGGTACGGCCTGAGAAAATCGGCAACTGCCTGCTGCTTCATGTCAGACTTGATCCGTCCTTGATATAGGGCGCTGGCAAAGCAATGGTTGATTTTTCTTTTCATCGTTTCTTTCCTCCTTTTTAAAAGGAAGAATATTCCAAAAACGTACCAAATGTCGACGTCTCTCGCGTTCGCTTTGTGAAAGCTGTCGAATCTTGTCGATTTCTCTTGTTGGAAATAGAATATAGATTTAGGCGTGGTCGTCCTCTCTTTGACCAGCTTTCCCGCTTGTTTGCTCTCTGCCCCTTTGCCGTCTCCCAATAATCAAGCGCCCTATGTTGCAATCAACATAGGGCGCTTTTCATCGTCAATCTGCTGCATAAGGCCGCAGATTTGTATATTGGGGATAGCGCTGCTCACCGGGATGAAGTTGCCGCTCCGCGGTCGTTTTCTCCATCCACAAGCCATGTTTGGAATGGGTGAAACCCACAAGCAAAAGTGAACCTCAGTTCTGTTTTACCATGTCGTTCTTGGGGACATCTCTATTCCACTTTCCATCCATGATAGGACCAGCGGCCACTCTAACAATCGCATTTTTTCCGCCGCGCAGACGATCTGTTGTCCAGTGCGCCCGCACACTGGCATATCTACATTCCCGCGATCAGCATTCTCCACATAAGACCTCGCTTTGGAAACGCAATTCCGGATGCATTTCTCTTAAGTGACCTCTGTTTCATTCAGAACAATCGCGCGGACAGCCTCCATCAGATCCACCACTGCAGAGCGAACCACTAGGGACACCGGCTCTCCATCCACCACGGCCAGACAGCTGGCGCCGTCATACCGGTAGAATTGCATCTGAACTTGCGGGAAGGCTTCGCTGTCCAAATGGACTGTAAGTTCGATCTCCTGCCGCGATTTGGCGGCTTCGTCGGTGAATTCCACCGCTGTCACCCCCTTCCAGCGCACGCTGTAGATTTGTGATATCTAGCTCTTCATCTCCATAGAACCAAAGCCGGTCCTCACCGTCGCCCTTTGAGGTGATGGTGTAGTCCACGCCATCCAGAGCGATATCCAGCTGAGAGACCCCATCAAAGTCCGCCCAGAATACCTGGGTGTGCCGGAGATCATTATAGGAGGCAGCCATTAGGGGTCTCGTATTCCTCTCCGCTGATCTGATATACAATCTGAGAATCCCCTACCCTGGCATAGGCAGTGATCTCCGACAAATCATCCTCCGGTTTCTCCGCGGTCTTGGCTGCCTCCCGTTCCTGCGGGTCCCGGCTGATGTGGAGGACAAAGGTACCCGATGCGGCCTCACCCGTTTCATTTTCGCAGGTATACTCCGCCGTGATGGTCAATTCCGGATTGTCCAAGCCATAGGCCGAGAGTTCCCTGATCGGTGGCGTGGTAGGTGACATAATCGGTGAGCCCCAGATACTTAAGCGCGTCCAGATAGCTTTCCACACGGTCTGTGTCCAGGGGAAGAATCTCTCCTCCCCCGCTGGGTGAAATAGACATCTATGGCGCTATATGAGGAGGAGTTGTCTTTTTGATAGAAGAGGCTCTCCTCCACGCTGCCAGAAACGGTCAACCGGGTCACCTGGTTCCAGTTGGGAGTCTCATCATGCTCAATGAAATCGCTGAGCTCTGCGGCAAAAAGTGTCCAGTGGGTCTGCAACCGCCAGATAAACCTTTCCATCCCCGGTGGAGACATACCGCTGTTGGTCCATGGTGCTGTAATCCCCAGCTGGATCACATAGGTCTGGTCCTCCGTGGTCATCTCAATGGTGCATACCGGGTTGTCCAGCCCGTATTGGCTCAAATCCTCCGGCTGCGTGATGACAAAGGCTGCACGGAACGAGCGGAATGTCTCCAGCAGTTCCTGCATGCTGTCCCCACTGACTGGGAATGCCTCGTCGCTGTCGTAAATCCAAGGTCCATCCCGATGGAAAGACAGGGTTTCTCCGTCGTATTCCCAGGAGAGGGAGCGGACCGTGTCCGGATCAATTTCAAGACGGTCTCCCCGCTGGATGCAATCTGTTCCTGGCGCTCCTCCTGGTGGAGAGCCCACACGGCTGCGGCACAGGTCAGCGCCAGGACTCCTGCCAGGATGTAGAGCCGTTTAACACGGTACATTTTGATTCCTCCTTCTTACCAGGATCACAGCAACCCCATTCCCAGATAGGCCAGGGGCAGACGCCGATCATCACGGTTTTCAGCAGCGAGGAGGTAGACTCGCTGATGGTGAGGTAGTTGTAGTCCAGGGACTTGCTGCGGATGGCCATCGCCTCACTTTCGCCCACCAGAGAGGAAAGGGCATTCATGGCCAGATTCACATTGGCCCCGGAGGAATAGGCGTTGTACAGGTCCTCCAGAAACACGGAGGAGGCAAACCAGATGATCTCGCCGCCTCCGCTGTCCTCTATGGAGAGCGCCACGGCAAAGGGGCCGTCCGTGTCCCCCTCCTCCTTTTCATAGGTGGCCAGCTCATAGCCCGCCGCCTTGCTGAAAGAGGATTCCGAGGTGGTAAGAAGCGCACTCACCGTTCCCCGGCTGTTCCCACCTGAGACCGTCAGGCCCTGAGAGATCGGGAGGATGGGATAGTAGCTGCCCTCCATCAAGGGATCGGTGACAGGACTAGCTGCCATATCCGGCAGAAGAACATACGGCATCTGGAAGGCGTAGTGCTCCCGGTCCTCCTCCACCACGATGCCGTCAACGCTCTCCACACCATAATCGTTGAGAAGTCCATACAGGTTCTCCAATGTTCCGCTCTCCGTGGGGCCAGCAATAACCAGCAGCTTCCCGCCGCCGGCAACATAGTCGGAGAGCATCTCCGCCTCTGTCTCCGAAAGATCGCTGGACGGTGCGTAAACCATCAGGCAGGCCGCATCCTCCGGCACTGCATCTGCGGTCAGCAGGGACAGCGTTTGTGTCTCCAGATTGTCCTTTTCGATCTGGTCCCGGAAAGTATCGGGAAGCGCTGCCTCACCGTGACCCTCCAGCAGGTACACCTGAGGCAGTTCCTCTCGAACCACATAGTCAATGGCTGAGGTGATGGCTCCCTCTCCGTCAAAGGAGGAGGCATACATGTCCTGGATATAGATATCATGATAGCTGATAAAGCGGCTGCGGTCCCCGCACTCCACGATGATGCTGTTGTTGGGCACCTCCTCATCTGTGTACTGCTCGGCGAAGGTGGGGTAGACGTCGGGGTTTTCTTTACCACCTGGATGACCGGAGGCTCTCGTACTTGCTCAGGAGATTTTCCACCACAGCGTCCTCCTCACCGGACTGTACCACCCAGTAGAGGGTCACATTCTCCTCCAAGGCATTGACCACTACTTTCGTATTGCTGGTGACGGAGTAAAGCTTGGTGGCACTCATGTCATATTGGGTCCTGGCGGCGGGCAGAGCGCTGACAAAGACATTAACCGCGATGAGAATGGCCAGTACTACCGCGGCGACGGCCAGGGAATAGGTACCTCCCCGAAAGGCATTTTTTCCGGCAGAGCCGGAGGCACCCGGGATATGCGCATGTTTCATCAGTTGTACCTCCGTTTCTCTAAGGACTGCACTGCGAGCAGCAGGAAAAAGACTGTCACGCTGAGATAGTACACCACGGCCGTCAGATCAAACACGCCATTGACAAAGGATTGGAACTGTTCGAACAGGGAGAGCTTTTTCATGATGGCGGGCAGCAGCCCTTCAAACCAGGACTGGTTCACAAAGTAAGCCACTGTCAGCGCAGCAATCAGGACCAACGCGGTGCCGTAGGCCGCCGTCGCGTTCCTGGTCAGGCAGCGGACCAGAAGCCCCAGCAGCACCGCCAGCACCACCAGTGCCGCCAGGGGAGCCAAAGGCGGTGGAGGAGGTATACTCCGCCAAGCTGACGCTGTAATAGTTGAAGAGAATCACCGCCACGCTGATGCCTGCCGCGAACCCCTGGTTGTCGGTGAGGGAGGAGAGAAAGACCCCCAGTGCCATCAGCGCCGCCCCCATCAGGAAGAAGGCCAGAATGGAGCCGTATGCGGTGGGAAGATACACCTCACCAAATTGAGCGAAGATCAGAGGATAGAAGCTGATGATTCCCAAAGGGGCGAGATATACCGCCAGAAGGGCCAGGTACTTGCCCAGGATCACCTGGGCTGTGGTGATAGGCAGGGCGTAGAGGAGCTGATCTGTCTTCTGCCGCCGTTCCTCGGCAATCACCCGCATAGTCAGGATGGGAACGATGACTACAAAGACCAGGCTGCTGAAACTAAGAACGAACTCAAAGTTGCTTACCGCCGCCTGCAGATTGTAGAGCATGGCTCCAAGGCCCACCACCAGCAGCAAAAAGGCGCCGAACACGTAGGCGGTAAGGGAGTGGAAATAGCTCCTCAGCTCATGTTTCCAAATGGCAATCATGGGTCTATCGCCTCGCTTTCCTCTGAGACGGCTGGTTCCACCGGCATGGTCGAAGATTCATGCTCCGTCAGCTCCAGAAAAACGTCTTCCAGGGTGGCCTTCCTGAGCGTCAGTTCCAGCAGAGGCCGGCCCCGCTCTGCAAAGGCAAAGAACAGCTCCCGGGAGACCTGATAGAGGTCTTGGCACTCCGTTTGAATACGGACAGAGAGCAGACCGTCTTCCCCCGTCTCCACCTGGCATTCTGTAATCTCATCCATGCCGGTTAGGATTGCCTCCACAGATTCCGGTGCTCCCTCTGTTGTCAGCAGAATTTCCTTGGAATTGCGCAGCCGACGCTCCAGACTGGCCGGATCGTCAAAAAGCCACCAGCCGGCGCTTGGAGATGATCAGAATCTGGTCGCAGAGATTTTGCACCTCAGAGAGGATATGGGAGCTGAAAATCACGGTATGAGTCTGTCCAAGCTCCCGGATCAGGCCCCGGATTTCGATGATCTGAATGGGGTCCAAACCCACAGTAGGCTCATCTAGGATGATGACCTCCGGGCCGCCCAGCAGAGCCTGGGCGATTCCCACCCGCTGCCGGTAGCCCTTGGAGAGTGCGAAGATCCGGCGGTGCGCCACCGGTCCCAGACCAGTCTGATCCACCACCGCCTCCAGCTGCCGTTCCAGCTTTGCGCCTCGCACGCCTTTCGCCTCCCCACAAACCGCAGGTACTCCACGGGACTCTCACTGAGGTAGAGGGGCGGCTGCTCCGGTAGGTAGCCGATGAGCCGCTTGGCCGCGCCGGGCTCCTCGAAAATGTCGTAGCCATCAATGCGTACACGGCCTTCTGTGGCTGAAAGGCAGCCAGCCATGATGTTCATCGTGGTGGACTTTCCCGCTCCATTGGGACCCAGAAAGCCGTAAATTCGTCCGCTATCCACCTGGAAGTTCAGATCAGACACGGCCGTGTGGGTCCCATATACTTTGTAAGGTGTTCAACTTCAATCAAGGGGGACTCCTCCTTTTTCTCAGGTGTTCCCCATTGTACCGCCAGGACTTAAAAGCAAGTTTAAACCAGCCCTCACATCTTTCTCTTTCTGAATTTAAGGTTGTTTTTGGGTTCTCCTCTATAATGCTTCCATGAAAGCATTATAGAGGATTGAGGCAAACCTTTATGAAATTTCACCTGAATATCATAGGACCCGTTCTGCTGGCCTCCTTTTGCTTATTGTTATATGGGCTCTCCGGTGAGGCAGCGTGGTCCGCTTCCTCCCCCCGCAGGGCATACTGACACAGAGTCGTTTCAGGCATCCGCTGGGGTGAACAGCAACTTCTTCGACCTGACTGCCGCTTTCTGCTCTGGAAATGGGGTTCCTCTCTCTGAGGGGGGCGTCCGATCTCCGTTGGTGGGGCCAGCGCTGAATATCCCCTTGCTGATGGCGGACAAACCACCTGTCAGGCCTTTCCAGGCAGGAAGGGCTACAGCTGTGCCTTATGGACCCAGAGTCACGGGAATTGGGGCGCACCGAGGTTCATGTATCCACCGGGGCTGTGATTGACGCCTCCACGGATCAGGAAGGCGTTGGATACGTGATCCTGCGCTCTGATACGAAAGAGGTGAATCTGATTTTTACCCTGAGAGAAGGAGGTTTTTTGCAGTGCTCATTGCTGCTCACATCTCAGGAATAAATGGCAAGGGGGAGCTTGTTTATGAGCAGTCTATTCTGGAGATTTCCGCTGCGGAACGGAAGTTTTTCTGCGAAGGTACGATCCTTTTGGAGATTGAGGAGCTTCTCTCCTGCACGGATATGATCCAGCGCTGCCAGGTCAGCCTTGGGCGGGGAGATCCAATGGCCCCCTTCCAATCCAGGATCAAACGGGCTGACAGTATGCGGGAAAAGCAGGAGCGGCATGGACTTCCAATTACAACAGACAGCGCCCTGAAAGCAGTGTGGGCCGCGGCCGGCAGCCGTCTAGTCTGCCCTTTCGTGCAGAACATTTATCAAACTACAGACCTGATCCGGGCCATTCCCGGCGTCCGGATTCAGAAGGACTCCAACCATGAGCCAAAGCCCAACGGCTACCGCAGCTACCATATGATTCTCTCCCTTTCACTGCGGTTCCTGGGGCGGCAGCGCAGCTCTACCATCTGGCTGGAGGTTCAGCTTCGTACCATTGCCATGGACTGTTGGGCCTGTATGGAACACCAACTGAAATACAAGCGCAGTATTCCCAGTCAAAAGCTGATCGTACAGGAATTGAAGCGATGCGCTGATGAAATCACCTCCACAGACCTATCCCTGCAAGCCATCCGGGAGCTGATTGAATCGCCAGAGGAGGAATTGGAATGAGAGTTTTAGTGGCTGATGACGAACTGGAGATGGCCGTGGTCTTACAAGCGCTTTTGGAGCGGGAACACTTCTCTGTAGACACGGTGTACAGCGGTCCGGATGCGCTGGCCTATGGACTGGCAGAAAATTATGATTGCCTAGTGCTGGACATCATGATGCCCGGATTGGACGGCATCCAAGTTCTGGAAGCTCTGCGCAGAAAAACATTTCCACACCCGTTCTTCTGCTGACGGCCAAAAGTCAGGTAGAGGACCGGATCGCTGGTCTCAACAGCGGCGCTGATGACTATTTGCCAAAACCCTTCCACAACGGGGAGTTTATTGCCCGGGTACGGGCTCTGACCCGGCGCGGACGAGAATTCTCACCCAGCATTCTCTCTGCCGGCAATGTGGAGCTGGACTGCACCACCTTTGAGCTCAGATGCGGAGGCGCCGCCATCCGGCTGGCCAACAAGGAGTTTCAAATGCTGGAATTGCTTCTACGTCAGCAAGGACGCCCCATTTCCACAGAGCAGTTCATGGAGCGCATCTGGGGCTATGATAGCGAGTCAGCGATTAACGTGGTATGGGCCTATATTTCCTACCTGCGTCGGAAGCTGGAGTCCATTGGTGCAAAATGTGTCCATCACCATCTGCCGGGGCCGAGGCTATTTGTTGGAGGTGGGCGCATGATCCGTTCACTCCGCCGAAAATTTTTATTCATCGCCATGCTCTCTCTGCTGGGGACGCTGGCAATTCTGTGTACCGCCGTTGGCTTTGGCATCCGCCATATCGTAATTCAGCGGGCAGACCGGGCCATCAGCCTTCTCTATGAAAACGGTGGAGAATTTCCCTTACCAGAGGCCACCGACCCGTCCATGGGCCTGGACTTCCAGGTGACTATGGAGACGCCCTTTGAAACCAGGTACTTTGTTGTTACTCTCACCAGCCAGCAGGAGGTCTCCTCTGTGGACATTGAACACATTGCCGCTCTGGACCGGCAGACGGTGGTGGAGAGTGTCAGTGAAATTCTGGCAACCGGCGCCGACCAGGGTTATGTAGAGCACTACCGTTTCGGAATCTTTCACCACGAGGAAGGAACCACCATTATCGGACTGGACTGTTTTCTACAGGTTCAATCCGCCTATAACATGCTCCGTATGACGATTCTGGCCTCCGCGGCCTGCGCACTGATCGTATTCATTCTCTTGCTCATTTTTCTCGGAAAAGGCAATCCGCCCCTTTGTGGAAAATTTGGAGCGTCAGCGGCAGTTCGTTACTGACGCCTCTCATGAACTGAAAACACCATTGGCCATTTTGTCAGCGGACATCGGGCTGCTAGAGTCCTCACCGGGAGAGCGCAAGTGGCTGAGCAGCGCTCAGGCCCAGATCTCCCGATTGGATAACCTCATCAAAAATCTGGTGGAGCTGGCCCGCACGGAGGAGACCGTTCAAGATGCATCCCGCACAGTTTTCTCTCTCAGTGACATTGCTCTGGCCTGCGGAGATTCCTTCCAGCCCTTGGCGGAGGCGGCTGGAAAATCCCTGCGGACAGCCATCGCGCCAAACCTGCATATGCGCGGGATACAGGACAACTTATTCCGTCTGTTCTCCATTCTGCTGGACAACGCCGTGAAATACTGTGATCCCGGTGGAGAAATTGATTTCACGATAACCCGCCGGGGACGGCTGGCCAGCATCATAGTCTCCAACCCCTGCGCCGGCTTGGACCCCGCTCAGTTACCTCGGTATTTTGACCGGTTCTACCGGGCGGACTCCTCCCGAACCCGAGCCACCGGAGGCTACGGGATTGGCCTCTCCACCGCCAGAGCCATCGTCACCCGTCACCACGGCCACATTGCAAACCGCTATGCAGGCGGAATCATCACCTTTTCCGTCACGCTCCCTCTCTACGCCCGGAAAAAGGAAGAATTTGTCCCCAACACATAGATTCCCCTGGGAAATCCAGATTTCCCAGGGGAATCTACCGCGCCTGTTGTCAACTTGTCCGCGATAAACCCGCGGATGCTTCTTTTCCTTTCAGTTTTCTATGAAGATTCGTTGTCCCAAAACAAATGAAAATGTGAGCCAAAGAGGGACTCTCCAGCAAAAATGGACAGCCGTGCGGTCCTTGGAGGGAGCGCTTCAAATTCCGTCTGACTCAGCCCATCTCCGCACTCCCTCACTGCCTCGGCTACAAAAGGTTTGGCGGTTGCAAACTCAGAGAGAAGCTGGAAATCTCCTGAGTTCCAATGGAGCCCTGAGTAAGAATATTGCATCCAACACTCAGAGTACATTTTACCTTGCAGGCCGCCTGGGCCTGAAGACTCAAAAGCTGTCTGGTCTCCTGTGCGCAGCGCAGACTGTGGTATTGCAGATACCGCTTTTTTGCAGCCCGTTGAAGCTGCTGCTCTGCCTGGAAATCTTTCCACCGGGAACAGGTCTTATGGCAGCCGGTCCAGTAGGCACTACAGGAACGTTGACAGGGAAGCATGGTGACATCCTCCTTACTTATACTTATCGTTGGGCAGCACAGCAACGCCGACATCTGCATCCGTACACCTGTCGGCTTTAAGCAGTCTGCATATCTGAGGATGGCCCGATAAATCTGCTGCAAGAAAATTCATACGACCTCTCCTAATCATTTTCTTATTCACAGGATAATTCAAATAGGCCTTTTCCGCTATCTGATCCATGTAAAATTCTCATAAATCTTGTGTTGTAGCCGCTTCTTCAGCTGAGGACAAGTCGTAAATCCCCCAGAGGACTCATCTGAGGCAGATAAATCCGCAGTCCTGCCAGCCATAACGGAACGGGTATATGTTGCAAATTGTTTTTTTCTCTTTCTGTTTGTCCTCTGCGCCTTGTTGACGATAGCTTTTTCGCTCATTTGTGCTTGGTATCCTGCCTCAAAAATTTCCGCTTTAGATACACTCTTCACATACCGTAAAACCTGGAGGAGGATGATATCGTTTATCATTCCGTTCAGGATGGTAGGCGTGTACCCCGTTTGTTCGTTGCATGGTGGTCTTATGATGTTTGCGGGAATTTGTCTGACGGACATAGCGGATTCTTATTATAATCCACCACAATAGAACTTAGACTCCTCATAAGTCCCCTGTTTCCCCCCCCACAACAGAAAAAAATGCCTCCAAGATCTTATCCGGAGGCATGTGATTCTGGTGATTAAGTGATGGTAGAACTATTTGTAAAGAAATTTCTCCAGTTATCAAATATGTAAGTCCATATCAGGTGCTTGGCATAAGCTGATAAAAAGGACTTGCCTCTGCGTTGAGCAAGTCCTTTTATCAGCTTATGAATTCTGCCGTGTCCGCAGCGTTACGTCATAGTGGCTATACCTGTAACTTCCGGAAGCGGACACCTTATTTTACAAATAGCTGCCTGGGGAACTTCGTAATAGTCTCCGCACCGCGATCTGTAATCCGAATGCACTCCGTAATTGCCACACCATAGCCCTCCAGCCAAAGTCCAGGCATCATATGGAACGTCATATTGGGCTGCAGCTCCGTTTTTTCTCCGGGCTTGAAACACAAGGAGGTGTTCTCCATCCAGACAGGGGATATCCAATTCCAACCGCATAACCCATTCTGGATTCCTTTTCCAATCCATACTTATTGATGGTAGTCTGCCAAACCCGCTCTACCTCCTCACAGGTGACGCCGGGCTTTGCCGCTTCCATCGCGGCATTGATGCCCTCCACGCAGACCTTAGCGGTATCGCTGACAATCTTGGGCGGGTCTCCCGATGAAAATGGTTCTGGCCAGCGGGGCATGGTACCGCCGGTAACACCCCGCGATTTCAATATATACGAGCTGATTATTTTCGTAGCATCCTTCGGTTTTCCAGGTCAAATGGGCAGCAGCAGTGCGGTCTCCGAGGGAATAATGGGATTCAGCGCGATGTACTCACCGCCAAATGCCCCGGTCCCCATAGCCTGGTCGTAGAGAATTTGTGCGCCCACCGCGTTCTCACGGACCCCGGCTCCATCATATGGATGGCATTCCCCATGGCTTTTTCCACAATCCGGGCGGCAATTCCCATATAGTCCAGTTCCTGCTTGATTTTACAGCGCGCAGGAAGTTCACCATGTTGGTCGCATCGGTGAACTTGGCGTCCGGGGAGCGCCGCCGTCAACCGCTCAAACCAGTGCGCCGTAAAGTAATGGGCGTCTTTTTTCCACGCCGATGGTCTTGGCTTGCCAACGCTTTTCTTTGATAAAGTCGGCGACGAAGTCCATCCATGTACGACCTTAGGTTCCACAGATACTTGTCCGCGTAGGGACGAATGTGCTCGTCATCCAACCAGGTGGTG
>VOFH01001390.1_pt1 | contig 23594 bp, 37 predicted proteins | sample 5384091 | NCBI WGS metagenome assembly VOFH01 (sample SAMN12384727, study PRJNA508395) | human gut metagenome | isolation source: healthy gut G | host: Homo sapiens
ATCTTTCCGGTGAAGGAAGATGCAGACATATCTGAATAAAAATAAGCATCTTCACTCAGATAATAGCCGAATGTTTCAGTTGTAGTTGTTTCTTCTGCTGTGTCATCCTGTGCTGCTGGAATATTGACTGGCACAGAAAGCAGTGAGAATGATAATATGATCATTAATAAAAGCTTCATAGATTTAACCTCCATATAGATCAGTCTTTGATATATTTTAAAATTTCACATGAGAGAATAACGTCGGGGTAATTTCTCATGAATGATACTTCAACGGCTACCGTTACTGGCTCTTTGTCAGATACGGTTATTCCAAACATATCAGCATACGCTTTACATGCGTTTTCCCCATTGACTTCAACCGTCATGGCTCCACGCAGATAGTACCGGCACAGATCACCGTATAAAAGGCTTTTTATCTGTCTTGTATTCGACAGAAGCATCTACTTTATTATCTACATACATCTGTATCAGTTCGCTCCCATGATCAGAAACATTCTCCTGGTCGTTCATTTCAGCCACATAGCCATCTTCGTTGCTGCGTCCATTGACTGCATTTAAAAAGAATCTTGATCGGCTGCTATTGAAATGTAACTGTTGCCATAGATGGTTTTCAGATAATCAGTAGCGGATATGATATATTCCCTCATTTCATCACTGGAAAGCTGTTTTGACAGATCCAAATTTCTGATATAATCATCTGTCTTTTGAAAGGGGATTTCATATAATTCATCAGGAACATCCGCACCAGAATAATTTGTCTCTGCAACATAGCTTGTCTGCTCGACAGTTTTATTTGTTGAAATCACATTATTTCCCACTGTTTTTGTTTCTTGCGAATTTCCGCATCCACATATCGAAAGTATGATTATAAGCATACTCAACGTCAATTTTTGTTTCATGTATAATTCTCCTTCTTGTTGATTTATATGTATATTATAGCATATTTTAACATATAAATAAACACTAATATCGAATATACATTCGAAAAAAGCAAAAAAAGACACGCCGGTTGAGGCGTGTCTTTGATCTTAGTAATTATTTTGTGCAAAATAGCACATGAGTCCACATTCTGGAAAGATTTCAGTATCCATATTTCCTCTTTCCGGATCAAGTTCGTCCAGAAAAACCGGACCATTTTTATCCTTTAAAATGGAATATCCGACAAGTCTTTCCAGTCTTGCCCTGCTTTCAAAAACTTCCGGAAAATCCTTCCGGATCTTGTTCCAGTAACCCATTCCTCCCTTGATACACCCTACGCAGTTGTTGTTAGGATATCCAAGTTCATACATGAGCGGCCGTTTAAAATCAAAAGTTCTTTCAAACAGTCCGTGAACATCTTCTTTATATAAATTTTTTTCAATAAGAGGAAATTCATGTTTAGCTTGCGGATTTGCTTCGATCATATTTTCTGCACGGGGATCTCATTGAGATCATATCCCCATACATATGTAAGATCGTAATCCGGATGCTTGGCTTCCCACTCTTTCTGATCCTCTTTTTGAGCCAGTTTGTGCAAGGAGCAAATCCGCTATGGGCGTCTCTAAAGCCGCCAAAAACACGGATGCAGTCCTCCACACAACAATATTCAGTTGATTTAAGTATCTCGATTTCAATTCCAAGGGCTTTTTTCACAGTCCCTGATAAATCGGATACTGTCTGGATGCTGATCAGCGACATCAATATAGATCCATTTATCTACATTTCCTGCCAAATAGCCTGCCATAAAGCTGCTAACTCCTGCTGATACCCAGCACACTTTTAGATTTTCTTTCATAAACACCACAAACAAATTCCGTTCGTGGATAGGACATCACGCTTCCCATGCTACTTTGATATGGTTTTCACAAGACAGTTCCTACTCATATCTCCTTCACGCAACTGTCAGTCCTTTTGTTCTCGCCACTTTACACGCTTTGCGGTCAACCCGGTTTACCGGGATTCGTTTACTACTCCTTTCTAAATTTTGAAACACTTTTCTGTTTCATATTTTTTCTCCTGTTTTAGTGAAAGCAGGGCAAATGCCCTGCTTTGTATCTTAAGCTCTGATATTTACTCTCTGATATTTACTGGAAGGATCAAATACAAGTATTCACCCTTCTCATTTTTGACAAATGCTGGTGCCATGTTTGATGCAAGATAAAAATCTACTTTTTCATCTTCTACAGCTTTTAATGTATCTATGACGAATTTAGGATTGAATGCGATCCGGATATCATCACCAGATGTTTCGATTTCCATTTCTTCGGTCATTTCGCCTCGTGCTGTTTTGATAGATAATGAAAGATTTTTTCCTTTTTATCAAATATTACTGGTCTGTTCTCACCTGCTACAAGCGTTAAAGTTCCGTCGATTGTAGCAATCAGATCTTTGCGATTTGCCATAAAATGAATAGGAGTGTCGCCACCTATCAATTTATCAACGCCAAAGTAATTTCCCTCGATCAGTCTGGATGTAACAACAGTGTTTCCAAAGCGGAATACTACATGGTTCTTTCCGAATAACAATGTTACTTTGTCATCAATTCCACCTGTAATAATTTTAGCAAGTTCTGCCATGGTTTTTCCCGGCATGATTGCTTTGATATCCGGATATTCTTCTGCAAGTTCAATATTACGGATTCCTATGCGGTGTCCATCAAGTGCAGTAACACGCAGTACAGATCCTTTAACTTCAAAATAAAGCGCCGCCATCATCTTATTGTTAACTTCCGCAAGATTAGCACAGAAAATGGTCTGATTTACTGACTCTCGGAGTGTAAATTCCGATAATGTGATCTGAGCCATTTCTTCAACAAATGGAGGTAATGGAAAGTCATCGGCATCCATTGTTGCAAGCGAAAATTTTGATTTGCCGCATTTTACGGTTGCTGTTCCTTTTTCATCTACTGACAAGGAAACTTCCCCGTCAGGAAGTTTTCTTACGATTTCACTGAACAGTCTGGCATCAATTGTCGTCTTTTCCTGTTCTACGATTTCACCTTCAACTGAAGATGAAATACCAAGTTCAAGGTCATTTCCGACAAAGACAATTTCATTTCCAACAGCAGAAATCAGAATATTGTTTAAGATTGCCATGGTTGTTTTTCCCGGAACTGCTTTTAATACGCTGCTTACTGCGTTTGCTAATAATTTCTTTTCTACTTTAATGTTCATCATAATCTCCTTTTTACGCTGCTGCTCTTACAGCAGGGTTTTCCTTTATTGTGTTTAACTGATTTAAGAATCCGTATGCAAATGCACGGATTTCTTCTGTCATATCCACATTGTTTTTTCCATGGCACTGTGCTATTTCATGGTTCTTAATCTCCAGTGTGTAGAACGATTTATGTGGATCTGTTTTTTTCTTATAAAAAATATCTGTGTTGATTTTTCTGCAACATATTCTTTATAAGATACTACGCAATGATTTAGCGATTTCCCTTCTTTTTTCAGATCGCTCGTGCCATGTGGCATGATTACGATAAACTGACTGTCTTCGTAATGATACTGTGGAATCTGCATGCGCTGTTCCCAAAGACCAGCAATCTTTTTAGATATTTCTTTATCTTTTTTTCGCTGAATTGCATCCTTTTTTTCTTCCAGTTCTTTAAATACCCTATCATGGGTTTTAAAAATTTTTTCGGATAGTACACAGAATCAGATTTTTTATAATCCAATTCCTCTGTCCATCCGATATAATCAAAATAGGATGACCAGTCTGCATTTGCATTTTCAGTAACGTATTTATTTATCTTATATAAAGTTACTTTTTTTACATTTGCAGAATTTAACAATTTGTTCTTTCATGTTATCTGAAACTTCCAATCTAAGAAAAGTTTTCAGTTCATCGTCTTTCAGATAAACATTATATTTTTCCAAATATCTCATTGCGCTTACATTGGAACCTGACGGATCAGGAATAAATTCACGGAGCCTATTCAAGTTTCCTTTTGTTAAGTTTAAGAATATGTCTATCTTTTTTCATCCATATGAAAAGAACTGCCATAATAAAAAGCAGCCTCATGAGCAATCTTGTTAAGCCCACACTTAAGAAGCTTTTCATAAATAGTGGTTTTGGCATAAATTTTGATATAATTTTCAACAAGATACTCAGAACAGAGCTTTTTATCTGTCCGATATGCTGTTTTACCCACACATCGAGCATAGAGTTTTTAATACAGTGCATTTTCATAAGTGCATCAACAGTGCCATATAAATACATATCATTAGGCACTTCTTTTTGGAACAGTATAAAAAAGCTATAATTTTTAGCTTTATAATCGTTCCATCCTCTGATGTCTGCATAAGCGGTACCATGCTTCCATCTTCTTCTATGATTGTGCGGTACTTCTCATAGAAGATCGTTGAACATTTTCCGTATTCCAGCAATAATTCATTGCAGAAATAGCGGATAACACTTCGTTTCCCTGCAGCCTGTACGATACAGCTCCAGTGGATATCATTTAGCTGATATTGAACACAGGATACCTTGCTTGTATCCGCAGGCAGGACAGGTATGCACCGATCCTTTCTTTGGAACATCTGGAAGTTGAAATGTATTTCCACATTCCGGACAGTACAGGCTTTTTTCTTTTGCACTGTACATGATTCTTTTGCGGAACAAAGAAGCTTCTCACTGAAGATCTTAAAACCAGAAGGAACGGGTTTATTTGTTCCTGCCATGATCTTTTTGATCTCCTTTTCTCGGTTTTCTTTTTGATTGATCTTCTTCCAGTTTTTTGCTTTTCTGATCTGGGCATCAATTGCAAAGGAAGCCTTAGAATCAAAAAAACAGGCTGTCTGTTTTTAATAATTTTTAGCGCATTCTGACAGCATATAATTTGCAAACTGGTTAGATCTTCTAAATAATTTTCTAACATGCAGTCTTTCCAGATGTTGCTTAATACATCATAGATTCCTGCATGTTGCTTAGAGATACAAACACGCACAACGGCAGATTCTTCACATACAAAATCATAGATTGTAAGATTTCTGGTTCTGTATGCTTATTGAATCATTGACACCAGAGTGCAGGAAGCCTCTTTTCAAGGCTTCCCTGTTTCAGATCTTTTGTCAGCATAGCAGCCACCTCCTACGCCATAGCCAGCCCGAACAAATCAAGCTGACCGTCACAGTCGTATTTTTGTTTTTGCGATCTTTGTTACGACTGGTTTGGCAGGTGCAGGAGAATTTGAAGATACAGAATCATCTGCATCTCCGTAAAGCTGTTTATAGACTTCCCTATCGGCTTCTACGGATTCTCTGATAGATTTCTTTTCGGATTCTTCTTTCTTTTTTTCTGTTGCTCTTTCTGCTTTTCTTCCCATTCAGCTTTGTCATCAAGCATATAATACTCATTGATCCAGTCAAACAGCAGTGTTGACACAACGACACAAGTTTTCTTGTTCGTTGACATTTCATACGCTTTCTTTTTCCATGTACTTGTAACATTTTTCAAATGACTTCCATGGAAGGAGCAGTTTCTCTGCAAATGCAGGATTCTTTTTCTGCCATCTCACGGATTCCGTCTAGAACCATGTCAATCTGTCCAGACGCAACCTCCTTCATTCCCTCTGGAACTTTTGCAAGATATTCCTCTCTTGCTGCTTTCAACATATCTTCGTAATTTTCATATTTTTTGTTTCCATATTTTTTCTCCATATTTCTATATATTTTTTTATTTGATCGCACCGTCGCTTTGCAGTGCGTTATTTAGATAAAAGATTTATATAAAGCCTTGTTGAAGGCATAAAAAAAGAACGCCAAAAGCGTTCCGTTAACAAAAATAGACCACAAAGAATCTCTGCGGTCTTAAATTTGATTTTTATTCTATTAGTTTTATTTATAAGGGCACTATATCACGTTTTTTTTCATCTGTCAAAAAAATCGAGTATTAGAAAACACTGCCTTAGCATCTTCATCAGTCACGTTTTTTATGATCAGTCTCCGGATAAAGGGAAAGTTCCTGACAAGGCGGACGTTTCCGGTCTTTATTTCCTTTTCCAGTATTGGCTTGCTTCTGAAAGTCGATACGTGTGATTGATCCAAGGGCATTGCTGGACAGTTCAGTGCTGTATCTTGCATTGCAGGACAGCACGAGCAGAGATTCCTGCATAAAGCTTTTTTGATTCCCAATGTAAATCCTTTATAGGAACCAACTGTGACGATCTCTCCCAGATCCTTGATGCCTTGGAAAGCATCTAACAGCATTTCTCCTGCTTCTGGTCTTTCGGTAAATGTCTTACCGATGATCTCAATGGAAAAGTCTTCATCTTTATGTGCCTCATAAACTTCCAAGTCTTTGAGGACATTTTCAAGAACGTTTTCCTTTTCCTTGATCTCCCGTGGGAGCGAGATCATGAATTTGTACTGCAGACCATATCTGGTGCTGTCATAGGACGATTTCAGTGCTTTCAGACGTTGCACTTCATTGTCTACTTCCATCTTTTTCACGGATCAGCGGATTTCCCGTTGCAACTGCTTTGATCTCTGCATAGGATAATGTTGCCTCGTCGATATCATCACACTTACGTCCGGTGATCCGTGAAGTCATTACCTGACTGATGAACCGCTGCTTATTTTCAATGATGCCCCAGTTATAGGCGTCAAATGTCTGTTTTGTTACGTAACGGTATTCTGCGATCACGTCATTTTCGTTGCCTGTCTGATACCTCGTCCATTACGCTGTTCAATGGCCGAAGGCTTCCAAGGGCAGTCTACGGTGCAGGGCTACCAAATGATTCTGCACGTTTACACCGGTACCACACTTATCAGTGCTGCCGATCAGAACACGTACTTTGCTGTCCGGACATCCTTAAAGAGATTATCTCTCTGAACGTCCGTTTTTGCATCATGGATGAACCTGATCTCATTTTCCGGGATGCCTTTTCGATCAGGCGTTCCTTAATGAAATCATATACCGTAAACTCTTTGTTTGCGCCCGGTGTTCCGATATCGGAAAACACGAGCTGGCATCCGATCTTTCCGGCATTTTTGCATCCATGTATTCTTTGTATACATTTTCAGCCACTTTCAGAAGTTTTCCAGCCGGGTTTTCCGATGCATCCGGATATAATAATCTCGCATCCGTTCCCAGAAGTCTGGCTTCGTGCGTGATCTTCAAGAAATTATCTTCCGATGAGTCAACACCACCATTGCGGATGGCTTCGGCTCTCTGGACAAATTCTGCCATGATTTCTTTCTGGCAGCTGTCTGGTTCAGATTCTACAATGATCGGTTTTCCAGTTTTTAATTCCGGAACATCCAGATCAAGAAGATCCGAAGTGCAGACATCCGCAACTTCCCGGAATGTGGTCATAAGTTCCGGCAGATTGACAAATTTATTGAATCTGCTCTTGAAACGGAAACCACTTCCCTCGACGGTAAGCTCTAATGCTGTCGTTACTTCCCCGAACGTCGATGCCCGTGCATCAAAGTAGTCAAGCCCCATTTCCTTTAATCTGTCATTCTGGAGGAATTTCTGCATGACAAACATCTCACACATGGTATTGCTTACCGGAGTGCCGGTTGCAAAAACAATTCCACGTCCATTGTTGATTTCATTGATATACTGGCATTTTAACAGCATATCCGTTGCTTTCTTGGAACCGTTTGAGTTGATTCCTGCAACGTTGTTGATCTTGGAGAAAATGGTCAGGTTTTTGTAATTGTGTGCTTCATCCACCATGATGGAATCCACACCTAATTCCTCAAAAGAAAGCACATCATCTTTATTAGAAGCATCTGTCAGCTTCTTTCAACTGCTCTAGTAACTTCTTTTTCTGGCTTTCCATCTGCTTGATCGTCCATTGTTCGTTACGTTCTGCCTTGATCTCGCTTATAGCATTGGAAAGAGTATCGATCTGCTTATTCAGCATGAACTCCTGTCTTTCCGGCGAGATCTGGATTTTTTTCGAACTGGCTGTGTGACATGATGATCGCATCATAATCGCCAGTTGCAATCTTCGAGATGAAAATCCTTCTTCTTTTCTTTTCAAAATCCTCTCGCTTGATACAAGTATGTTTGCTGAAGGATAAAGTCTTAGAAATTCAGAAGCCCACTGCCTTACCAGTGATTTTGGAACGGCAATGATCGTCTTGTTTGCAAGTCCAAGACGTTTCTGCTCCATGCAGGCGGCAACCATTTCAAAGGTCTTTCCTGCACCAACGCAGTGTGCAAGCAGTGTATTTTTGCCCATCAGGATACGCTCGATTGCATTTTCTCTGGTGTGGCTTTAATACGATCGCAGGATTCATGCCCGGAAACTGACGTTTCGAGCCATCATATTCACGCAGGCGGATATTATTGAATGTATCGTTATAATACTTCACATATTTTTCCCTGCGGTCAATATCCTCGAAGATCCAGTTCCTGAATGCTTCTTTGATCTGCTCCCTGCTTTTGTCTCTTGCTGCCATTGTAGCTTCCTTTATTGACGACATATTTATAGGTGCCATCCATATTATCCACCCCTGTCACGTACAGTAGCAGAGCGGAGATTTAAAGATGCTTCGATCAGACAGAAAGCGTCCATGCGTGGAGTTCCATACACGGATGTTGCCTTGACTGAAGACCAGTTCAGGAATTTATTTTCAATAAAATACTCTTTTTGTTGCCTGTGAGTATTTAATCGTGATCCATGAAGGAGCATATCGGCTGTTGATATTCCAGTCTTTTTGCGACGTAGTCTTTCCGGTACTTCCAACAGTTCATAGATAAACTGTTCGTAGTCTTCCGGCTCGATCCATGTCGTGCCAAGGCGGACATCAATATCCTCCGCAGGAATATGTTCCGGCTGAACTCGTGTCAATGCTTCAACATTGCTTTTGTATAAGGCATTGTCTTCCGCATATATTTTTGCCATACGGAGCTTTTTTTAACATCTCCTGATTGTGTATTCATCTGCCGTCACCCATTTTTCTGTTTCCGGATCAATAAAGATCACACCGGAAAGCTCACGGAACAGCAGTTCTTTTTTATTGCCTCATTATCGGCATCACAGATGAACAGATCCATCATATATGGAAGATCCACGCATCCTCTCTCATTAACGCTGATGCTCAATACTTCCAAGGCATCCTTACTTTTCCGGATAACCGGCTTTGCTGCCACGGTCTGTTTATAGAACATGTCAGCTTTTGACACATTCCCTTCTTCGTCCACGTTTTCAAGTGAACATAATAAGGGATAATCTGCATCATCCTGAAAGGCAAGTTTGTTGCTTCTTCCGGTCAGATATCCGTATTTTTTTACAAGAGCATCATAGCGCTGTTAAGGTCTTTCTGATACTCTGATAGATCAGATTCTCCTCTTAACTGTGCCTGAATATATTCATGGACGCAGTTTCTGAGACCATCAAGTGCATTGATCCTTTCTACATTTTTTTTTTTTTATTTCTACCGGTAGCATTACAGAATTTTCTCTGTAATAAAGTTTCCCATCCACAAATGTGTAAGTGAAATTCTTTACGGATTCATCTGCTGGGATACTTCCTGCAGCTTTTTCATCTTCCATTTCTCCGGCTTCCGCAATCTGACAGTCCAGATTCAAAAGAGTTTTTTAATGCAGGAATAAGGTCCGTGCCTTCTTCTATCCTGCATGCTGTGTATCTGCTCTTTTCTCCGAAACGGCTGGTGTCATACACCATTTTGCCAAGCATCATTTCCGGATGATTGACAAAATACATATTGCATTCTACTCCATCTGCCGTCTGTCCGATATCAAGCCATTCAGCATCCTCACATAGGACTTTTTCTCTTTTTTCTGAAAAAGAGGATATCCGATGTGATCTCGGTTCCTGCCACCCCTCTGAAAGCAGAATCAGGAAGTCTTACAGCTCCGATAAGTTCTGCACGTTCCGCAATATATTTACGGAATGCAGCATTTCCCTTGTCCATTGTAAATTTGACGTGATCACTGCGACCACTCCGCCCGGCCGGACAAGATCGATCGATTTTGCCACAAAATAATCGTGGATTTTGAAATTATATTTGGCATACCGTAAGTCATAAACTTTAAAGTCTCCAAATGGCACATTTCCAATGACAGCATCAAAGAAGTTGTCTGAAAATGTAGTGTTTTCAAATCCACAGATATTGATTTTGAAGTCTGGTAAAGCTGCTTTGCAATTCTACCAGAGATCGGATCGATCTCTACGCCGTAGAGTTTTCGCTCTTTCTGTTCACCTTCGGTCATTGTACCGAAAAAGATACCGGTTCCCATGGATGGCTCCAGTACGTTTCCTTTTTTCAGACCGAAATGTGAGCGTTTCGTTTACTGCCCTTGCAATTTCCGGGTTCGTATAAAAAGCATTATTTACGCTTGCCCTTGCATTGGCGTATTCCTCGTCTGTAAGCATTTCCTGCAGCTCGGCGTATTCCTTTTCCCAGCCTTTTGCATTTTTGTCAAATGCTTGTGGGATTCCACCCCATCCGGCATATCTTGACATTGTTTTTGCTCGGATTCGGTTGCAAGGCGTTTCTCGGATTCCACGTCTTTTTAAGGCTTTGATTGCCTCAATATTCCAGTTGAATCTTGTTTTGCTTCCCCCTTCATTTACTTCTCCATTTTCATAACGGAAGTTATGGGGAAAGATTTTCTTTAAAATGCTTACTACTTTTGTTACAACATTTTTTCATGTTTTTTGTTTTCAACTTTCTTTGATTCCTCTTTATTTAAAAAGAAGAACATAAAGAACTGTGTAATTTTTTTGTTTTCATAATTTTCATCCTTTATACGCGTATTTTTATATAAGATCACGCAAAACATCTGCGTGTTGCTTAGATTGATAGATTTATATGTAAAGCCTTAAAAGGCATAAAAAAAGAGCGCCACGATTGCGCTCGATAATAAAAAAGTCCACAGAAGATACTGCGGACTTTGATTAATTTTATTCAGTTAATTTTATTTATGACTGAAGTATAGCATACATCATTTTAGTGTCAAAAAAGATGAATATTATCTGCTCTTATATAGTAATTAAGAGAGTTCTTTATTAATAATATTGCTAAATTCATCCAATGCTATGGTTACAAATTTTCTTTTTAAAAGGCTTTCTGCGCATAGGTATACCATGCGCTTTCAACCAATTATTTGCTTTATAATCGTGCAGAAAATTCTTATGTGAAAAAGCATATGGCTCATAAGCACTTTTAATTGCTGCATATTTTGCATTATTATAAACATTTTATTTTCCTCACTTCAGTTTAATATTTGTGACCTTTTCTACATTTCACTTTTGCTTATTGTTCATTTGATTTTTTTGTTTGAACCAATAAACATATGATTCTTCATCATGAAAAGCGCAGTTTGTTACTAAGTATATTATTAACCATATAAACATAGCACAAACTAAGTAAAGGATACCAAATTCCTTTATTGTAGAGATACCTGCATACACCCCTACGCATCCTAAATATGTAAGAAATCCACCTATTCCAAAAGCCCCAAGAGAAATCGTCGCATACGTTAGCGCTATTCGTTTAGCTTCCTTTTCAGTGATTTCTATTTGTAATTTAATGGAGGGCTCCTTACTTTTCCTATATTTATCCATAGAGTTTTGTCCTTCCATGTCCTTTCTACATTTTTTAATTTTTCTGGTCCTGAATATATTTTAAGCGAGTTTTTTCGTACATTTTTTCATGAACGTTTCGTTCAGATGAATATTTTCATCTGCGCAGATCGATTTAAACACATCAATTTTAGATGTGCTTTCCCCCATTGCTGCCACATCAAGCCAACTTGCAATCGAATCAATTTTTTCGTCTGCTATTTCATCTGCTACATTTGCTTCTTTGATTTCTGGAACTACCTGTTTTCTGGCATCTTCTTTTTAAGCCATAAAAAACAGTTTCAACCTCATTCCCGGACATATTTGAAACAAGATCGATTAAATATTTCTTTTTTCTTCCATCGTCATACCATCAAATTCATTCTCTGTTACCTGCTCAAAATTGTTGTTCATAGTGTTTCATTCTCCTTTTATTTTTTTTTCTTATATTGATAAAGGTGCACAAAACATTCCTTTATTCCCTTTGTTTCTCTTTCTTTCCAATTTTTCGATTAAACGGCATCCCTGATTTCCGTTACAAGTTCTGTTTCGCCTGTTTTTTCCAAAACTTCGGCTGCCGCAAGTAAAAAGTTCTTTCAGTTTGTTTATATATCTTGTCTGTTCAGCCGCCTTAATTGCTTTTTCATCAATAATCTCTGCTACCTTTGTATCTTCTGGAATAACATCAGCACAGCTCTTTTTGATTGCTTCTTTCTGATCTTCAAATAAATTGACTTTTTCAAGCACTTCATTAATGATCTGCTCTGTAAGGACTACTTTTAGTGGTTCATCAGACTCGTTTGTACTGCTTTCTTCTACTTTTTCCTGTTCGTTCTGCAAAACTTCATTCAGTGTATCCTGTACCTCATTATAAATCTGGATAGTTTCTTCGTCATCATCGTCACCTACGACATCTTTAACAATCTGCGCAAATTCAACCTTCTTCTGGTCTGAGGTCATATGTTCCATACACCCCAAGACACTGTCTTCAAATTCCACATGCGGATTTACGGTATTTTTCGTATAAAACATGACTGAATGGATATCTGTACTCCGCTCTGTAAAAGCAGGAAATACAAATCCTGTTTCCGGCATGCCAACTACCCAGTCACGGATACGTGCGCCAATACGGTTTTCTGCTTCACGATATCCTAATGCCGGCTTCGTGAGTTCCACCGGGCAGATAGCGCAGAGAAGATACTCATACACTTCTTCCGATTCATCCAGTTTACTATTATCCGATGTTTTTGTCATAACATCATATGCATCGTGGAAAATAAGAATCAGGTAATTTCCTACACGATCATAATTGTCAATTACCATATCATAAAAAGTATCAAGCAGATCATCATTTTTCAGTTTACAATCACGCAGCCCCATTAAAAACTGCTGTCTTCCTCCAGCTTTTTTCCTCTTCGTTCGGGAAGTTTAACTCAACCAGGTTATTGCCAATTTTTCCTGACAAAGTTTTTTTTGGCGATTTCCAAATACTTATAAAATTCTTCATCCTCAAGATTCAAAAATGTTTCGCTGATTTTTGTGATTTTTCCTTGTCAACACTGACATAACAACCGCACATTCTGGTGAATGTACATCCCTCCTTTTTAAATCTGCGTTTTAATTCTAATACGTCTTTGTTATCCATGTGCTTTGCTACCGTAATTTTACGGCTTTCCCCTTTCTTTGTATTTTCATAAGTGCTTGCGTAATTTCTCTTTTATCCGCTTACTCATCTCTATACTCCAATGAGCCGTCTGTGGCAAAAATTATTTCAGCATTTATAATTCTTCCAGCCTTGCTATTTGTGCCTTTTAATTTTTTTGATACATTGCATTTCGTCAATCAACTTGATGTATTTTGCATTTCCTTTTGCTATAAACGATAGGTCTACTCTTGGGCGGTTATTGACGAAGCTTTTACGATTAGTATTAACTGTTGCGACTGGAATGTATTTGGAGACAAACTCATTTGCTCTTGCATAAAGTTCATCCCAATCATAGCTGTTTATAGTCATGTTTTTGTTCCTTTCATTAAATAATTTGGTCTATACCCATATATTCCGCATTTTGCCAGTATTTGATTTCCCCAGTCATATCATTTCTCACAAAGGGTGAATTTACGCTCCTTTTTGTTAAAACGAGCCGTATGATAATTTTCGGTCTTAAAATCCGTAGGCGTTTGGACATAACATTCGCAGTTTTTTTCGGGTAGTTTTTATCATTTTTATAAATGGTGTGCCATCTATACGGCTCAACCTTTTTTAATCTTCTTTTTTTACTGCTTTTGTAGCATTCATGATTTGCGCAATTATAATCCCATGATAATGTCATGCTGTATTTGAATTTTACTCTGTATTCAATACGCTTTTTCAGAAAATAATTACACACGCTAAAAGGCGAAAAATCATAAGCATTGCTTCTTAGAAATTCTATAAATTCAGCTGTTCGGTTTCTGACAGTGGCTCTATAAATTTAAAAATAAGCGAATATGACATCAGCCAAAATGTTTTATCATTTTTGAACTTGTTATACCGAGTATTCAAATAATAATACGGGAACAATTCTTCTCTTTCTTTCATAATCTCACCTTTTTTTTTTGTAGAGATATATATTAAGTATCCTGTTTAGACGACTTATATCTGTCTCTCGATGAGGAACGGAACATCATAAAAAGCATTTCCGGCAATGCTTTTTCTCTGTTTCTGCGTTTCGCATTCTTAATTACCATCAACTCTCTCCAATTATTACTCCTCCTGCTTTCTGTTGGCACAATCACGCCGACAAAATAAGGGATTTCTTTTGATACAACCTCATATACTTCCTCTGGCATTACAAGATAATTGTAATCGCCGATAAAATTTAAGCCATGTCCCGAATGAAAATCTTCAACAGAAGATTTGATTTCATAGCAGTAAAATCTCCCTTTTCAATACCCGAAACTGTATTATTCACAGGCTTAAATCTCATATAATCCACTCTGATTGCATGTCCTGTTGCATAATCAAACGTGACTTCTTTCGCCATATATATTCTTGTATCATTATTTGGATTTATATATTTTTCTAGTGCTGTGGAAAGCTCCTTTTGTAATTTCGGTCGCTTACTCATATTTCCTCCATTAAATTCTAAATGTTTAAGTATTTATTAAGTGCATTTTCTACGTCAGCTAATCTCACCCACTGATTTTCCTTATCTCCTTCATAAATTGGTGGATCTTCTGTTTAGCACGTTCCGCAACCTCTGCCATCACGGCAACGGAATAATTTATAAGAGTTTCTTTTTTAATTTTATCAATTGCATCCTGTTTATTAATTAATTTTCCCATATCTTCTCCTGCTATAAATTCTAAATGTTCAGTTTAATTTCTTCGCCTACATACTCCTGCAGAAGAACATTGATATTTTCTGGGTAAGTTTTTACAACATATCCGGTATCAATAACAATTCCAACAACTTTATTGGTTTCATCAACTCTGATTTCTCCAACAGTTCCTCCCGGTACGCGGATTGCATATATACTCTTTTTTCTGCAATAGTCATCAATAAAAAATATAATGTTTTCGAATAGAATTGGTTGTAAACCCTGCCAATTGATCCAGTTCATCCGTTAATTTACTCACATACATATCTGATGACAAACCATATTTATTTTTCAGAATCATGATTTTCTCCTTTTGGATGCAATCTCTTCTCTGCATCTTTTATACCAGCAATTAAAGTTGCTATCTGTATTGAAGCTAAAGTTTCTTCTTTTGTTTTTCTCGGTAACTGACATTTATTCATGATAGCGTGAATCCTTTTATCAATAGCCATCAGATTATCAAGATTGGTATTCAGTGTATTTCCATCCAAAAAAATCACGGTGCTATTTTCTGGAATTTGACCATAAGCATTTTTATATACAAACAAATGCTTCATTTCCCATTTGTCCGGCAATTCTGTTTTGATGAAAACATATTTAATCCCATTGCTACTTTTCTGAATGCTTTCAAAGCCGATAGGTCGTTTATTTTTGGAACTTGATTTTTCTTAAATCTGGTTGTGATGCCGGGTTTAATATTTTTTCTTAACATACATTGGCTTAAGGCACCTTTTTTTTTATGTTAAGTTTGAATTTATCATTGAATGCAATCTGTATTTCATTCAATGAATGCGAAGGTGCATATGCTTCTAAGAAACATATTTCATCTTTTGAATACTTATGACCTGTAGTATATCCCTGTAGTAATTTTGTTATCAGACAAAAATACTCAACTTTCCATTTAGGAACATCAGTTTGAAATTTTTTATTTAAAGCATTCGTTATTTCTTCTCGACTATGCCCGGCAGCATATCTTTTTATAAATTTCTCTTCATCTTCCGTTAAGCGTCTGTATTTAACTTTTGGCATTTTTTTTTCCTCTAAGAAAAATTTAGGAACCTTTACATTTTTTGCGGAATCGTACTCTCCAATAACTTTTTGAGTTTCAATTGCTAACGACACGCCTGTTAAAATTTGCTGCGATACGTTTGACACTGCCTTCGCCCTATCAATCTCCGTCTTTAGTTCATCAGTGCTTAATGATGTATCTCCAAGTCTTTTCAATTCTGCAAATAAAGCTCCACTTAATTCATCCCATCCATTCTTCATATTACCAATACCTCCGTCATTCACATTTTTTCTTTCGTCTTTTTGCTAGCCGCAGCATTTCTGCGATATCTTCCATCCTAACGCTGCCTATACATGATCTTTTTTCCAATTCGTTTTCTACTGTCATAACGGCTGTACAAATTTTATTGTTTTCCTTCACTTTGTCATTATACAAACGTTCATATCTCTGCGCTGTTTTCTTTGCTTTGTTCAGATTGTCCAGATTATTTGCATCTTTATATTTGATAATCTTATAATTCATGGAACGGACCATACTCTGTGTTAACATAAGCTGCTCCTTTTCCGGCAAATTCTTTTTATTGGCTTTATCTTGGTATAAAATCTGATCACTTTTTTGAATTTCTTTTTTTGTAATTAATCCGTTCATTGAAATCAAAAATATCTAAAATTTCTGTATCCATTTCATCCTGTATATACTCGTATGATTCATACCCAACCATAAGCCCTACGCCATCCGGAAGATAATCATTCCAAGACTCGCCCCTGTGAAATAATCTTTTCATATAATGAATCTGTCACAACCAGATAATTGTAATTTCCATACCAGCTTTTCTTCGCATGGCTTTTTAAATCCTGCTTTGTGACTTTCAGTTCGTAACACCGGATGATTCCCTTCGAATCCATCAGGATATAATCACAGATTTCATTTCCATGACCATTTCCATAAAACCCGATCGTAATTTCCTCACATCCGTACCATCTTTTTTTCTCTTGCCAGATTTTCCAAACCCTGTTCTAATTCAATCGTTTCCGTTCTTTTCATAAAAATCCTCACAATGAAATGGCTGCTGTGTTAAAACGTCACTTGTTCCATTAGACTTATTTTTGTACTCGATTCATCACTTTTTAACGGTCTAAAGCCAGCAGGATTGTGGTAGCCTTGTTTTAATTGTGTCAGCAATAATCCCTGATGTTGATTTGTAATGTTTCCCGTCCATTCCATTCATTGATCTGTGGTTCATATAAAAGATTGAGCCGTGTATGCTCTGCATTTCCGGCAAGCAAGCAATCTTTTCTCAATCGTGCCAAATCTCCGTTCCATATCTTCTAAAAATGCATCAGGATCTGTAAAATAAATGCCATCAAGAATAAGTCCATTTTCCTGCAACAGCGTAAGTTTTACACCACATCTGGTCTTACCAATAACCTTTGCTCCGGTAATCCTTGTGCTTCTCGCAGCAAATACGAGGTTTTTCATTGCCTTTCCCACATGGTTCCAGTTTTCAATGTCATGCACAATTTCTTTTGTGGCGTAATCTACCGGCATGACAATATCAATCCTTACTTTTTCGATCAGATCATTATCTTCCAGCTGGCAGTTTTCATTCATGGCTTTTCTAAACGACTCAATGTTCTCTTTTTGCAGAGATAGTCCTGCCGCCATCGGATGTCCGCCAAATTTATTCAGATACCCGCTGCACTTGACCATTTCATCATACATGGAATATTCATCAATAGATCTTCCCTGATCCTTTTACTTCTTCCTTACCATCTGTAAGAACAAATGCAGGTCTGTAAAACTTTTCTCTTACTTTTCCTGCAACAATCCCTGCAATACTCTCATGACATTCTGGGAGATAAACGACCAATACCTTATCATCAGGCATTTCTTTTTCGACGATTGCAATGGCTTTTTCTACATTTTCCTGCGTCATTGCTTTTCGTTCATTATTAAATTTCATAAGGAGACTTGCACTTGCTTCGGCTTCTTCCTCTGTTGATGCTAATAACAGACGCATAGCATGCTGTGCTGTGTCAAGTCTTCCGCTTGCATTGATACATGGTCCCAAGACAAATCCGACATGATATGACTACTCAATTTCTTATATTCAAGGTTGTTTGCACGAAGCAGTGCCCTCATTCCATAATTCTGCGTATGAGCAAGCATATCCAATCCGATTTTCACAAGGATGCGGTTTTCATCCGTAAGATCCATCACATCCCCAATGGTTGCGAATCCTGCAAATTCTATGAATGGTTTTACTTCAGATTCAGGGATTCCGCATGACTGGTATAAAGCCTGTATAAACTTATAGACAACGCCTGCTCCACAAAGTCCTTTGTACGGATATCCGCATTCGACCTGCTTTGGATTAATGATCGCATCTGCCGCACTCTGTTTATACTGGCGTTTCCCGTCAATCTCCTCATATGGGATATCATGGTGATCTGTTACGATTACAGTCATTCCTTTTTTCTTTTGCATGTGCAACGGCATCAATCGCAGCGATTCCGTTGTCACATGTGATGATTGCTCTTGCGCCTGCTTCATATGCGGCATTGATCAGGTTGATATTAATGCCATACCCATCCTCGATACGATTTGGGATTGCAAAATCAACATCTGCTCCGCATCTTTTCAGACCACGGTTTAACATATAAGTGCTGCACACTCCATCTATGTCGTAATCTCCAATGATGCGCATCTTTACGCCTTTTCGAATCAGATCTTTTTGTAATATCAACTGCCTTTTTCATATCTTGCATCATCCATGGATCATATAAATCCTTATAACCGCCATTTAGATATTTGTTGATCTGACTGTTTTATAAATCCCCCCGGTTGCGCATGATCCTGGCAACCGCCGGGCTTATATGATACTGCTGTGCAATGGCATCAAAATCTCCGCCTTTTCTAAGTTCTATCCATCTTTTTTCTCATGATCTTCTCTTTCTCCGGGAAAAGTGTTGGACACCTTTTCGCATAATTCGCATAACTGTCAAACGGTATCTGTCCGGTTTTTTCTATTTTTATTAGCGTAGGCTTACTGATCTGCATCTTGTCGTGCAAACATAATACCGTAAGCCCATATTTGCGCCTTACTGATCGGAGATCAAAAGAGATCGGTAAACTGTTATTCTGCATCTGCTCTCCCTTCTTTGCTTGTATAATATAGCGTATATCAACATGTTGAATCGCAAAAATTACGGATCTGTCTTTTCTTTGATCTTTTCCAGTGTACGCTCCAGTTCAGAGTATTTGTAATACTGCTTTGTATCTTCTCTTTCTGCTCGTTGCTCTGTGCTTAGCACATAGCCGGTTCCTCTTTCATTTTCAAGAGATTCTGTCTGCATGCCCGTTTCTTCAATATTTTCATTCGAACATCCTGCAATGTTTGATATACATAATATTAAAATACTTAAATATATTATTTTTTCATAAAAACATCTTTCTCCTTTTGTCTTGTATATTATAGCACATTTAAACAAATAAGTAAACATATAAAAATATATAAAACAATGGAAAAGCCGAGGCTCATCCAACCTCGGCTCGAATCTTCTTACCGTTCAAAAACAGATATACTTTGTAACCGCTATTTTCTGCCACCGCACCTACCCAGTACGCAGATACGGATTCTGTTTAACCCTTTCGTTGTTCAGACCATTCAAAAGCGCATCCCTGTCAAAGTCTCCGCCCATATCGCAGCTCATGTAAAAATATCCTTCCGGATTTCCACTGTCTTCCATGATCTGCTGTGCTGCGGCATCCACAATTCCTTCCATGCACGCTTCGGTGAGTTCGTCTGCATATCCGGACACCGCTGCTCCCGGATAGATCTCGCCCACTACTTCTCTTACTTTTTTCCGTAAGTTCCTCGTTGTAGCCTGATATGTATACCTGCTTTGCCCTGTGAGGTTCCCTGCACAGTTCCTCCATGGTCTGTCTTTGTCTGTTCTGCCACATCCTTTGCCCGTTCAACATCCCTTTCTGCCTCATTCTGCGAGCGTGTGAGCAGATTTGAGCCTTTTCCTATGACAAACCCGGCCAAGAGCATGACTGCAGCCAGAGCAATGACGACTGGTACCGTATTCGTCTTTTTCTTTTCGCCATGATAATAATTATAAAACTCGTCTTCAGCTTCCTGAAGGTTTTCTTCGTCCATTTCGTAATCTTTTCTCATACAAATCCTTTCCTTTTTTGACACTCCCCGAAGCTAAAGCTTTGGAGTTTTGCCAGCTAACTTATAAGTTACTCCGGGGCATATGCCCCGGAGTCCAAATCTATGGATATGAAATTAATTCAGATATAAGATTCTGTTGTGTACTGGTCACTTAATTTTGTGTCAAGTGTAATGATCGCCACATCCCCGTCACGGATCTCTACATCATCCAGTTCATATACATCACGGACTTTTGTGGTATCTGGATCATTTTTACGTTCCCTCTCCCACATATCAAGCCCGGTTCCGTTTGCACCGCCATAATAAGTGAGATGTTCATTTGTGCCGTGCACATACGTGTCGATCTTAAATCCAAGTATCAGGTAACCGTCATCCAGCCAGTAATCATCATCTTCGGAAGCCTGCCCTTTTTCTGCCAGTGTTTTCTGGAAATCATCCTCATACTGGCTGCCAGCCGGGTTCTTTTTGACGACATGGATCTTTGACGGGATCTTATATTCGCCATACCAAGTCTGCATGGACTTTTCAAATTTGTCATATACAGTCTGTTGATGTCGCCTAATCCGTCTGTCTTTCTATACCGCAGGCTGTCTGCAGAGCTGTTATCCTTATTGGCAAACAATTCTTTCCTCGTCGCCTGTAAGCAATTTCTGCGTGGACTGCAGCGTGATACTGCCTACCGTATAGCTTGGTGTCTCATGATATAAGATCTCATTATTTGATTTGTCAAATTTCTTTGCCGTATAGGAAACCGGATCATAATCTCCATAATCGTAATAACTGTAAGCAAAATAGGCATCCCCGATGCTCACGGTCTGGATCTTATTACTGTCTGTGGTTATCCTGCCTTGATAAAGGATTTCCCATCCAGATCATAATAAATGTTCACATCCTCCGTCACAGTGCCGTCCGGTGCGATATACCGGTAGGCAGGCGTGATCTTGATGGTATCGTCATTATTATACAGTCTTGAGATCGTTTTAAAGGTAAAACCAAATTCGTGTCCTGCTGTAAGAATCCCATGCCTCCGAAAGTGCCTCCGCTATAGATATTGGACTTTCCATTCGTGAACGGGATCGTGTTGATCAGATCCCATGCATTGGTCAATGTTCCGTCAAGCACATATCTTACGTTTGTCTCTCCAAAGCGGTTCGTTGTGCCGACACGCTTCTCCTGCTTATGCTTTGTGAACTGGTATACGCCGATACCTTCTGATCTGTCATATCCTCCGAAGATCTGCTCGTCATTGATACCTGTCACTTTGAAATCATAAATGACTCCGGACACCTGCACCGGATAGTTATAGGTTGCGACATAGTTTCCGAGGTCGCTGTTATAGGTGTATTCCTCCATGTTGTTGACGGCTGACGAGTTATTTGCAAATACACGCACCTGAACCGGGTTTGTATTTACATCATAGCCTCGTGTAATCTGCCACGCCATACACGCCCTCGGCTGCCCATGACGGAAGGTAGAACTCAAACGATTCCACATTTCCAAGGTCAATCCATTCGGTATATCTGTTGCAGATTCTACATCATAATATGTATCATTCACTTTTGCGGAAAATGGGAACCGCACTGTTTATTCTTTACATACTTTGTAAATCCGGATACGTTCGTGTAGCCTTTCTGCAGGAAGTAGGTATTCCAGTCGAAGTCCACGTTATATGTATTATCAAGGATAAGCTGTGTTGCTCCGGTCTGGTTGATAAGCTGTGTCTTTCCTCTCCCATCATTGAGATCGGTGCCACAACAGGACTGTGTACCACGATCGGCTCATTCTGCTCGTATCCTGCCATGATAGCCGGGATTGACAGTTCATTATCTTTAAATGTCATGGTACGCATTTCTGCACTGCTTCCGGCTGCGAAACGGTTATACGTTGCCTGCAGTGTCGTGTAATAATATCCGTTATTTGTTTCTTCCGGGATCGTCACAACCGTGCTTCCGGTCACTTTATCGTTTGCCGGGTTCTCATTCATTTCCACATTTGCATTTTTCACAAATGTAAAATTAATGCCGTCCTGATTTAAGTAATTGGAGCCGTCCAGCGTCAGCTCGTCATTTTTACAATGATCTCTTTTGCCCCGATATAAGAAGCAAACTGCTGTTTCACATAATGCTGGACTGCACTGTCTGAAGGATCAAGTTCTGAACTGTCAAATGTCCCATCCACGGGTATCCCGTGATATCCGGCCAGATGATATGATAATCATCATCCGGGGTATAGGTTGTCCCTGCAAATGTCGAATGGTCGGTGCTGCTATGTTTTTCTCCGTTTATTGCAATATCATACTGGATATCTGCCCGGTTGCTGTACGGCACGGAAGAAAAGTCATTTGTAACAAGCGCATTGTTGTACTCCAACAGGTTCATGCCGCTGATATAGTAATACTGCACCGGATCCATCTCATATGAGATACTTCCGCTGAAATGGTACGTCTGTGTAGAAGTCGTCTCATATGTATAGGACATGACGTACTGATAGCCACTTGGGCTTGACGCATCTTCGATCCTTATATACCAGTCTCCATAGGTCTTTCCTCCGGAGACTGTCCGGACATATCAGAGCTTGGATCTGTGATCCGGTATGTGTTACCTGCACTGTTTAGTTACCGTAATGTCATACGGCACCTTATAGGCCTTTACAACACTTCGGGAAGATACGTTGACGTGTCCGTACCACGAATCCAGATTGATCGCATTGGTATAATCTTCGGTCGTCGGGATCTTTACTCCGATGTCAAAGGTATCATCATCGTTATATGTCCTCAGATCCGGTGCTGCGTAATTATCACCGGACTGGTTCGTGTCATTTCCTGCCTCAACATTTGACGCTTCGAATCCATGTTTTTGACAAGCACAGCTTCCGTCTGTCATTCCGGTGAGATCTTCCACGCCCTCTGTCTCTTTCTCCGTCTTAGTATTGGCACCCATTACGAGGAAACGGTTGAAATGCGACGGGATGGAGATGGTCTTGTTTCCTCTTTCGCCCATGGGGCGGCGGTGATGAGTTTGTTCCAGTTGGACCAGTCGTAGATTTCGCCTCGAAATTGTCCTGAAGCTAATTGAATATCTCCTTCCGCCCCTCCCTTTTCTCCATGACGGTACATGGTGATGATGCAGTCGATGCCTATATACGCCCTCTCATTATTTGCCAGTTTTTCTTCGATTTCATCTCGCCAGTCCGGATACACGTTGCCGATCGATCTTAAAAGATCATCTTTCTGGATCATATAAGTCGTGATCCGACATTGTTTCCTTGCATCTTTGGTGTCGTACTCCTTTTTGTAGAATCATACTGGCTCAGCGGAACAATGATGTATTCTCGCTGTTTTCCATCGTAGACCATTTCTGGTTGACAGGGAGCGTACCTGCATCCACATACACATGTCCGTCCGATTCCCCTACATAAAAATGCGAACCGCCATGCAGTCCGTCTGTCGGATCAACATCTTTTTGATCCTTGAAAACTCGATTCCGATCGTCCGGTAAAAAAGACACTTGATGTT
>VOFH01002534.1_pt1 | contig 23590 bp, 39 predicted proteins | sample 5384091 | NCBI WGS metagenome assembly VOFH01 (sample SAMN12384727, study PRJNA508395) | human gut metagenome | isolation source: healthy gut G | host: Homo sapiens
AGAATACCTTCAAGAGAAGGTGGTGTGGAAATTGTGGTGGAAGAACTTTGTACAAGAATGGTTAACAAAGGTCACAAAGTAACATGCTACAACCGTGGCGGACATCATGTTAGCGGTAAGAAATTTGACAGTGCGAAGATTAAAAACTACAAAGGAATAAACCTGAAAACAGTGCCTACAATAAACTGCAAAGGGTTGGCAGCAATGTATGTATGTATGTCAGGAATGGATTGACGAAGTTCTGATTGTTGTTTCAGAAGTTCTTCCGTATCCGGCAGAGTTAATTGAGCAGTTATCAGAGACAGGAGTAACCATTAATCTTAATCTTGCAAAGATTACAAGTGTGCAGGGAAAAAAACAGTTTGTGGAAAAGGTTGGTGATTACACAGTCTTTACGACAAGTATCAATTATGCATCAACCAGACAGTTAATGTCAAAACGCTTAATGGATATTGCGGGTGGATTAGTTGGGGTATTTCTACCGGAATTATTTGTATTTTTGTTGGACCAGCAATTTATATTGCGTCACCGGGACCAATTTTTCTTTGCTCAGGAACGAGTTGGAAAGAATGGAAAGAAATTTAAGATGTATAAATTCCGAAGCATGTATATGGATGCTGAAGAACGTAAAGCGGAACTTATGAAAGACAATAAGCTTGGGGATGGAAAGATGTTTAAGCTTGATTTTGATCCTCGTGTTATTGGAAATAAAATTCTTCCAGATGGTACACATAAGACAGAAATCGATGATTTTATCAGACGAACAAGTTTAGATGAATTTCCGCAATTTTTTTAATGTATTACGAGGCGATATGTCGATTATAGGTACTCGCCCGCCACTTATTTCAGAAACGAATCTGTATGAGCTTCGCTATCGTGCAAGATTGGCAATTAAGCCTGGAATCACTGGCATATGGCAGGTAAGCGGACAGAAGTGATATTACCGATTTTGAAGAAGTGGTTCGCCTTGATAAAGAGTATATCACAAACTGGAACATTGGGCTAGATATAAAGATTCTGTTTAAAACAGTATTAGTTGTGTTTAAGAAAAGATGGATCAATGTAAATCCTATAAGCAGCTTATTTTATAGAGAATAGGTTGCGAAAGTCTAGATGTAGATAAGTTATAAATATAAAGATTGCATGGAAAATAGAATGCTTGCAAAAAGATGGAGGAATAAAATGACAAAAAATTATACGATTGCAGTTGCTGGAACGGGATATGTTGGTTTGTCAATTGCAACATTATTATCACAGCATCATAAGGTAATGGCTGTAGATATTGTAAAAGAAAAAGTTGATTTAATTAATAATAAGAAATCACCAATTCAGGATGATTATATTGAAAAATACTTAGCAGAGAAAAATCTAAATCTTACAGCGACACTTGATGCAAAAAAGAAGCATATAGTAATGCAGATTTTGTAATCATTGCAGCACCTACAAATTATGATTCTGCAACACAGCACTTTGATACATCTGCTGTAGAAGCAGTTATTAAACTTGTTATAGAATACAATCCAGAAGCAATCATGGTTATTAAATCTACAATTCCAGTTGGCTATACACGGTCAATCAGAGAAAAAAACAGGAAGTAAAAATATTATATTCAGTCCAGAGTTCTTAAGAAAGCAAAGCTTTATATGATAACTTATATCCTTCCCGTATCATTGTAGGTACAGATTTAAACGATGAAAAGTTGGTAAATGCGGCACATGAATTTGCAGAATTATTACAAGAAGGTGCGATTAAAGAAGAGATTGATACATTATTTATGGGATTTACAGAAGCGGAAGCAGTTAAGTTATTTGCCAATACTTATCTGGCACTTCGTGTTGCTTATTTTAATGAGTTAGATACTTATGCAGAAAGTAAGGGATTAAATACACAGCAGATTATCAACGGTGTATGTCTTGATCCACGTATCGGAAGTCATTATAATAATCCATCCTTTGGTTATGGTGGTTATTGCTTACCAAAAGATACAAAACAGTTACTTGCCAACTATGCAGACGTACCGGAAAACTTAATTGAAGCAATCGTTGAAAGCAACAGAACAAGAAAAGACTTCATTGCAGACAGAGTTCTTCGTTTAGCTGGTTATTATGGTTATGGTGAGGATAACGAATGGAGCGAATCACAGGAAAAACCAGTAACGATCGGTGTATACCGCTTAACAATGAAGAGTAATTCTGACAACTTCCGTCAGAGTAGTATTCAGGGAGTTATGAAGCGTATTAAAGCAAAAGGTGCAACAGTTGTTATTTATGAACCAACATTAAAGAATGGAGAAACATTCTTTGGTTCCGTAGTTGTAAATGATTTAGAGAAATTTAAGGAAATGTCTCAGGCAATTATTGCGAATAGATATGATGAGTGCTTGGATGATGTGAATGATAAGGTTTATACGAGAGATATTTTCCAGAGAGATTAAGAAATAGGAGAGAGTCAGATGAAAAAAAAATAAAGAAATAAAGTTTGTTTGGTTGGCTCATCTGGTGGGCATTTGACGCACCTATATATGTTGAAACCTTTCTGGAAAGATAAAGAGCATTTTTGGGTTACTTTTGATAAAGAAGATGCTCAAAGTCTTTTAGAAAGAGAAAAAATGTATTCTTGTTATTACCCAACTAATCGAAGTCTCAAAGCCCTTATTAAAAATACAAAAATTGCTTGGAACGTATTACGGAAAGAAAAGCCGAATTTAATTATTTCTTGTGGTGCAGCAGTGGCAGTTCCATTTTTTTTTATCTTGGAAAAATAATGGGAGCTAAGCTTATTTATATTGAGGTATTTGATCGTATTGATAAGCCAACTATGACAGGAAAGATGGTATATCCCATTGTAGATAAATTCATAGTTCAATGGGAAGAACAAAAGAAGGTTTATCCTAAGGCGATTAATCTAGGTAGTATATTCTAAATAGGAGAAAAAGAGAAATGATTTTTGTAACAGTAGGAACACATGAGCAGCCATTTAATCGGTTAGTTCAAAAGATAGATGAATTAAAAAAAGATGGAGTAATACAAGAGGATGTGATTATCCAGACAGGATTTAGTACATATGAACCGAAGTATTGCCAATGGAGCAAATTAATTCCCTATCAGCAGATGATTAAGAATGTGGAAGATGCAAGAATTGTAATTACTCATGGTGGACCAGCAAGTTTTATTATGCCACTTCAAATTGGGAAAACACCTATTGTTGTACCTAGACAGCATCAATTTAACGAGCATGTAAATGACCATCAAGTAGAGTTTGCTCGAAATGTATCCCAGAGGATGGGAACGATTATACCTGTAGAGGATATTGAAACGCTGGGAGATGTTATAATAAATTACGATCAAGTTGTTGCGAAAAATGGGACATGGGATGAGTAGTAATAATGCTAAGTTTAATGTGGAATTAGAGAAATTAGTAAAAGAGTTAATTTGAGGTTAAATGAATGAAGAAAATAGTTATTACTAGTACTGTTGGTTTAATTTATGATGGGATTACAAATGTTATTGTATCATATCTTGAGGCAATGGATTTACAAGATTTGGATATTTATATTGTGGCAACTATAAAAGCTGAGCCGACAATTATAGAAAAATTAGAGAAACTAGGATGTCATATTGTACATTTACCATCAAGAAGAGAAGACACATTGAAATACTTTTTTAAGACTAATTTCATTTATTAAAAAAATAAAATTGAAGTTATTCATGCACATGGTAATAGTGCAACTTTAGCTATTGAGATGGTTGCAGGCTGGATAGGAGGATGTAAAAAGAATTGCACATTCGCATAATACTAGATGCAATCAAGTTAAAGCCGACAAATTGTTACGACCAGTTTTTAATTGTTGTTATACAGATGCCTTAGCATGTGGAGTGAATGCAGGAAAATGGTTATTTAAAAATCGAAAATTTACAGTATTGCAAAATGGAAGAAATGTAGAAAAATACGTCTATAATGAACAAATTAGAAACAAATTGAGAACTCAATATAATATACATAAAGAATTAGTTATAGGACATGTTGGAGGCTTTTTTTGAACAAAAAATCATAAATTTTATTGATGATATTACATGAAATATTGAAAATAGAACCTCAAGCTCACTTTTTCTTGATTGGTGATGGCCCTCTTAAGAAAAAAATTGAATATCAGGCTAGAGATTTAAATGAACATATCACATTTACAGGTACAACAGACAGAGTAACTGATTATTTGCAAATGATGGATGGTATGTTATTACCATCGTTATTTGAGGGATTGCCGTTAGTAGCGATAGAGTGGCAAATAAATGGATTACCATGTATATTGTCAGATACAATTACTAAGGATTGTGTGTTTATGGATAATGTTAGATTTAAATCATTAAATGATTCTGCAAAAGAGTGGGCACAAAATATTATTCAAATGATAAGAGATAATGATAGAATTAATAGTTCAATTAATGCCCAGAAAAAGATAGTACAAGTAGGATTTGATATTAAACAGGGAGCGAAGCAATTGCGTAGCATATATATTGAAAATGAATAAAATGTGGGGATTAAAAAATGAAATTAGCTGGACTTACATGGTGGAGAAATAATTATGGATCAATTTTACAGGCATACGCATTGCAAGAAGAATTAAATAGTATTCCTGGTATCTCGTATGAGATTATAAATCAATATGGAAAAAAAATGCTTCGTTTGATAATTTGATTGATAAAATAAAAACAATAGGGATAAAAAAAACTATACAACGAATTTTTGGAAGTTTGGAATGAAAAAATTGCGTAATCGAAGTTTTAATATTCAAAAATTTACAGATGAAAAATTAAGAAATTCATCAAATCAATATTCCGAAAATACAATAGCTAAAGCAAATAAAAAATATGAAGGATTTGTATGTGGAAGTGATCAGGTATGGAATCCTACTTTAACAGATATAAATAGTATGTATTGGCTTGGATTTTCAGATGATATAAAGTTACGCTTTTCTTATGCTCCGAGTATTGGAGTAGATGGAGTAAGTGAAGAAGAAGCGAAAGTTATAAGAAAAAATTTGAGACGTTTTCATGGAGTTTCTTGTCGGGAAGAAACAGGAACAGAGTTAATAAATAATATTATCGGGACGAATCAATGCAGAACAGTTTTGGATCCCACGCTAATGGTAGAAAAAAGTGTATGGGATAAATTGTGCCCGGAATCTAAATTTAAAGAGCCGTATATTTTTTGTATATATGTTAAGAGGTACGAAAGAGCAACGTTGTATGATTGAGAAATTTGCAAAAAAAGTAAATTTAAAAATAATAACGATGCGATTTATGGAACCGGAATATGCGGTATGGTACGATTTTAAATTTGGTGATTTTAAATATTGGGATGCTGGGCCAGATGAATTTATTAGTGTTATTAAAAATGCATCATATGTTTTTACTGATTCATTTCATAGTAGTGTGTTTAGTATATTATATCATGTTCCATTTTTTACATTTCCTAAAGTCGGAAAAGCACAGATGAGCAGGATTATTAATCTTCAAAAAATCCTAAATATTGATAGTCGAATGGTATACAATGAAAATGATATTAATTGTGTTTTTTTCAAAAAAAAAAGATTGACTGGAAATCAGTAGATGAAATACTTGATGGGAAAAAGGATTATTTCTCAGCAGTATATAAGAAAGGTAATTAGGAAATATGATGAAGGTATTTGCTTATAGAAACATCAAAAGTGAAATAATGAAAAGCTCTTCCGGTGGAGCATTTATCCGCATTTGCCAAGAATTTGAAATGCTACACGGAAAAAGGAAATGTTGCTTTTATGGTGCTTCGATGTTAGAAGATATGTCAGTAAGACACCTTGGAGTTTATGGTGCTGAACAATGCCATATATTTCAAGGTGCAAAATATGTAAGAAGTGATTTTTCACAGTGTATAGGAGATATAGAGAAAGATTTAAGAGCAGGAAAATGGGTTCTAGTTTCAGGAACACCATGTCAAATATATGGAATAAAAAATATATACAAAAGAAACAACTTGATTCAAAATTATTTACCATTGATTTGCTTTGTCATGGAACGGCAAAAAAATCAGGTTTGGAAAGATTATATTGCATGGTTGGAAAAAAATAATAAAGCTAAACTAATGAGATTCTGTTTTAGATATAAACCAGAGGGATGGAAGGCTTATCCGGGTTATGCAGAATTTGATTCTCATAAAAATTAATTAATACTCCAGAAACATCGGTATTTTCTAAGCTTCATTTAAGTGCATATAGTATTGAAAAAGGATGTTTTCAATGCCCATTTGCTTCTGAAGAAAGAAATGGAGATATTACATTGGGTGATTATTGGGGAATTGAATATATTGATACAACTATCAGAAATTATAAAGATGGAGTATCGTTGATTCTTTGTAATTCTGAAGTGGCAAGGATATTGATACTTAGAATTGGGGAAAAATGCCGAGAAAATCATGATTTTCTTATTGAAACGAAAAGCCGAGAATTTATTAAGTATCAAGATAATTTCCAAAGGCCTACTGAAATGCCTAAACAATATGAAGAATTTTGGAAGGATTATGAGAAAAAGAATTTGAAGATATTTTAATTAAGTATATTGGTTGGGAAGAAAATATAAAGTTTTATATAATATAAAAAAATAGCAAGAAAAACGATGATAATTGAACTGTATAGAAGATTAAAAAGAGGAAATTAATTATGAAGAATAGGATAATGATTATATCTAAAAATTTGACAGGTGGTGGTGCTGAACGAGTTGCCACTAATCTTGCAGGCTGTCTTTCAAAATTTGCAGAAGTATTGTTTGTAGTGCTAAGTGGTCAAAATAATACGTATGGGACAACAGCAAAGACGATTGATTTAAATTTACCAGAGAATAAAGGCAAATTTAAAGTTTTATGGCACTATAATGCTTATAAAAAGTTAAAAAATAAAAAAGATTTTAAACCTACTCATTGTATTAGTTTTATGGCAGAACCAGATCTTGCAAATGTTTTGTCAAAGGGAAATGAGAAGATAATTATTTCAGTTAGAAATAAAAGGTCGTCATCTAATCCGACAAAGTTTCATCTTTGGAAGAATAAGTGGGTTTTTAGTAAGGCAGATGCAATAGTATCTTTATCACAGATGGTTAAAAAGGATTTAGTAGAATTCTTTGATATATCAGAAGATATTATTACACCTATTTATAATCCATGTTATACAGAGATTATTCAAAAAAATGTAGAGAAGATGTTTTTTCGATAGAAGAAAAGAATTTTTTTGAGAAGAATAAAGAAAAAATTGTTATAACTGCTGGAAGATTAAACATCCAAAAGGGACAGTGGCATTTAATTAGAGCTTTTAAGAAGGTTGTTGACGAAATTTCTGATGCGAAGCTTGTGATTTTAGGTCAAGGAGAGGAAAAAGATTATCTTAAAAATCTAATTAGAGATTTGAATCTGGAGAATAATGTATTCATATATGGTTTTAAGGCTAATCCTTATCCATATTTAAATCGGGCCAGTGTATTTGCATTTCCATCTGTTTTTGAAGGATTGGGAAATATTTTAATTGAATGTATGGCATGTCAACTTCCTGTTGTTTCTGCGGATTGTCCATATGGTCCAAAGGAATTACTTAGTCCTGAAGAAGATTTTGATTCTTTTGTATCAGATATTGATTATGCACAGTATGGTGTATTAGTTCCTCCTATGGATGGTAAAAAATATTCATCTATGGATCCGTTGAAATTTAGCGAAGAGTGTATGGCAAATGCAATTATTGAAATGCTAAATAATCAGAAACTTAGGGAGGATTATAAAGAACGTATAACAAATCGTGGAAAAGACTTTTCACCCGATAAAATTACGGAACAATGGTTAAACGTTATTAAAAATTATAGAATAAAGAAATAAGGTGAGTATAGGATGAATAATAGTATTAAAATTTCAAAAGGAGATTTTTGTATTGGATTATATATTTTTACGATTTGTTTTAATTTGATTATGCAGACACTTGCAGGAACTAATATTCAGAATATTTTATTTATTCCAAAAGAAGTGCTGTATTCATTAACTCCCAAAATTTCTTTGCTGCTTTTTTTATTATTTTTTTTCATAAATGGAACTGTAAGTAAAAAGAATAATGTATGTATCACTTGTTTTGGGAATAGTAACAATAATAGTAACAAGTATAACTAATAATTATGCATTGGCTTTAATGTTTATGGCAATTATGACCTGCCCTTCGGGAATGGAGATTAGTACTATTGCAAAATGGGAAAAGCGAAGTTTGTTTTGTTTGATAGTTTTTACTATTGCTTTAGCGGTTATGGGTATTATACCTTCGGATGTTGTATATCGAGAAAATGCGATAAGAAATTCATACGGTTTTACATCAGCTAATGCATTTGCCAATAGTACGCTTATTTGGATGCTATTATTTGGATTACAAAAAAAAAGAACGTTGGAATTGGAGAGACACTATATTTTGTGGGTCAATTGCAGTAGCAGTTTTCTTATTTACTAATAGTAGAATGGCATTTATTATGAGTTTAGTGCTTTCCTTATTTTTCTTAATGCTTAAAAAGAGAATAGATTTAAAAGGAAAAATTCTTTATCAGATTTCAAAATTATGCTTTCCGGTACTTATGATAGTTTGTTACATTTGTTCCTGGCTTTACAAAGGGGGTATTATATATCTCAGCTAAATATATTAAATATTATGATGTCATATAGATTAGGTTTCATGAGAAATTATTTGCGAGGTTATGGTATTAAACTTTTTGGACAGACTATTAAAACAGTATCTTATTCACAAGCACTTCGTACGGGTGAAGCTTGGAGTGGATTGGATAATAGTTATATGTATATTTTAATCTGTTGGGGATTAATAATTGCAATTATTTTAAGTTTATTATATTACCAGTTAGGTAAGTATAATTATGAAAAAAACTAACAAGTATGAAGCGTTTGTAGTAATTGTTCTATGTATTATAGGAATAACAGAAAATTATTTATCCTTAGTAGGAGATAATATTGCTATAATTATGATTGCAATTATGCTAAATAAGAATAGTCGTATATTTGGGAAAATGAAGAGATATAGTTAGATTGTAGGTGTATTGTATCTATAAAAAAAGGAGCTTGGTATGGCTATAAGAAAAGAAAGAGAAAATCTATTATATTGTTGTATGAAAGTGGGATGGAGATTATTTAAAAAGATTAGAAGCTATTTGTCATATATTAAATTTTATGTAAATAAACCTTCTTTACAAGAGGGGAATAATATTCCGAACATTACAGTATCATTTACTACATATCCGGCAAGGGAGAAAATGGCTTCCAGTGGTTGTAGGGAGTTTGTTACGTCAGAAATTACAACCAGATAGAATTGTACTTTATCTTAGTAATGAGCAATTTGAAACAGTAGATGATAAGATATTAAACTCTATTAAAAAACAAGGTGTAAATGTTAAATTGGTAGATGGAGATATGCGATCACATAAAAAGTATTTATATGCTTTTAAAGAGTATCCTGAAGACATTGTGATAACAGTTGATGATGATATTATATATGATAAATATTTAATTTCTGATTTATATCAATCGTATTTAAAACATCCTCATGCAATATCTGCCAAAAGAGTACATAAGATATTATTCAGCTCTGATAAGAAAGTTAAAAAATATACAGAATGGGATATAGCGACAAAAGAACAAATTGATGAGGAATCTTTTGATTTAATAGCCACAGGATGTGGAGGAGTATTATATCCGCCACACTGCATAAGTGAACGATATACAGATATAGATACGATAAAAGATACTTGTATATGTGCAGATGATTTATGGCTCAAAGTTATGGAGTTGATGAAAGGAACACCAGTTGTTTTGGCTAAATCTCAGTCATATAAATTGAAACATATATGGGCTACTGAGTGTGACGGATTAGCACTGGATAATGTTGGGGCAGTAGGAAATGATGAACAATTATTAGCTATATGCAATAGATTAGGGACAGATTTGTTTAAAATGATTAATTACAATCAAGGAGAGATATTGAATGAAAAAAGAATTTAGGTGAAATAATAAAACAAGATATGATTCAAAATAGAGGATATATTTTGAATAGCCTTCAGTTATTAAAATTGATTTTATGGGAAAAGTATGATCCTATGAAATATTTAATTTTTTTTTTAGAGTTGCGAATTATTGTGAAAATTCTCCCAAGTTGATTCGAGGCATAGTATATCGTATTTATTATCATCATTCTTTTAAATTTGGTTATGAAATATCACCTAAAAACTAAAATTGGTGGGGGGTTAAGATTACCTCATTGGGGGGGGGATTGTCATCCATTCAAATGCTATAATAGGAGAAAACTGCGAAATAATGCAGAATGTTACTGTTGGTAACAATGCATTGAAGTCTAGAGATGATGTTGCAATTATAGGAGATAGGGTAACATTATGTGCTGGAAGTAAAGTTATAGGAAGTGTGTCAATTGGTGATAATGTAGTAGTAGGTGCTAACTCAGTTGTAGTGAAGGATATTCCGACTAATACAATCGTAGCAGGAATTCCAGCTAAGATAATTCGATATGTTAATAATTAAAAATTAATAATAAAAAGATTTATGTGATATGTTTTAATAAGAATATTAAAACATAAAAAATATGATTTATTTTTTGCTATGATAATAGATTGTAAAAAGTGTAATAGGTGAAGAAAATGATTAAAAGTAAGCATGATTTAAAATATTATCTTCTTTGTGATGAATATGCACGATTTGGAAGTAAAGTATCACTTTTTAGAAAAATTAGATTAGGAGAAATGTGGTCTTTTCAAGTACATCTTCGAAAACTTGAGTATTATTTAAATTGTAGAAGAGATTTAATTGGAAAGATAATGGTATTATATCACAAGATAAGGACGAAAAAATTGGGGATAAGATTAGGTTGGTCAATCTATCCAAATTCATTTGGCCCAGGAATGTGTATTGTCCATTATGGGACCGTGGTAGTAAACGGTGGAGCACAAGTAGGAGCAAATTGTCGGATACATGCCTGTGTTAATATAGGGGCAAATGGAGGAGGAGAAAAAGATACTCCAATTTTGGGTGAAAATGTATACATCGGACCGGGAGCAAAAATATTTGGAAAAATAGTAATTGGAAATAATACAGTTATTGCAGCTAATTCTGTTGTAAATAAAGATTTTATTGAAGGAAATTGTACTATTGGAGGAGTTCAGCAAAAATTATTTCTGATAAAGATAGTAGGCGCTTTATAAAAAACATTATGCCAATTGAAGAAAGAGATTTTGTAGAGTATAAAAGAGAGGATTAAGAATGCAAAAAAATGGATTTTTAAAACAATTTACAATAATTGGTGGAGGAACATTTTTAATTTATTATTAGGATTATTTAGTACACCAGTTATAACTCGTATTGTTGCTCCAAGTGAATATGGCCAATTATCAATATTTACAATGTATTCAGGAATTGCACTTATGGTTTTATGTATGGGATTAGACCAAGCAGTTGTAAGATACTATTATGAAAAAGAACACTTGAAATACAAACAAGCTTTGCTTTTTAGATGTATTGTTATACCGATAATTGCGAGTTTGATAATTACAATAATTGTCATGGCAATGTCATTATTTCATATTGTTAATTTTGAATTTGATTCATTAATTATGTTTTTTCTATGTGTATTTACGTTTGATCAAGTAATTTACAGGTTTAGCCTATTAATTGTAAGATTGGAAAGAAATGTGAAATTATTTTCGCTTTTGCAAATACTTCAAAAACTAATATACATTATAGTGGCATTAGGATTATGTTATACAATAAAAGAAAACTATTTACTTTTATTAGTTATTGCAACAGTTGTTTCTTATTTTGTTTGTATGGTGGTGAGTATTATTATTGCTCAAAAGTCAATGTGGAATTTTAAAACAGTAGATGTAAGTAATTGTACAGTTTCTATGAGTGAGTTGATGAAATATTCAGTTCCTTTTATCCTTTCAATGGGGGTTACTACGTTGTTTCAAGCGATAGACAAAATTTCTCTGAATTACTATTGTACATATACTGAAGTAGGAATTTATTCATCAACTATGACATTAGTACATATTTTTGCAATTGTACAGACTGCTTTTAATACATTATGGGCTCCGATGTCTGTTGAACACTACACTAAATATCCAGAAGACACACAGTTTCATAAATCAGCAAATCAGATTATTACAGTGGTAATGTTTTTTTAGGAATTTCATTAATCTTGGTGAAGGAGATATTTGCAATCCTTCTTGGCTCTAAATATAGGGAAGCTGCATATATTTTACCATTTCTGATTTTTAATCCAATTATGTATACAATTTCAGAGACAACAGTTGCAGGGTTAGTTTTTAAGAAGAAAAGTAATTTGCAAGTTTTAGTGGCAGTTGGAGCGTGTGTCACAAATATTATAGGAAATTCAATTCTGGTTCCTCAGATAGGATGTCAAGGAGCTGCGATATCTACAGGAATTTCATATATTGTATTTTATCTTTTAAGAACGCTTTTAGGAATGAGATACTATTATGTTGATTTTAAAGTCACTCGTTTTTGCATGCTTACAATGATTGTGAGTTTCTATGCTTTTTATAATACATTTAATCCATTTAGTATTTTTTCTATTTTAGGATATTTTATTTGTTTAATTGCAATTATATTTTTGTATAGAAAAACAGTTATATGGATGCTTCAATATGGTGTTGATTTTATAAAAAGTTGTACAAGAAAGAAGGTATGAGTAGATGAATGAATTAAAGAAATATTTATGGCAAAAGAAAATGATGAAAATTAAGTATATACTAATATGTATTTTAGGATTTGATAGAGTGAAATACCTAAAACAGCATAATGTTTTTGCTGAGCTGGGGATAATGTCTTATATCAGCCGATTAAACTTCCAAATGAACCAAAGCTTATTAAAATACATAATAATGTAAAAGTTGCGGCAGATGTTACATTTTATACGCACGATGTAATTAATTCGGTATTTGCTATTAAATTTGGGGGAGGTATCAAACACATGGAAGTTGTATAGAAATATATGATAATGTATTCATTGGTGGAAATAGCATTATTGTAGGAAATGTGTCGATTGGTCCTAATGCAATTATTGGTGCGGGGAGCGTTGTTACAAAAGATGTGCCAGAGGGTGCTATTGTTGCGGGAAATCCTGCAAAGATAGTTGATTCATTCTCAAATTTATATGAAAAAACGATATAATTTAGAAGAAGGTACTAGTGGTTGGGATCCAAATTTAAGAGATACAGAACTTTGGGAACAATTTTATTATGATAAAAAGTGAAAGAAATAAAAAGAAAAGAAAATAATATGAAAATATAATGCAGCAGAGATAAGTCTAAATGTGGAGCGGTGCCGGACATATAAGATTCGACAAGAGCAGGTTCGGCTTCTAAAGGAAATACCATCAGAAGAAAATTTGTGGCAAGCTGTTATTGCGTTTCAGGATTATCTATTTAAAACAGAAACAGGATTACCGTTCCGATATAAATTAAAAGTTGGTAAAAACGGAGAGTATAACAGAGAGCTGATGATAGATCGTAGAGAGAAAAGTAAGAGTCTTGCCTGGAGTGGTGTGGTGCTGGCATTTGAAAATAGTAAGAGGATTTCAGAAGAAGTGAAGAACCCGAAAGCACTTGGAGATATTAGAGGAGTTTTATATATTTATCCCATTTGCAGCTCTGCTTTTATGGGCATTTAGAAATGAACTTCTTGGGAACAAGCCGGGACTTAAAAAGACCCTGTGGGTGGCAAGAAAGACAGTTGTTATGTTTTCATTTGTCATTGAATTTTCGCAACTGCTGTTTCACCTTGGAACCTTCCATATATTGGATTTGGTTTACAATACTTTAGGCGAAACTATTGGAGGACTTATGTATTACGTAATTTACAGGTTTAGACATAGGAATGAATAGATTTTTATTTTGAACGGAAACTCCGGTCGATGTTTAACTCTTATGGGGAGAGACGTTGACCGGGCTTTTTTTGTGTGGCTTGGTTATTTGCAAATTATAGAATCTGAATGTTTATAGAATTTGATGTATGATTTGCTCATAAGTTGAAAAAGGATGTGAAGAACTTAAATCTTTTCTAATTTTATAGGACACCTTAAGAGGTTTCGAGTTGGCTAAGAACTAGTGCAGGTCATATATCAACCGATATGATAGTTATAATAGGTTTGAGAAATTTTGAAAGATAATTTATAAATTGATGAAATAAAGATTGACTTGTGTTATTATTTTTATAGTTATTTTTAATTGTCAGTTACTTTAAGGTTCTAAACGGCAAATAGTAGGTACCAAGATTTTTGCTAGTTCTCATGAAATAATTACCTAAAAAAATCTAAGGTTTTTTAGAGGAGAATAATCTCAAGAATAGAAGATTGGAAAAGGTGATATAATTTATATAAAAATAGGAAAATACAAAAATTGGGAAAGATGCCTTGAAAGTTAAATATTTTACATATAAAAGAAAAAGGACTAAGAAATGAACATTATCGTAACCGGCGGTGCCGGATTTATCGGAAGCAACTTTGTATTTCATATGTTGAATACATATCCTGATTATAGAATTATTTGTGTGGACAAGCTCACCTACGCAGGTAACTTATCCACTCTTGAACCAGTTATGGACAACCCTAATTTCCGTTTTTGCAAAATCGACATTTGCGACAGAGATGCAATTTACGGACTTTTCGAGGAAGAACATCCTGACATGGTTGTTAACTTTGCGGCAGAAAGTCATGTAGACCGTTCAATAGAGAACCCGGAAGTATTCCTTATCACTAATATTATAGGTACTGCTGTTCTTATGGATGCGTGCAGAAAGTACGGAATTCAGAGATACCATCAGGTATCTACTGATGAAGTATACGGTGATCTTCCACTTGACAGACCTGACTTTTTCTTTACAGAAGAAACTCCGATTCACACCAGCAGTCCATACAGTTCGTCAAAGGCTGGGGGCTGACCTTTTGGTTCTTGCATACCACAGAACTTACGGACTTCCTGTTACAATCAGTAGATGTTCTAATAACTATGGACCATATCACTTCCCAGAAAAGTTTATTCCTCTTATGATTGCCAATGCTCTTAATGATAAGCCACTTCCTGTATATGGCAAGGGCGAAAATGTTCGTGACTGGTTATATGTTGAAGATCATTGTCGCGCAATTGACTTGATTATTCACAAGGGAAGAGTTGGCGAAGTTTACAATGTTGGTGGTCACAACGAAATGAAGAACATTGACATTGTTAAGATTATCTGTAAGGAATTAGGCAAGCCTGAAAGCCTTATTACATACGTAGCTGACAGAAAGGGACACGATATGCGTTACGCTATCGACCCTTCTAAAATCCACAACGAACTTGGCTGGTTACCAGAAACTAAGTTTGAAGACGGCATAAAGAAGACAATCCAGTGGTATCTTGACAATAAAGAATGGTGGGAAACTATTATTTCGGGAGAATACCAGAATTATTATGAAAAGATGTATGGTAACAGATAGCAATATGTTGCGGTAGAATAGTTATCCATACGAAAGGTTTACTATGGACAAAGCAAATGATATTATTACTAACATTATAAAAAGAGGTGCTTACTGCACTTTATCAACCTTTTGGCGCAGCAGTGCTAATGGCTTTTGTTTCTATGTTTGTTTTTCTTTACGCAAGGGAACACGGCTGGAAGAAGGGAAGCCTGATTAAAAATATTTTTGGAACATGGTTTAGAAATTTTAAGGAAAGCTCTACATTTAGAAGGGCTTTCCTTTTTGGTGTTTTATTCTACTATGATTCTTTTTAGAACGATTTTGAATAGAGATATTTGGTTTGATCCGTTAGGCGATGTTATGGGAAAATGGGGGCTTCATAATGCTGATGGCACTTTGTGTACGGAGCCTATTGAGAATTTTATGCTTTATGCCTTTTGCGGTGCTTTTGCTTTGGGCGTTTAAGGATGAGATTCTTGGAAGTGATGTAAGACTTGGAAAAGTTCTATGGAAGTCTACCGTGGCAGTTGGAATTTTTTCTTTTGGAATTGAGTTTTCACAGCTACTGTTCCACCTTGGCACGTTCCAAATATCGGATTTGGTGTACAACACGCTGGGCGGAACCGTTGGCGGCGCGGTGTACTATGTGATATATAGGGTTAGGCATAAAGGGGAATAAAGCCGAATAGCTGAAAGAAAACAGAAAATATTAAGTCAATCAGGGCTGGCATTGCGCCAGCCCTGACTCTCTAAAAACTATTATATAAATATTATATGTGAAATAAGCCAAAAAGTTAAGAGATTTTTTATCTCTTACTTCAACTTCACCTTCATTGTCTTGCTCCAATTACCTTTTCCATACTTATTATATCCTCGAACACGTATGTAGTATGTTTTCTTTTTCTTCAACTTTGTAATTGTAGCTGAGTTTTGCCAAGTTGTTTTTATCTTTAGTGTTTTCGTATTTTTCTTAAATCGTTTGTTAGTGGAGTACTGGACATAGTAGCCACTTTTTTCCGCGGGCAGTCTGAGCTTTCCATTTTATATAAATAGAAGTTTTTGAATATTTCTTTGCTGACTTGATTTTTACAGTTGCAGGAGCAGGGTTCTTTTTGTTTTTATTTTAACTGTTTTGCTCCATTTTCCGTAGCCTACATTTGTTTTATATGCCCTGATTTTAAAATAGTACTTTGTGTTATATTTAAGATTTTTGATAGTAGTATTTGTAGTTTCAGGTTTTGTAATGTATTTATATTTAAATGCCGTGTTAAATGTTTTGTCAGTGGAATACATTATTGTGTAACCTGTTGCGGAACCTTGCTTGTCCCAACTTAAATGTGCACTGTTATAAGAAGAAACGGAACCTTTCAGTGTTTCTTTCTTAGGCAAAATCAAAAATGTAGTTGAACATACGCTAACGTATTTAACTTCTGTTGCAGTAAGTTTAACCTTGGCAACACCGGTGTTAATGTTAGATGAATAAGTAATCTTGTAATGATATGCAGGAACTAACTGACCGTCAACGTACAAATTGACAGTAGGTTTGATTTGTTTACCTGTTGCGTAGAAAACGTTATTACTCAATGTAATCGTACCTTTTTTATTGAAACAAAAGGATTGTTTTCTTTATTGGAAGTAGAAATTACACCGTTGTTAAAATTGATAACTACATTAGCATCTGCAGTTCTATATAATTTGATAAAACGTCTTGCAAGTCTTTGAAGTACTGATTCCTTAGGAAATTCGCATATATTAGGAGTTCCACAGGAAACAACTGCGTATTGTGGAGCAACTGCATCAAGGAAGTTGGCACATGATGAAGCAGCAGCACCGTGATGACCTATTTTAAGAACATCAGCCTTAAAATTATAACCTTGTTTAAGAAGTTCATTTTCCATGGTAGATGGAAGGTCGCCGGTTAAGAGAATAGACTTGTTATCGCATGTGACACGCATAACAATGCTGGCTTCATTATAAGTTGAACCTTGTGAACCGTCATAAATCACTTCCACAGTTGCATCGCCCAATTTGAATTTTTCACCTTCCACCGGAATCCTGAAAGGACAATCTTTATCCTTAACGGTTTTTATAAAACTAAGGTAGTCTTTGCTTGGTTTTGTACATGGTGAGTAAATTACCTGACCGATTTCATATTCCTTGAAAACAGCAGGAAAACCGCCAACATGGTCCCCGTCAGGGTGGGTTGATATAACGTAGTCAATTTTTTTATCCGGAATGTTTAAAGATTTAAGATATGCAAGTACCTTTTCAGATGTTTGTGAAATACCTGAATCAACAAGCATAAAATGTCCGTTACTTTCGATAACAATGGCATCACCCTGTCAACATAAATGGCATGCATTTTCATTTGCCCTGCTTTGGCAGAAACATTAATTGCCAAAATGCTAAACATAAAAAGAGCAAGAAATGCAATAAACTTTGTTCCTAAATTAATTTTGTTTTTCATAATTAAGCCATGTCCTTTCTAAATAATAATATGTACGTTTCAGAATAATCCAAAAAACAATTACCATAAATACAAGTACGCCTTCAAAGAATCTGCCCACAGCCAGGAGCATATTGAAATCTGAACCTATCCAGAAAACAAATGTGACTAAAATCTGTAGAACAAAAGTAACGAACCAAATCATTTTGCACCATTTTCTTTCATCTCTACAGCAAATGTCCGTGCACATCTTAAGAAGTCCGCTACTGAACATAAAAGTAGTTATAACATTGCTTCCAAGATAAGCCAGTCCCAAAACGAGAGCTGTATTGCATAGAACTATTCCGTTAAGGAAGAATGGAAGTGCCAAAATAACAATGTGCAAAATTAAGGCGAACAATGTCGTAACTGAACCGTATTTGAAACGGTTATTAACTTTAGCTAAGTTTAAGCATGCAATAAATATAAGAAGAAAACCTAAAGCATCACTGAAAATATCTACTGAAATATTTCCAAAATAAACGTGGTCAATAACTTTTGCCGTGCTCTGACCGGTGTTTGTTGATGAATTGGTTGAGCTATTATCATTTGTTGTATTATAATGTGAATTTTCATCAGCTTTTTCTGAACTTGTGTTAATAACTTTGTAATCGCACCAGGCATTATAGTTAGATGCAATGTTATAATACTGAAATTCTCCGATTACCGAACCTGAATTGTTATATTTATGTGGATATTTAAATGGAGTTGTAACATTAACGTCCAATGTTATGAGAACGAAACCAATTGCCAGCATAAAAATAAAAAGTTTAAATTTGTTTTTTAAACATAAAAGCCTCCATAATATTATGTGCATTTTCTTAGATTATAAAATATAAATTTTAAGTAAATACGATATTTTTGTGAAATAAAAACGTTTAAGTACATTATATATGAACCACTTATGAAAAACAACTAATTAGGTGTTTGTGATTGTATATTGCCAAATAAAATAGTATAATAAGGGCGAATTATGTTAAAGGGAATAAGCCGTAAAAGGCTTCAAAATAAGCAAAGGAGTAATGATATGAAGAAAATCACATCAAAATTAGTAGCAGTATTAATGATTGTTGTTATGGCATTTGGTATTTCAGGCACAGCAACAGTTAAGACAGAAGCTAAAGAAAGCAAAGGTTATGTTATTAAAGTTAATTTAGGAACAAACTGTACAACAGTTTACAAAAACGGAAAAGCAATAAAGGCTATGATTTGTTCACCAAGTAATGAAACACCTACGGGAACATTTTATACACCTGTTAAATACAGATGGCATGAGATGATAGGAAATTGTTATGCACAGTATTGTACAAGAATTACAACCGGCATCTTATTCCATTCAGTTTGGTATTACAAGAATGGTGATAAATCAACAATGTCAGTTAGGGCATACAATGTAATGGGACAGAAGGCATCACACGGTTGTGTAAGACTTTTATGTAAAGATTCTAAGTGGATTTATGATCATTGTGCATTAGGAACAAAGGTTGTAATTTTTAGAGGAACAAAGAAGGATGACCCTATTAAGAGACCTTCATTTACACCTATTACAAACGGTAAGTTTACAGATTGGGACCCAACTGATCCTGATCCTAAGAATCCATACAAGAGCAATAAGCCTGTAATTACTGCAAAAGTAAAGACTATTGAGTATGGAACAAAAGTTAAATTGTCTGACTTAATTACAGTAAAAGACAGAGCAGGCAACGTTCTTACGAAAAAAAATGCAAAGATTACTACAGTTGGTAAGATTAAAACATCTAAATTAGGAAAGTATAAGATTAAGTTTAAAGTAAAAGACAGCTTAGGAAACTCAAAGACTAAGACTTTAACATTTAAAGTAGTAGATACAAAGAAACCTGTTATTTCAGGCGCAGTAAAGAATCCTGATGTAGCTTTAAATAGTTCAGTTAATGTTTTGTCTAACGTTACTGCAAAGACAGCAGCAGGCAAGAATATTACTTCGAAAATAAAAGTTACTGTTAAGTATAATAAGAAGAAAGTTAAGATTAAGAATGGTGTGGTTAAGTTTGCAAACAAGGGCAAATATTACATTACATATAAAGTTACGGGCAAAAATAAGAAGACAGTAAAGAAGACTATTAAATATGTTGTAAAAGACCACAAGGTAAGTCTTACAATGAAGAATACAACTGTAAAGGTTAAACAGAACAGCACATTTAATCCTTTGAATTATGTAGCTTCAGTTAAGGATTACAAGGGTAATGCTTTAAATATTAAGAACAGCGTTACAGTTACAGGAAAGGTTGATACAAAGAAACCTGGAACATATACATTAACATATAAGGCACAGTACTTAAATCAGGCATACACTGCAAGAACAGCAACACTTAAAGTTGTAGTAGAAGCTGTTGCACAGCAGCCTACAACAAAGCCTGTTACAACACAGCCTACAACTAAGGTACCGGAAACAACAACTAAGGCACCTGAGACAACAACTAAGGCACCTGAGACAACAACTGTACCGGAAACAACAACATCTAAGTAAATAATAGAAGAAAGAGGGGCAATAAATGTTTTCATATGAGATAACAGTAAGTTACAGCAGAACAGACAGAAATGGAAAAGTTCCAATGCATGAGATATTAAATCTTTTGCAGGATTGCTCCACCTTTCATTCAGAAGATATTGGTCGTGGCGTAAGTTATATGAAAAGAGAGGCCAGGGCGTGGGTACTTGTTGCATACAAAGTTATAGTTAACAGACCTATTATGTTTGGACAGAAAATAACAATAGGCACATCTCCTTCAAAGTTTAGCAGCATGTTTGCTTCAAGACAGTATTTCATAAAAGATGAAAATGGAGATTATCTTGTTCAGGCAGACAGCCTCTGGGTTCTTATTGATATTCAGACACGAAAACCTTTAAGAATTACTGAAGAGGATTCAAGTGTTTATAAGCCGGAACCGATATTTGATAATATAAAGGCGTCAAGAAAGATTAGGTTTAGTAGTGAAAGAACCAAATTAGAATCGTTTAAGGTTTTAAAACTTACATAGACAGCAATGGTCATATGAACAATGCTAATTATTTAAGGGCGGCTGAAGAATTTTTACCAACAAATTTTCCTTGCCATGAGGTAGATATTGTGTATAATAAAGAAGCTATGGAAGGTGAAATTATTACACCATATCTTTATAGCGAAGAAAAATGGAATAGGTATTAGCTTCGAAAATCAAAGTGGAGAGACACTTACAAGAATAATGCTTATGTAATGATAAAAGAGGTTATGGCGTTAAAGTCTGACCTCTTTTTTATAAAAGTGCTAATATCAGGTAAACTATAAAAAATAGAACGGAGAGACAAAAAATGGAATTAGGAAGAACACAAAAATTAGAAATAGTAAGAATGGTAGATTTTGGTGCATATCTTGGCACAGAGGAAGAACAGGTGCTTCTTCCAAAGAAGCAGGTTCCTGAAGGAGCAAATGTTGGTGATGAAGTAAAGGTATTTATTTACAGAGATTCACAGGACAGACTTATAGCAACAGTAAACAAGCCTTTAGTTGAATTAGACGAAACAGCAGTTTTGACAGTTAAGGAAGTTTCAAAGAATGGTGCATTTCTTGACTGGGGCTTAGAAAAAGACTTATTTTTGCCATACAAAGGAGCAGACAGTTTCAATTAAGTCAGGGGACAAGGTATTAGTAGGAGTATATTTGGACAAAAGTAACAGATTATGTGCAACAATGAAGGCGTATAAGTTCTTAAAATGTACCTCAACATATGAGCCTGATGATGTTGTAACAGGAACAGTTTATAACTACAATCCTGAGTACGGTGTTTTTTGTTGCAGTAGATAATAAGTATCACGGACTTGTACAGAAGAAAGAGCTTACAACAAGATTAGAAATCGGTCAGCAGATTCAGGCAAGAGTAAAAAGTGTAAGACCTGATGGCAAATTAGACCTTTCACTTAGAAAAAAAGCATATTTACAAATGGACGAAGATGCCGAAAAAATATATAAATACATTGAGAATAACGGTGGTCAGTTAGGATATACAGATAAGGCTAAACCTGAGGTAATTAGAGAAGATTTTCAGATGAGCAAAAGTGAATTTAAAAGAGCTATCGGCAGATTGCTCAAAGAACACCGTATAATCATTGGCGAAAGTAACATATTTTTAAATAAATAATAGGGGCTGTATGCAATATTAACAAAGATTTTTTTTGTTATTTTGTTTATTTACAATATAGCATTTTAGTGTCAGTGATTTAGAATACAATCAGACGCGAGATAGAGAAACTATTTCAATACTAGGAGGAATTTTTAAAATGGCAAGTTTATCATTAAGAAATATCTGCAAGGTATATCCAAACGGATTCTGTGCAGTAAAAGATTTTAACCTTGAAATCAAGGATAAAGAATTTATCATCTTCGTAGGACCATCTGGTTGTGGTAAATCAACAACACTTAGAATGATCGCAGGTCTTGAAGAAATTTCATCAGGAGAATTATACATCGGAGATAAGTTAGTAAACGATGTTGAACCAAAGGATAGAGATATCGCAATGGTATTCCAGAACTACGCTTTATATCCACATATGACAGTATATGATAATATGGCATTTGGTCTTAAGTTAAGAAAAGTACCTAAGGCTGAACAGGAAAGATTAGTTAAGGATGCAGCTAAGATTCTTGACCTTGAACAGTTACTTGATCGTAAAAGCCTAAAGGCTTTATCAGGTGGTCAGAGACAGAGAGTTGCTATGGGACGTGCTATCGTTCGTAACCCTAAGGTATTCTTATGGATGAACCTCTTTCAAACTTGGATGCTAAATTAAGAGTACAGATGCGTGTGGAAATCGCTAAGATTCATAAGAGATTAGGCGCAACAATCATCTACGTAACACATACATGACCAGACAGAAGCTATGACACTTGGTACAAGAATCGTAGTTATGAAAGATGGTGTTGTACAGCAGGTAGATTCACCTAAGAACTTATATGATAAGCCAGTTAACTTATTCGTAGCAGGATTCATGGGTTCACCACAGATGAACTTCATCGATGCAGAAGTTGAACAGGAAGGTGCTGACGTTAAGCTCCACATTGGACAGGCTAGAACATACATTACAGTACCAGCTGAACAGGCTAGAAGGCTTATTGACGGTGGTTATGTTGGTAAGACAGTTGTTATGGGTATCAGACCAGAAGATGTTCATGATGAAGAAAGCTTCATCGAAATGTCACCTGATAGTGCATTTAAGACAACAATCAGAATTTACGAATTACTTGGTGCTGAAGTATACTTATACTTTGACCTTTGAAGGATTCGATTGTACAGCAAGAGTTAATGCTCGTACAACAGCTAGACCTGGTGATGAAGTTGTTATGGCAATGGATCTTACAAAACTTCACATCTTTGATAAGGATACAGAAAAAGTTATCACAAACTAATATATATATTTATCAAAAGACTGCCCGATTTGGGCAGTCTTTTTTTTAATAAGAAATTCCTTTGGAATTTTTATTAGGCTCTTTGTCAAGAGTGGGGGTAAAAAGATTTTGGCAAAATTACAAGATAAAAGTACTATTG
>VOFH01001862.1_pt1 | contig 23562 bp, 35 predicted proteins | sample 5384091 | NCBI WGS metagenome assembly VOFH01 (sample SAMN12384727, study PRJNA508395) | human gut metagenome | isolation source: healthy gut G | host: Homo sapiens
CTCCTTGTCACGAATACATGGAATATCGTCATGGGCGTGTTCGATATGGCGCAGAGCGTGGTGGCACAGGCATCCGGGATCATTTCTTCGGATGCCGCCATTGATATTTCCTCTGTCCTTACGGACATGGAACCCCGGCTGATGGAAATGGATTTGGGTCCGCTGTTCGGGCTTTGGTTCCAGAGTATGTTTATCGGCGTTACCATGTGGGCGCTGTATATCTGCATTTTCATCGTGATTTATGGCCGTATGATAGAAATTTACCTTGTGACATCCGTTGCGCCCATCCCCATGGCTGCCATGATGGGCAAGGAATGGGGCGGTATGGGCCAGAACTATCTGCGCTCCCTGATGGCCCTGGGCTTCCAGGCATTTCTTATCATTGTCTGTGTGGCGATCTACGCCGTACTGGTGCAGGGCATCGCTACCGAGGAAGATGTGATCATGGCGATTTGGAGCTGTGTGGGTTATACCGTCCTGTTGTGCTTCACACTCTTTAAGACCGGCAGCCTCGCGAAAGCAGTGTTTCAGGCGCACTAAAACGGAAGGAGGTTTCCACATTGGCTTATGTACCCGTACCCAAAGGACTTAACAAAAGTCAAAACAAAGGTCATGTTCAATCTGACCAAGAGGCAGCTTGTCTGCTTCGGCTGAGGGGCGCTCTTCGGCGTGCCGCTTTTCTTTCTGCTCAGAAAACCTACCGGAAACAGTGTAGCGGCTATGTGTATGATGCTGGTTATGCTGCCTTTCTTCCTGCTGGCGATGTACGAAAAGCATGGTCAGCCGTTGGAAAAGATTGTGGGCAATATCATCCGCGTCACGGTGATCCGGCCCAAGCAGCGCCCCTACCGCACCAACAACTTCTATGCCGTGCTGGAGCGGCAGGCAAATCTCGACGAGGAGGTGTCACACATTGTTTGCGGCAATCAAATGGCTGCACCGGCTGTTCGGAAAAAACGAGGAAAAAGCTGTGCAGCCGGTCAAAACAAAGAAAAAGCTGTCCCGCGCCGACAGAAAGCAGATTGAGCTGCGATTGCCCGCGCAAACCGCACGGACAAAAAGGAAAAATCGGCACAGGACAGTATCCCCTATGAACGAATGTGGCCGGACGGTATCTGCCGGGTATCAGACGGTCACTACACAAAAACCATTCAATTTCAGGACATCAACTATCAGCTCTCACAGAACGAGGATAAAACCGCGATTTTCGAGGGCTGGTGCGATTTCCTCAACTACTTCGACAGCTCGATTCAGTTTGAGCTGTCCTTTTTGAACCTCGCGGCCTCTGAGGAGACCTTTGCCCACGCCATCAACATTCCTCTCCAGGGGGACGATTTTGACAGCATCCGCATCGAATACATGACCATGCTGCAAAACCAGCTGGCAAAGGGAAATAACGGCCTGATCAAAACCAAGTATCTCACCTTCGGCATCGACGCGGACAGCGTCAAGGCGGCCAAGCCCCGTCTGGAGCGCATTGAGACCGACATCCTCAATAACTTCAAGCGGCTGGGCGTGGCGGCGGAAACGCTGGACGGAAAGGCGCGGCTTGCCCAACTGCACGGTATCTTCCACATGGATGAGCAGCTGCCGTTCCGGTTTGAGTGGGACTGGCTCCCCTCCAGCGGCCTGTCCACCAAGGACTTTATCGCCCCCAGCTCCTTTGAGTTCCGCACCGGCAAGCAGTTCCGCATGGGCAAGAAGTACGGAGCCGTCAGCTTCGTACAAATTTTGGCCCCAGAGCTGAATGACCGGATGCTGGCCGATTTTCTGGATATGGAATCCAACCTGATTGTCAGCCTGCACATCCAGTCAGTGGATCAGATCAAGGCCATCAAGACGGTCAAACGAAAAATCACCGATCTGGATAAATCCAAAATCGAGGAACAGAAAAAGGCCGTCCGTGCCGGGTACGACATAGACATCATTCCCTCCGACCTTGCCACTTATGGTGTTGAGGCCAAAAAGCTCTTGCAGGATTTGCAGAGCCGCAACGAGCGAATGTTCCTTGTTACCTTCCTGGTGCTGAACACGGCGGATAACCCCCGCCAGCTGGACAACAATGTGTTCCAGGCCAGAAGCTCCATCGCACAGAAATACAACTGCCGGCTGACCCGGCTGGACTTCCAGCAGGAAGAAGGGCTGATGAGCTGCCTGCCTTTGGGTCTCAATCAGATCGAAATTCAGCGGGGGCTGACCACCAGTTCCACGGCTATCTTTGTGCCGTTCACCACACAGGAGCTTTTTCAGAACGGCAAAGAGCGCTGTACTACGGCATCAACGCCCTGTCCAACAACCTTATCATGGTGGACCGCAAGCTGCTGAAAAACCCCAATGGACTGATTCTCGGTACGCCGGGTTCCGGCAAGTCCTTCAGCGCCAAGCGCGAGATCGCCAACTGCTTCCTGCTGACTTCGGATGATGTCATCATCTGTGACCCGGAGGCAGAGTATGCGCCCCTGGTGGAGCGCCTGCATGGGCAGGTTATCAAGATTTCGCCCACCTCCACCAACTATATCAACCCTATGGACCTGAACCTGGACTATTCGGATGATGAAAGTCCGCTGTCCCTCAAATCCGACTTCATCCAGCCTGTGCGAGCTGATCGTGGGCGGCAAGGACGGATTGCAGCCGGTGCAGAAAACCATCATTGACCGCTGTGTGCGGCTGGTGTATCAGGACTACCTCAACGATCCGCGCCCGGAGAATATGCCCATTCTGGAGGATCTGTACGATCTGCTTGCGGGCGCAGGAGGAGAAAGAGGCACAGTACATCGCCACAGCGCTGGAAATCTACGTGACCGGCTCCCTCAACGTGTTCAACCACCGAACCAATGTGGACATCAACAACCGTATTGTTTGCTATGACATTAAGGAGCTGGGCAAGCAGCTGAAGAAAGATCGGGATGCTGGTGGTACAGGACCAGGTGTGGAACCGCGTCACCATCAACCGCGCGGCCCACAAGTCCACCCGTTACTACATCGACGAGATGCACCTGCTGCTGAAAGAGGAACAGACCGCCGCCTATACAGTGGAGATCTGGAAGCGGTTCCGCAAGTGGGGCGGCATCCCACTGGTATCACACAGAATGTCAAAGACCTTTTGAGCAGCCGCGAGGTTGAGAACATCTTTGAAAACTCCGACTTCGTGTATATGCTCAACCAGGCGGGCGGGGACCGGCAGATTCTGGCCAAGCAGCTGGGCATTTCCCCGCACCAGCTATCCTATGTGACCCACTCCGGCGAGGGCGAGGGACTTTTGTTCTACGGCTCCACCATCCTGCCTTTGTGGACCACTTCCCGAAGAACACGGAACTGTACGTATCATGACCACCAAGCCGTTGGACTTAAAAAAGGAGGATGAACAGCATGACAAAGAAAGAAATTGAAAAAGGCGCAGGTCTGCTTCTGGCCGCTGTCAGCGGATGTGAGCAGATGGTGGAACTGCTTCGCGCCGCCGTCCATTACTGCTATGAGCAGGAAAAGACAGCAAAAAATCTCACGCCCAAGGGCTATGCCGGATTTACCCGGATTCACCATATCTGGACAGAGGGCATACCGGATGTTCCCAAGCTGTTTATGGGCAGCCCGATTCAGGATCGGGACATGGCAAGAGGAACCCTGATGGCGCTTTTCCTGTCCACAACGGTCTTTCCGGCAGAAACCATTCAGATTCCGGTATATGCGGAAACCTGTGTGCTGCTGGATGACCTGATGGCGGGTGGCTGGTATGCGTAAGGAACCGCGCCTGCGCTTTACAGACGAGGAACGGGCTGACCCGGCGCTGGAGAAGCCCATCCGTAAAGTAGACAAGGCCGCCGTCAAAGCAGACAAGGCGCAGGCCAAAATCCCCAAAAAGCAGGTGCGGCAAAAAGCGGTGGACCTGGGGACCGGCAAAGTGACTACCAAACTGGTGCTGGAGGACAAGAAAAAGCCGCCCTCCAAGCTGTCCCATGCGGTCCGGGATGCTCCGGGAGATGCGGCGCTGGGGAAACTCCACAAGGAAATCCGTGAAACGGAACAGGACAATGTGGGCGTGGAGAGCGCCCACAAGTCCGAGGAAGCTGTTGAAACCGGTGCGTCTGGTCCGGGAGGGCTACCGCAGCCACAAGCTGAAACCTTACCGCAAGGCCGCACAGGCGGAACGGAAGCTGGAAAAGGCCAATGTAAACGCCCTGTATCAAAAGTCCCTGCGGGAAAATCCCCAGCTTACCAGTAATCCGTTTTCACGCTGGCAGCAGAAGCAGGCCATCAAAAAGGAATACGCCGCCGCCAAGCGCGCCGGTCAAGCTGCCGGAAACACCGCCAACACCGCAAAAAAGACCGGCAAGGCCGCCAAGACGGTCAAGGAAAAGGCACAGCAGGCCGGAGCATTTGTTATGCGCCACAAAAAAGGCTTTTTGCTTGTGGGCGCGATTTTTCTGCTCATCTGCCTGCTGCTCAACACCATGTCCTCCTGCTCCATGATGGCGCAGAGCATCGGTTCTGCGATCTCCGGCTCTACCTACCCGTCGGATGACCTGGAGCTGGTGGCGGTGGAGGCCGATTACGCCGCCAAGGAAGCGGCGCTGCAAGCTGAGATCGACAACATTGAGATCAGCCATCCGGGATATGACGAGTACCGCTATGACCTCGACATGATCGGTCACGACCCCCATGAGTTGGCGGCCTACCTGTCTGCCGTGTTGCAGGGCTACACTCGGCAGAGCGCACAGGCGGAGCTGGAGCGTGTGTTTGATGCACAGTATCAGCTTACGCTCACCGAGGAAGTCGAGGTGCGCTACCGGACGGAGACCCGAACGGACAGCGAGGGCAACAGCTATACCGTTGAGGTGCCCTACAACTACTACATCTTCAATGTGAGCTCACCAGCAAGCCTATCTCCTCTGTGGCCTCGGAGCTGCTGACGCCGGAACAGCTAGAGATGTATCAGGTGTACCGGCAGACACTGGGCAACAAGCCGCTGATCTTCGGCGGCGGGTCCACGATACCAGCGATTCCGAGAGTTTGGAGGGTGTGGAGTTTGTAAACGGCACACGGCCTGGCAACCCGGAGCTGGTGGACACTGGCCAAACGCCAGGTAGGAAACGTGGGCGGTCAGCCCTACTGGAGCTGGTACGGATTTAATTCCCGCGTGGAATGGTGCGCCTGCTTCGTGTCCTGGTGCTACGGCCAGATGGGGCTGTCTGAACCGCGCTTTGCGGGCTGTCAATCCCAGGGTGTACCGTGGTTCCAGTCACACGGGCAATGGGGCGCGCGGGGCTATGACAACCTCGCCCCCGGCGATGCCATCTTCTTCGATTGGGACCTGGACGGCAGCGCCGACCATGTGGGCATCGTCATCGGCACAGACGGCAGCCGCGTTTATACCGTAGAGGGAAACAGCGGCGATGCCTGCAAAAATCAGAAGCTACGATGTGAACTATGAGTGCATCAAGGGCTACGGCCTGATGAACTGGTGACAAATCTTTTGATAGGAGTGATTGATTATGGCTACGAAAATTGAACGCATTGACCGGGAAATTACGAAAACCCGTGAGAAAATCGCAGAGTATCAGGAAAAAGCTGAAAACGCTGGAAGCGCAGAAAACCGAAGCGGAAAATCTGGAGATCGTCCAGATGGTGCGCGCCCTGCGGCTGACCCCGGAGCAGCTGAACGCTATGCTCTCCGGCGGTACGGTCCCCGGCATGGCCGCTGCCTCCGCCAACTACAACGAACAGGAGGACACCGACCATGAAGAATAAGAGAATTTTCAAGACCTTTTCGGCCCTCTGCGCCGCCTTGGTGCTGATGATGGGCCTTTCCGTGACCGCCTTTGCCCAGGGGACGGACCAGCCTCCGGCAGAGGACGCCACCAACGACGCCAATGTGGTGGTGGAGGAAACCGAGGACAGTCCGGCCCTGACCCCGGATGGCAACGCCGCGCTGGTAGATGATTTCGGCGGCAACAAGCAGCTGATTACCGTCACCACCAAGGCGGGCAACTACTTTTACATCCTCATTGACCGGGCCAACGAGGACAAGGAAACCGCCGTCCACTTCTTAAACCAGGTGGATGAAGCTGACCTGATGGCGCTGATGGAGGATGGGCAGTCCGCCGAGAAACCACCTGTTGTCTGCAACTGCACAGAAAAATGCGAAGCCGGTGCGGTCAACACCAAATGCGAGGTGTGCAGTACGGACATGACCGGTTGTACCGGCAAGGAAGCGGAGCCGGAAACGCCTGCGGAACCTGCGGAGCCTGAGAAAAAAGAATCCGCAGGACTAAACCCGGTTGTCCTGCTGCTGGTGCTGGCTGTGATGGGCGGCGCTGCCTTTACCTATTTCAAATTCATTAAGGGTAAGGCCAACCACAAAAACAACAGCAATCCAGACGATTATGACTATGAGGACGGCGAGGAACTGCCGGATGAGGAAGAAATCGAATTGGAGGACGAGGAATCGGGCGAGCCGGACGCTGACGGGGGCAGCGCAGAAGAAGATGACGAGGACAGCGTGAAATGACTCGGTTTACCGACAGCCCCTATGAACCCATGATGACACGCAGGCCGGAGGGCGGGAAGGACACTTCCGTCCGCCCTCTTGACCCAAAAGCCGCCCTGTTATGGCTGCGGCAAATTATGGCTCATCCCTGCGTGGGCATTTGCCACCGTGAGATGGAACGCTGGCTCAAAGAAAGGAAACGGAAAAAATGAGTATTCTGATTACATTTATCAAGCTGCTTGCGGTTTTTGACCTGCTGGTGATCGCCGCGTATTTTGGCCGCGACATTCTCTCAACTGTGTGGAGCAAATTTCGGAAAAAGCCCAGACGGGAGGAACCTTTTGATTTCTCCCTGGATGCCGCAGCGGTTCCCCTGTCCATAGATTCCATCCGTCAGCTTTATTCAGGCGACGCAGCGGATTTTGTGGAAGAAACGCTCCTGCCGGATGCCGCGCAGACAATGGCGGTTTTGACAGACCGGGAACAGACAGCCGCCCGCCTGCTTTTGTCTGCACTGGTAGGTTTTCTGGCAGAAGAAGCCCCAATGGATGAACGGAGCTTTCCTATGGTGATGGAACTTCTGAACTGTATGGAATGTGAAAAAGAGGACGGCTGCCAGGACCCGGTGGATATTTTGTTTGAGGAAACCGTCCGCCGTACCTGCCGCCATGAGGAATATTACAGCAATTATCAACGCTACCGGTTGATGCAGGTGGACAAAACCCGTGTCATTCTGGCCTGCCGTATCCTTATCAACGATCTGCTGGGGAAACTGTACCGCTATGACTACCGCTTCGGCTACGACCTGCTGCTGGATGAGGAAAACAGCATTGAGAAAAAACTGACCATCTGGCGGGAAGAATGGGAGGATGAAGATGGGATAAACTGGTGATCGCTGAGAAACCGTCCGTTGCCCAGAGTCTGGCCGAGGACGGCTACCTGGAGGGCGGCGGCTGGCGGGTAAGCTGGTGTGTGGGCCACCTGGCGGAGCTGGCCGACGCCGATGCTTATAACCCCGACTACGCCAAGTGGCGCTATGACGACCTGCCCATTCTGCCGGAGCATTGGCAGATGGTGGTAAGGCAAGACAAGAAAAAGCAGTTTGATGTGCTGAAACAGCTGATGAACGCCCAGGATGTGACCGAGGTGGTGAACGCCTGCGACGCCGGACGCGAGGGGAGCTGATCTTTCGTAGCGTCTACGAGCTGGCGGGCTGTCAGACCCATGAAGCGGCTCTGGATTTCCTCAATGGAGGATTCCGCCATCCGGGAGGGCTTTGCGAACCTGCGTCCCGGTGCGGACTATGACGGTCTGCATCAGGCGGCCCTCTGCCGGGCCAAGGCGGACTGGCTGGTGGGCATCAACGCCACAAGACTGTTTTCCGTGCTGTACCACCGGACCTTGAATATCGGGCGCGTCATGTCCCCGACGCTGGCCCTTATCGTCCAGCGGGAAGCCGAGATCGACACCTTCAAGCCGGTTCCGTTTTACACGATAACGCTGGAGCTACCTGAGTTCTCTGTTTCCGGGGAACGCATGGCGGACAAGGCTGCCGCCCAGCAGCTGAAAACTGCCTGCCAGGGTGCGGCTGCTACAGTGAAAAAGGTGGAGCGCAGGGACAAATCCGAGAAGCCGCCCGCCCTCTATGACCTGACCACGCTCCAACGGGACGCCAACCGGTTGTTGGGATATACCGCTCAGCAGACGTTTGATTATCTACAAAATCTGTATGAAAAGAAGCTCTGCACCTATCCCCGCACGGATAGCCGCTACCTGACTTCGGACATGGCCGAGGGATTGCCGGTGCTGGTGAATCTGGTTGCCAATGCCATGCCGTTCCGCAAAGGGATCGCCATTTCCTGCGATGAGGCTGTGGTCATCAACGACAAGAAAGTGACCGACCATCATGCGGTGATCCCTACCCGCAACCTCCATGGAGCAGACCTGTCCGGCCTGCCGGTGGGTGAAAAGGCGGTTCTGGAGTTGGTGGCTCTGCGGCTGCTGTGCGCCGTGGCCCAGCCCTATACCTTTGTGGAAACCGCCGCTGTTGTGGAGTGCGCCGGAGCGGAGTTTACCACCAAGGCAAAACGGTGAAGCGTCACGGCTGGCGGGCGCTGGACGCTGCCTACCGCGCTGGGCTGAAAAATGCGGAGCCGGACAAGGAAACCGAGGACAAGGCCCTGCCGGACGGAGGCCGTCTGCCTGAGCTGTCTGAGGGTCAGACGCTGCCCCTTTCTAGTTCTGCCGTTAAGGAGGGCAACACCACCCCGCCCAAGCACTTCACCGAAGATACGCTACTTTCCGCGATGGAGACTGCCGGGATCAAAGGATATGCCGGACGATGCCGAGCGCAAGGGCTGGGAACCCCGGCCACCCGCGCCGGTATCCTGGAAAAGCTGGTGTCCACCGGCTTTTTGGAGCGCAAAAAGAGTAAGAAAGCCGTGCAGCTCATGCCATCCAAAGATGCGGTGTCCCTTATTACCGTGCTGCCGGAGCAGCTGCAATCGCCCCTGCTGACCGCTGAATGGGAGTACCGGCTAAGCGAGATCGAGCGCGGCGAGCTGTCCCCGGAGGACTTCATGGGCGAGATCACCGCCATGCTCCAGGAGTTGGTAGGACCTATCAGGTCATCAAGGGCACCGAGTACCTGTTCACGCCGCCCCGCGAGGTGGTGGGCAAATGCCCTCGCTGCGGCGGTGATGTGGCGGAGCTGCAAAAGGGTTTCTTCTGCCAGAAAGAGTCCTGTAAATTTGCAATCTGGAAAAACAACAAGTGGTGGGAAGCGAAGCGTAATCAGCCTACCAAGGCTATCGTGGCAGCGCTGCTGAAAGAGGGACGCGCTCATGTGAGGGGCTTGTACTCGGAGAAAAGCGGCAAGACCTACGACGCAACGGTGGTGCTGGTGGATGATGGGAGGTATGTGGGCTTCAAGCTGGAATTTGACCGGCAGAAAGGCGGCAAACGATGAAGCTTTCCCTCTACGAACAGGAAACCATCCTCCTCTACAACCAGGCCGAGGCCACCGCCGAAGTCTATACCCATGACCGGAAACTGATGGAGAAGCTGACCCGCCTTTCCAAAAAACACCCGGAACAGGTCTGTAAAAAAGATAAGCACAATTTTACGGTCCCCAAACGCTGCGTGTCGGTGCGGGAGCCGTACAGTGCCGAGCGCCGCAAGGCCGCCAGCGAGCGGGCCAAGGCCGCCGGGTACAGACCGCCCGTCCCCAAACCGAAAGTGATTGACGATGGGCGCAAATTTTTGAAACGGTCAAGCAGTCTATCACCATTCGGGAGGCCGCAGAACGATATGGGATTGAGGTCAAAAGGGGCGGCATGGTCTGCTGCCCCTTTCACGATGACAAAAATCCCAGCATGAAGCTGAACAAGGAATATTTCTACTGCTTCGGTTGCGGAGCCACCGGCGATGTGATAGACCTCACCGCCCGGCTCTACAATCTGTCCCCCAAGGAAGCCGCCGAGAAGCTGGCCCAGGATTTTGGCCTTATCTATGACAGTCAGGCTCCTCCCCGGAGGAACTATGTTCGCCAGAAAACCGAGACGCAGCAGTTTCAGGAGAAAAACAAGGACCATACCTTTCGTGTTCTGGCCGACTACTATCATCTTCTCCGCAAGTGGGAAGCGGGCTACACACCCAAAACACCGGAGGAACCCACTGCACCCCCGTTTTTTAGAGGCGGTGCAGCAAAAAGATTACATCGGCTATCTGCTGGATTCTTTTCTGGAGGACAGCCCGGAGGAACAAAAGCTGTGGATTGCCGAACATCAATCAACAATCGCCAATTTGGAAGGGAGAGTGAAAATCATGGCTGACAAACCCACCAACCGGGAGCGGTTGCAGCAAATCACGGCGGGCATTGAGCAGGGTATCAAAGAGCTGTTCGAGAGCGAAAAGTATATGCGTTACCTGTCCGTGATGTCCCGGTTCCACCGCTACTCCGTCAACAACACTATGCTCATCTATATGCAGCGCCGGACGCCACCTTGGTGGCCGGGTACAACAAGTGGAAAAATCAATTTGAGCGCCATGTGAAAAACGGTGAGCATGGCATTACCATCATCGCCCCCACGCCCTACAAAAAGAAGATCGAAGAAATGAAGCGCGACCCGGATACCCAGGCTCCTATCCTGGACGCAGATGGCAAGGCGGTCATGGAGAAAAAGGAAATCGAAATCCCCATGTTCCGCCCGGTGAAGGTGTTCGATGTGAGCCAGACAGACGGCAAGCCGCTGCCGGAGTTGGCATCCAGCTTGTCGGGGACTGTGCCGCATTATGAAGCGTTTCTGGAAGCGGTGCGACGCTCTGCCCCGGTTCCCATTGAGTTTGAGCCGATGGCGGACAACACGGACGGCTATTTTTCCACCCGAACGCCAGCGCATCGCCATCCGGGAAGGCATGAGCGAGGTACAGACCGTTTCTGCCACGTCCATGAGATTGCACACAGCAAGCTCCATAATCAGAAAAAAGATTCAGATTGACAATGACCAGCAATATCAGGAGGTGGAGTTGTTTGAGAAACCCGCCCTGTTTTCCAATGGGCGTATTTCCCATGATGATCTGCCCGAAGGCGTTTATTGCTATGACCTGCGCGGTTCGGATGATGACCCCGGTTTCCCGATTTGTGTTGAGGAAAGAGTGGTGGTGAACCACGCTGGCTCTGTTATTTTGACTGCTCCGTTAGAATTTTCAGAAGAAGGCAGGCTGTATTTTACAGATGAGAACGGACTGAATTTTAACGGCGGTATGCTTACCCTCTCGCAGTTTTTGCAAGAACAGAAAAAAGACCGTCGCACAGAGGAAGTCGAAGCAGAAAGCATTTCCTATGCAGTCTGCCAGTATTTCGGCATCCAGACCGGGGAAAACAGCTTTGGCTACATCGCTTCCTGGTCCAAGGACAAGGAACTGAAGGAGCTGAGAGCAAGTCTGGAGACCATCAACAAGACTTCCTGTGAGCTGATTAACGACATTGAACGCCACTATAAGGAAATCTGTAAGGAGCGCGGCATTGACCTGACCGCCAAACAGGAGAACCGGAACAGGCGGATATACCGCAGAAAGCCCTGTTTCTTCTGAACGATGCCACCTATCTGCATATTCAGCCGTGCGATACTGGCTGGGACTATACCCTCTATGACAAGGAAACCATGAAAGAACTGGACGGCGGCCAGCTGGATGAACCGGAACTGTCCCGTTCCGCCGCTGTCCGGCAGATTTGTGAGGGGCTGGAACTGGAAAATCCGTCGATTCAGGATGCACCGCTGTCTATGATTGAGACCTTGCAGGATGCAGCCTGTCAGCAGATGCAGGAACAGGTCAGCCAGCAGACCGCAGAAACTGCCGCCACCCAGCTGCCCGATGCTCAGGAGCAGTCTTTGGATGAGTACCCCATGCCCGACAGCGAAGTATCTGTTTCGGATATGCAGGAATACGGCTACTCTATGACGGGATGCTGCCCTGTCACCAGAGAACGGGCGCTGGAACTGGACGCTGCCGGTCTGACCGTCTATCTTCTCCATGAAGATAACACGGAGAGCATGGTGTTTGACACCGAGGAAATCATGGAGCATGGCGGGCTTTTCGGTGTGGAACACGAGGAATGGGAGCAAAGTCCGGCGTTCCATGAAAAGGTGCTGGAACGACAGGAACGGCAGATGGAACGAGAGCAGGCATTTCTTGCCCATGAGGGCAGCTGCTTTGCCATTTATCAGGTGAGCCGGGACGATCCGCAGAATGTGCGGTTTATGAATCTGGACTGGCTGCAATCGCACAATCTGGCTGTGGACCGAAACAATTATGACCTGATCTACACCGCCCCGCTGAACGGTTCCGGCAGCGCCATGGAGCAGCTGGAAACGCTGTATGAGCAGTTCAACCTGCAAAAACCGGTGGATTTTCACAGTCCGTCCATGAGCGTCAGCGACATCGTTGCCATCAAGCAGGACGGTAAGGTATCCTGTCACTACTGTGACAGCGTCGGTTTAACCGAGATTCCCGGCTTCCTGCCGGACAATCCGCTGAAAAATGCGGAAATGGCCGTGGAGGATGACTACGGCATGATTGACGGCATCATCAACAACGGCCCAAGAGCGGACCGTGGCGCAGCTGGAACAGCAGGCCCGCAGTGGCCAGCCTATTTCTCTTATGGATTTGGCTGCCGCCGCCCATCGAGAGGAACGGGACAAAGAAAAAGTCCGTCATGGAGCAGCTGAAAAGCCAGCCCAAGACGGAACACAAAAAGGCAGCGCCAAAAAGAGCGCGGAAAGGGAGATTTGATATGGGAAACTTTACTTTTGAGGAAACGAACCTGATGTGCATTTACAACACCGGCAGCCGCACCGGGCTGATGGAGGCTCTGACCGAGATGCGCGGCGAACTTTCGCCGGAGGAAACGGAGTTGCGGGAGCTGACGGACAGCGCCCTGATGAAGCTCCAGGCTATGAGCGACGCCGAGTTTTCCCAGCTGGAGCTGTACCCGGATTTTGATGAATAAGCAAATACTTGATAATTACTTGTAAAAGATTTATGTTATAATGGTTTTGATCTTACGGATATAAAAGGGGCGTACAGGCTTGGATAAAGATAAAAATGGATGGTTATAAAAAGTGGAATTAAAGGCATTGTTATTCTGCTGGTGGCATTGTATCTTAAATCCCTGTTGGATAACGGGCAGATTGAATTGTATCATGTGTGAACATGGTATTTTTCCCATGTCTTGAAACCAGCAACGACTGGATTGGTTTTTTAGGAATCGAATTGGGATATAAATATATCAAGAACGGGTTGGAAATGGGAAATTTGTAAAAAAATTTTTAATGCACAAGAAAAAGAAGGCTTGCTGGGGAACTTATGGTGAAAAGTATGAATAAATGACGGCGTCAATTATGGAGCAATTACAAAATTGCACCCATCTAAAATCCTAGATTTTTGTATTGAGTTGATGGCATTATTAATCGGTCTAAATGGAAAATGCTATACAATCAAGTTTCACAAGGGCAAAACAGTTCAATGCAGAGAAAAAATTGAAGATTGCAGGTTACCACAGAAAAACCCTTTTGACGAATCATGTTTGAAATTTGGAAATTCTCTTGTGCGATGTTGAGTTTTGCAGCAAATGACTGTCTTGAATACATGAAATAAACTTATTGGCGATGCTGAACTGACAAAAAAAAGCCTTCAAGAAACAGAAGAATTGTTAAACAGGTTTAGACAGAAAATCCGAACACTTATTAGTAGTTATTTGCAAAAAAGAGCGGCATTGAGCCACTCTTTTCTTTACCTCAAAACGAAAGGAGGACAGAAAACCATGCCATCCAAAGCTGAATTTTACCGGCAGATGACCGAACAGGTATCGACCCGGCTTGTGGGCAGCCTGGAAGGAATGGACGGCCTTTCTCACTACTGCCGCCCGGCTTTATAAATACCCGTTCCATGAACAGATGATGATTTACGCCCAGCGCCCGGACGCCACCGCCTGCGCCGAGTACGACCTGTGGAATGAAAAAATGGGCCGGTATGTGCGGCGCGGCTCCAAGGGCATTGCCTTGGTGGACGATTCCGGCGACCGGCCCCGGCTGCGCTATGTGTTTGATATTTCTGACACAGGCACCCGTGAACATTCTCGAACCACCCTGGTTGTGGCAGCTGGAAGAACAGCACATCGGTCCTGTGTCGGCCATGCTGGAGCGCAACTACGGCGTTGCCGGTGACAATCTTGCCCAGCAGCTTACCGATGTGGCTGAAAAGCTGGCGAGTGAGCATTGGGACGAGCATCAGCAGGACTTTCACTATATCGTTGACGGTTCATTTCTGGAGGAGTACGATGATTACAACATCGAAGTCCAATTCAAGTCTGCCGCCACCGTCAGCATCACCTATGCCCTCATGTCCCGCTGCGGGCTGGAGCCGGAGCAATACTTCAGCCATGAGGACTTCATGCCGATCTTCGACTTCAACACCCCCGCCGTGATCGGGGCGCTGGGCACAGCGGTCAGCCAGGTAAACCAGCAGGTACTGCGGCAGATCGGCGTCACCATCCAGAACTATGAGCGCGCGAAACGCGCGGAAAGGAGTGTTACACCTGGAGAACAACCTGACTTACATGCAGAACGGCGATTACCTGATTCCCGACCTGCAGCTGACCGAGCAGCCGGAGAAGCCCCTGGGCAAGTACGGCCGGATGCGCAAAGCGTACCTGAAGGAACACCGGCCCCTCCTCTACAACCAGCTGTTGATGACCGAGAAGCTGTACCCGCACCTCGCGGAGATCGACGAGACGGCGAACCGGCGGCTGGAGCAGATGATGCCCCGGCTGGCGGAGGCGGCGGGCGCGACGGAGGAGCTGAAAGCCCGCGACCCGATGCGCTGGGTGGGCCTGATGAACACCTGCAAGGCCCAGGCCGAGGAGATTCTGATGGCGGAGCTTATTCACAGCTGAGTTTCTTCCTCTCTGAAGCAGAACAAATCCAGAAGAATAGATGAAGCAGCGAATGTGCAAACATCCTCTGCTTTTTTCTTTTTTGCCCAAAATGATATTGACCATGTGCTGCGTTTGGGCGGCAATACAGACCGCCAGAGAGAGCGCGTGGTTGCAGCCTTTGAAAAGCAGAAAACCACCGCTGAGATTGCCGAGATACTGAAAACGCTGTATCACGGCGGCAATGGCCTTGGCAGCGTCAGCGCATGGTATGCCGAGGATGGTATCCATCTTTCCCACGGGAAAACTGTCCGTTACGACAGGTCCGCCCAGGTCATTTCCTGGGAGAGCGCCGCTGAGCGTATCGGCCAGCTTTTGCAGGACGACCAGTTTGCCTCCAATGTGGAGCTGGCTGAAGCTGCAGGCTATGAACGCTCCCTCCTCGCGGAAAAGTTCTGGAATTTGTACCACGATTTCAGCGATAAAGCCAGAGATTCCGGGTATCTGTCCTGTCTGTCCGGTATTCAGAGGACCGGGTTTCCCGGAGGAATCTGCATGGCTCACTGAACAGCTGAAAAGCCCGGAGTTTCGCCAGAACCTTGCGGAAGAATATGCTGCTTTCTGGACGGCCTACCAGCAGGATCGGGAGTTGCTGCGGTTCCATTACCACAAACCGAGAGAGATTTGGGAAAGTCTGCAAGACCTGTCCCTGCCCCGCAAGACGTTTTTCGTCTGAAATGCAAGATGTTCCTGCGGTCAAGCAGTTCATCACCGAGGACGAGATCGACGCAGCCATGACCAGAGGCAGCGGTATCGAAAGCGGCAAAGGCCGGATTTTCACCTTTTCCAGGAATCCCCATACGGATAAGGAAAAGGTGGATTTCCTGAAATCTGAGTACGGCATCGGCGGTCACTCTCACGCCCTGTCCGGCGCAACATACAGTAATGAAGATCACGATGGAAAGGGTCTGCACTATAAAAAAGACGGCTGCCCGGATATGCATTTCACATGGGAGAAGGTTGCCAAGCGGATCACCAATCTGATTCAGAAAGGGACGCTATCTCACTGAACAGGAACAGGCGCAGTATGACAAAATCCAGGCAGAAAAAGCGCTGGCCGAAGAAGATGCCCTGCAAGCCCAGCAGCCGACCCCGGAGATATGGGAATACAACGGGGTCAAGGAGCGCCACCTCGGATGACATAGTCTTGTATCAGATGGGCGATTTCTTTGAGTTGTACGGCGAGGATGCCAAAACTGCTGCTGCGGAACTGGGACTCAACCTTACTACCCGCGCGATTCCCGGCGGTGGCCGTGTGGAAATGTGCGGCTTTCCGGCAAACCGGCTGGAGCAGGTTGTAGAACATCTGCGGGATCAGCATGATGTAACTATTTCCGCTGTCCCGGAGGGCGGCAGAGAGCGTCAGGAGTATTCCATGCTCTCCATCGACCATGAGGCAGAACAGCACATCAATGCTCAAGAAGCAGAGTTTGGAGCAGATGGGGCCAGGGTGTTCCGGGATACCGGAACAGCCGCAACCCCTACAATTCGAGAGCTGTATGAGAAATACAAGCCCATCGTGATGGAAGCTGTTACCCAGGACACGACACCAGATACCGTAACGCCTGCGGCCATAGTGACTATGAAAACGCTGTCATCGAGTGCAATGCTGCCATCCGCCGTGCCGTTCTCGGCTCCGGTGATTTAGAGCTGATCCGCCTGTTACTCTGATGTGCCGGAATTTCGACAGTGGCTGCATCGGGAAGTCATGGCAGACGAAACCTATCCCACAACTCCACGAGCTGCTGCGCCCTCTCTCGGACAAAGATATTGATTCTGCCCTTTGGCATGGAACGGCAAGATCGAAAGCAAGCACGCCGTTGTCCGCTACATGAAAGACCATGGCGGGAAAAAGATACCGCCGAATGGCTGGCCCAGGAATACGGCGGCGACAGCAAAGCCTGTTTGTTGTCCGTGCCGGAAAGCCCAGAAGGAACGGTGCTGCCCTGGCCCAAGGTACAGCGCCGGATTGCTCAGCTCATCAAGGAGGATCGGTTTTATACCGAAGCGGAGCAGGACCGTTTTGACAACATCGACCCCATCGCCATCCGGGAAGCCCTGGCCGAGCGCGGCATCGTGAACGGACAGGTGGCAGACCCGGAAAAACTGGACAATGACCCGTTCATCCAGCGCGTGATGGCAGATGTTCGGATATCCAGAGAGGGCAAGCTGCTGAGGCGGAACAGCCTGCTCCCCATAATTCGCGTGTTCTGGTTTCAGATGAGGAATACGCTGCGGCCCGTGGCACACTCCGGGAGCGAACTTCTTACGATCCGGCAGTCCCGCCCTATCATGTGGGCGATACCGTTTATCTGGATGACCGCCCCACCAGATCACGGAGCTGCGGGATGAGACGGTGCAGCTGCTTCCCACCGGCATGAGCTACCCCATCTACCGTGCCGAGAGCCGGGAACAGTTCGAGCAGCTTTGCGGGCAGACAACCGCAACGGCTTACTATACCGAGTTTCTTGCCTGTTGACCTGGACAAGGTGGATCAGGACTTGTGGGATGTGCTGGTCCCATGGACTGATGGATCGAGCAGGAAAAAGCAGGCTTTCCGAACTGCTTCAACCGGCAAGCCCAACCGCGAGATCGCCCAGTGGCTGGGCCGGGCCTATCCCAATGATCGATGGAAACGATGGAGCTGGAGACCGGCGATACCGCCGACTACCGCACCCCAAAGGCATCGAGCTGGAAGTGTTGGATGCAGACGAAAAGCGGCTGGCCATGCTGTCCTTCCGTTGGAACCAGGTTGCGCCTTTGCTGCGAGGTTTGTACGCCCGTCAGCTGGACGGCTTTGGGCAGGAACGCCCCGAACCGGCTGCCGAACCCCGGCTTATCACGCCGAGACTGTGGCCGTCTATCCGGGCGACAAGAACCATCTGCCCTATGATGTGGTTGTCCAGACCCTGCGAACCAATGAGCCAGAGCCGCCTGCACCTGCTGCAGAGCCCGGAAAAACCCCGGATGAGGTGCTGGACGAACACCCCGTTTCCATTCAGGTAAAGGGCGAGAGGCAGACCTTTCCCAATGTCAAAGCTGCCGAGAAAGCCTCTTATGAGGAATACAAGGCCAATCTGAGCCGTGCCGCCGAGAATTTCCGTATCACGGACGATCACCTGGGCGAAGGCGGCCCGAAGGCCAAGTTCCAGGCCAATATTGAAGCAATCAAACTGCTGAAACACCTGGAGGAAACCACCGGACAGGCAACGCCGGAGCAGCAGCAAATCCTCTCCCGGTATGTGGGCTGGGGTGGCCTTGCCGATGCTTTTGACCCCGACAAAAGCGACATTGGAGCAAGGAATATGCCCAGCTGAAGGAACTGCTGACCCCGGAGGAATACGCTGCCGCCAGAGGCTCCACCCTGAACGCCCATTACACCAGCCCTACGGTTATCCAGGCCATCTATGAAGCGGTGGGGCGCATGGGCTTTGAGACCGGAAACATTCTGGAACCGTCCTGCGGTGTGGGCAACTTCTTCGGGATGCTGCCGGAAGGAATGGCCGACAGCCGTCTGTACGGCGTTGAACTGGATTCCATCAGTGGCCGGATTGCAAAGCAGCTCTACCCCAAGGCCGACATCACCGTGGCAGGATTTGAGACCACCGACCGGCGAGACTTCTATGACCTTGCCATCGGTAACGTCCCTTTCGGTCAGTATCAGGTTCGGGACAAAGCCTATGACAAGCTGAATTTCAGCATCCACAACTACTTTTTCGCCAAAGCACTCGACCAGGTGCGTCCCGGCGGCGTGGTGGCCTTTGTCACCAGCCGCTACACGATGGACGCCAAGGATTCCACCGTGCGCCGGTGTCTTGCTCAACGTGCTGAGCTGCTGGGAGCCATCCGTCTGCCCAATGACGCTTTCAAGAAAGAACGCTGGTGCCGAGGTCGTTTCGGACATCGTTTTCCTGCAAAAGCGTGACCGCCCACTGGACATTGTGCCGGAATGGACGCAGACCGGACAGACGCAGGACGGCTTTGCCATCAACCGCTATTTCCTGGACCACCCGGAAATGGTGCTGGGCCGACAGGAACCGGAAAGCACCGCCCATGGTATGGACTACACCGTGAATCCCATCGAGGGACTGGAGCTTGCCGATCAGCTGCACGATGCGGTGAAGCACATTCGCGGCACTTATCAGGAAGCCGATCTGCCGGAGCTGGGTGAGGGCGAAGCCATCGACACCTCCATCCCCGCCGACCCCAATGTGAAAAACTACTCCTATACCGTGGTGGACGGCGATGTGTATTTCCGTGAAAACAGCCGCATGGTACGCCCAGACCTGAATGCCACCGCCGAGGCCCGCGTGCAAGGGCTGGTGGGGCTGCGAGAATGTGTCCAGCAGCTCATTGACCTGCAAATGGACGCTGCCACACCGGACAGCGCCATCCAGGATAAACAGGCCGAACTGAACCGGCTCTATGACAGCTTTTCCGCAAAATATGGCCTGATCAATGACCGGGCGAACCGGCTGGCCTTTGCTGATGATTCCAGCTACTATCTGCTCTGCGCGCTGGAAGTCATTGACGAGGACGGCAAGCTGGAGCGCAAGGCGGATATGTTCACCAAGCGGACCATCAAGCCACACAAGGCGGTGGAAACCGTGGATACCGCAAGTGAAGCCCTTGCCGTTTCCATCGCGGAGAGAGCCTGTGTCGATATGGCATATATGGCGAAGCTAACCGGTAAGACCGGCGACGAACTGGCTGCCGAGCTGCAAGGCGTGATCTTCCGTGTACCGGGACAGGTGGAGAAAGACGGCACGCCCCATTATGTGACAGCTGACGAATACCTTTCCGGCAATGTGCGGCGCAAGCTGCGTCAGGCACAGCGGGCCGCACAGCAGGACCCATCCTTCGCCGCCAATGTGGAAGCTCTTACCGCTGCCCAGCCCAAAGACCTGGACGCTTCGGAAATCGAGGTGCGTCTGGGTGCAACATGGATCGACAAAGAGTACATCCAGCAGTTTATGTACGAGACCTTTGATACCCCGTTTTATATGCAGCGGAATATTCAGGTCAACTACACCCCGTTTACGGCGGAGTGGCAGATCACTGGCAAAAGCTCCATAAGCCAGAACAATGTGGCGGCCTATACCACCTATGGAACCAGCCGCGCCAATGCCTACAAGATTTTGGAGGATACCTTGAACCTACGTGATGTCCGTATCTATGACACGGTGGAGGACGCGGACGGCAGGGAGCGCCGGGTGTTGAATGCCAAGGAGACCACGCTGGCAGCCCAAAAGCAGCAAGCGATCCGGGATGCTTTCAAAGACTGGATTTGGAAAGACCCGGAGCGCCGCCAAGCTCTGGTCCGCCAGTACAATGAGGAAATGAACTCCACCCGTCCCCGTGAATACGACGGCGGACACATTACTTTCGGCGGCATGAACCCGGCCATCACCTTGCGGGAACACCAGAAAAACGCTATCGCTCATGTGCTGTACGGCGGCAATACGCTGCTGGCGCACGAGGTAGGCGCGGGCAAGACCTTTGAAATGGTGGCCGCCGCCATGGAGTGCAAGCGCCTGGGCCTGTGCCAGAAATCCCTCTTTGTGGTGCCGAACCACCTGACCGAGCAGTGGGCCTCGGAGTTTCTGCGGCTCTATCCCTCCGCCAATATCCTTGTGACCACCAAAAAGGACTTTGAGACCCACAACCGCAAGAAGTTCTGCGCCCGCATTGCCACCGGTGACTATGACGCTATCATCATGGGACATTCGCAGTTTGAGAAAATCCCCATCAGCCGGGAGCGTCAGGAACGGCTCCTATATGAGCAGATTGATGAAATCACGGAGGGGATTGCCGAGGTACAGGCCAGCGGCGGTGAGCGTTTTACGGTCAAGCAGCTGGAACGCACCCAGAAATCGCTGGAAGCCAGGCTGGAAAAATTGCAGGCCGAGAGCCGCAAGGACGATGTAGTAACATTCGAGCAGTTGGGTGTGGACCGCCTATTCGTCGATGAAGCGCATAACTACAAAAACCTGTTTTTATACACCAAAATGCGGAATGTGGCAGGTCTCTCCACCAGCGATGCCCAAAAGTCCAGCGATATGTTTGCCAAGTGTCGCTATATGGACGAGATTACCGGAAACCGTGGCGTTATCTTTGCAACCGGAACCCCGGTCAGCAACTCCATGACCGAGCTTTACACCATGCAGCGGTATCTCCAGTATGACCGCCTGCAGGAACTGAGCATGACCCATTTCGACTGCTGGGCCAGCCGTTTCGGAGAAACCGTCACGGCGCTGGAACTGGCCCCGGAGGGAACCGGCTATCGGGCGCGCACTCGATTCTCCAAGTTTTTCAACCTGCCGGAGCTGATGAACCTGTTCAAAGAAGTGGCCGACATCAAGACCGCCGAAACATCGTGGCACAGCCCACCGAACATCAGCAGGAAATGGTGAAGGCACTCTCCGAGCGCGCTTCCGAAGTACACAGAGGAAGTGTGGACCCGTCCGTGGATAATATGCTCAAAATCACCTCGGATGGCCGCAAGCTGGGACTGGACCAGCGCATCATCAACCAGCTACTGCCGGATGAACCCGGCACCAAGGTTAATCAGTGCGTGGACAACATCATGCAGATCTGGCGGGACGGGGACGCAGATAAGCTGACCCAGCTGGTATTCTGCGACATTTCCACACCCCAGGCAGCCCCCTCCAAAAAGGCAGCCAAACAGCTGGACAATCCGCTGCTTCATGGGTTGGAAGAAGCAATCCCACTGGATGAGCCGGAGCCTGCCTTTACCATCTATGAGGACATCCGCCAAAAGCTCATCGCCCAGGGGATGCCTGCCGACCAGATCGCCTTTATCCACGAAGCCAACACAGAGGTACGGAAAAAGGAACTGTTCTCCAAGGTCCGCACCGGGCAGGTGCGCGTCCTCTTAGGCAGCACTGCCAAGATGGGCGCTGGCACCAATGTGCAGGATCGCCTTGTAGCCCTCCATGACCTGGATTGTCCGTGGCGTCCGGGAGACCTTGCCCAGCGCAAGGGGCGCATCGAGCGTCAGGGCAACCAGAATCCTCTGGTTCATGTGTACCGCTATGTCACGAGGGGACTTTTGACGCTTATCTCTGGCAGACAGTGGAAAACAAGCAGAAATTCATCAGCCAGATTATGACCTCGAAATCGCCTGTGAGAAGCTGCGATGATGTGGATGAAACGGCTCTTTCTTTTGCTGAGATCAAGGCCCTGTGTGCCGGAGATCCCCGTATCAAGGAGCGCATGGATTTGGATGTTGAGGTTGCCAAGCTGAAGCTGATGAAAGCCGACCACCAGAGCAAGCAGTACCGTCTGGAGGACCAGCTGCTCAAATACTTCCCCAGGAATCGAAACCAACAAGGGGTATATCCAGGGATTTGAAGCCGATTTGATGCCCGGTCAAAACCTCCGATCCGGTGCAGATCGGCAGTTACCGGGGCTATGCCATGTCCGTGGAATTTTCCGCTTGGAAACAGGAATATACGCTCCTGCTGAAAGGACAAATGACCCATCGGGCGACCCTGGGTACAGACCCGCGCGGAAATCTCACCCGTATCGACAACGCACTGGCGCAGATGCCCCAGCGTCTGGAAGCGGTCAAAAACCAGCTGGAGAACCTTTACCAGCAGCAGGCCGCTGCCAAGGAGGAAGTTGGCAAGCCGTTCCCCTTTGAGGACGATCTGCGGATCAAGTCCGCCCGTCTGGTGGAACTGGATACCTTACTGAACATTGACGGCAAGGGCCACGCCCAGCCGGAAACAGTGGCTGCCAAGAGCGCGCGTCCCTCGGTGCTGGACAGCCTGAAACGCCCTGTGCCGCCCCGCAGCCCTGAAAAGAAACCAAAACAACACGAGGAGGTACGATGATTATGAATACCAACGATCTGAATACGGCTCTCTATGAAAAGATGGTCTGGCGAGAAAAATTTAGGTTTATATGTTTCTGAATATCCAGGCAGTTTTTCAGTCTCACTGCCGATTTATTTGTTGGACTATCTTTCAGCTCAATTGACTGTTGAGTTTGGAAAAGGTTTTGACAAATCAAATATTCGCAAGATGAGGCAGTTCTACTGTACATTCCCAATTCGAGACACACTGTGTCTTGAATTGAGTTGGTCACATTATCGCCTTTTGATGCGTGTAGCAGATGAACAGGCACGAACCTTTTATATGGAGGAATGCGTAAAGTCTGCGTGGAGCGTCCGACAGTTAGAACGGAAGATCAACACGATGTACTATCAGAGAATAAATAAGAGCAACAGGGTGTCGGGATTTTCCACGATACCCTGTTACTCTATCTCATAATCGTCGCTGTCATTTGCTTCACCTGTTGTACAGGTAAAGCATAGGTTGCTACCAGTAATGGCACTTCCCGCCGCCCAAATCGGCGCACCACAGATCATACATTTTGCACCGTTTTTCTTGGCAGTAAGTGTGTCATTCAGCGTTTTTACCAGTTCCTTTTTTCGATAGCCTTTATTATTCTTCATGACCATACTGGCAAACGCTTCAACAGAAATTGGTTGCATTATTGGGTTATACCTCCTTAAATCATTCGGAAAATTATGCTTGTGTTTTCGGGGTTAGACGGT
>VOFH01004118.1_pt1 | contig 23561 bp, 34 predicted proteins | sample 5384091 | NCBI WGS metagenome assembly VOFH01 (sample SAMN12384727, study PRJNA508395) | human gut metagenome | isolation source: healthy gut G | host: Homo sapiens
GCAGCAGATCATTTAAGAACGCACGGTCATTCGGATCATGCTTCCGGCCATAAAGATGCTCTGCAATCTCGTCAGTAAAAAACGGAAATACTCATACGGCTTCAAATTGTTGGCCTTGGCTGTTTCTGCAATGCTGTAGAGAGTCGCACTGGATTGTGCTCCTCTGGGGGTGTTGAGCATCATCCAGTTTTTGCGCCCGACTGTAAAGGGCGGATAGCACGCTCACTTGCAGAGTTGTCAATAGGGATCTCTCCGTCACACAAGAACATTTTCAGCTGCTTTTCTTGGTTCAGGCTGTAAGCCAATCCATCACAGGTTTTCTTGCTGCCAATCTGCAAAGGGTTCTGCTCTTTTTACCCATGCGAAATAAGCCTCTACCAAAGGAGCAATCTCCTTTTGGCGGCGGCGCAGACGTTCTTCTGGTGAGAAATCTTTCAGCAATCCTTCAAGATGGTAGATCTCTGCTATTTTGGCTAGTCCCTGAGCGGCAACGGAACCTTCCTGCGGTATTGCAACTCCGCTCTTGGCACCGACTGCTTTTAAGGCATCAGAAAAGTCTCTGCGAGCATGGGCCCAGCAAAAGCTGCTGTAATTTGCGTCTGCTCCTTTTCCAGAGCCTTGTAGCCACTGAAAGCATCCGTTTCCAGATATCCGTGAAAGTCCTCCAGAAACTCAGCGGCTACCTTGTGCCCACGCCCCGGGCTGTATTTGTACAGAACGATTTGCCGGCCCTTTTGAAACTCATTCGTTCTGTACACATGCATATAGGACTTTGTGCCGGCCGGGCGGTCATCCTGTACCACATTACAGGTAGTCTCGTCTGCCTGCACCACGTGCTGTTTGCACAATATACTTTTAAGCAGGTCATACATGAGGCTGAAATAATGCTCCGTGGAATAGATCATCCAGTTCGCCATGTTGGCGCGGGAGATGACAAGGTCGTTGCGCGCAAACTCCTGCTCCATACGGTAGAGCGGGATGGCGTTTACATACTTCATATTCATAATGCAGGCAATAAGCGAGGATGTTGCCAGACTCTTCTCAATAACTTCAACAGGATGCGGTGTCTGCACGACAGTCTTCTGCCTGTCCTCTTTGCGTATACCCGCATAGATTGCAATATGGTGTTCCACGCACTCCTGTCGAGCCGGCAGATATTCCACTTTCAGATATACCTTGTCCGGCAACCGCTTCCAGCTGTTTTTACTCAAAGATAGAAACCAATTCTTCCTCGAAGCTTCGGTTCTGTACGCGCAGGGCAGTCTGGAGATTTGTTTTCTTTTCTGCTTGTTGGCCTTCTTTGCCATGTGCTTTCTTATGGTTGCTTCAGGTACAGATGCATCCGCATACATTTCAGTCTCATTAAACAGGCTTACCTGTCCACAGACATTCCATCGTTTCAGCTTTTTCTGCCAACTGTTTTGCATTTGAAAAACCGCTAGTGCTTCCTGCATCTTACTACCAAAGCAATCATGTCCTCTTTGGTATAGCCCTTCAATTCTTCTGCTGTAAGCTTGGTCATGGCAGTTCTTCCATCAAAAAAGTGTTTTCTTTACATAATTATTGTACTCTTTTCTGGCTATGCTGTCCAATCGAACCCCAGCCAGCATTTGGCATTTTGCCCATGCACAGTGTGCGCTGAGTTGAGGAGAGAGGCCTGTCAGGCTTCAATCCTGCTTTTCGGTCAAATCGAAAAAAGAGCCTCTACAGCAGAGGCTCTCTCGGGATGCAGACGTTTGTAGGTAGAGTTCGCAAAGCAAAATGAATCTGCGACTGAAAATTTTATTGTTTTATTATATCTTTCAGCACAAATATTTGGCTGCGCAGTTCGTATCGTGCTTACAATGCTTAACCCATTCATTAAATCCGAGAACTGCTTCTGCGTAAGGTCCATGACTTCCCTGCCTGTCACGCGGCCACTGGAACCCCGTTTTGCAAACGCTTCGAGAGCAGAACAAAACCGTCTCCCTCCCATACAAGACCTTTTATAACACGTCGAGTACTACCGCAAAACAGGAATAGAATATCCGTCTCGTATGGATCAAGTCAAATTACCAAACTGACTATTGCTGCCAGCGAGTCCATTCCTTTGCGAAGATCCGTCTTTCCGGCTGCAATGTAAACCTTCTTAAATCCTGTGGCATCTTTAAGCATTGCGCAGCACCCGTTCGATTTCTTTCAATGCCCTCATTGCAGCTTCTCCGGTAACCTTGAGTTTAAAGCCGGGAGCTGAGACTTGGATTACAATGCTATCTGCATGGGTTTTGGAGGTTGTTTGGCACATTTCAGAGACATCTACGAATGGGACGGGTAATGTTTGCGGTGCCTGCTCTGAAATCGGTATATCGCTGGAATCCTGCGCACCTTTCAATAATGCTTGCTCATGGCGGTAGTAGGTAGAATAACTTATTCCTTGCTCCCGGCACCATTCCTTGACCGTAACCCTGAATTGCGGCCTCCACAATGCGCTGTTTCCATTGTTCCTGACTTGCCCGCTTATAGTTCCTGTTATTCTGCTGACTGCCAATGACACCGATCTGGATATCGTAGACGGACCGAGCGGGCGCTGATGATTATATTACCAAGCCCTTTTTTCTCTTTCGGTTTTGCGGGCAAGGGTGAATACCCAACTGCGAAAGCAAGCGTCAAACCAAAAAAATGCGCCGTTCCATATGGATCTATTTCACTTTGACTTTGAGGCTATGACCTTTTATGTGGGAGATTCAAAAGTGGAATTGAGTAAAACAGAACAAAAAAATTACTGCGTCTGCTTGTTGAAAACCGTGGTCGAACCATGACCCGTGGAGACCTTTGTCGACCGGATCTGGACAGATGGCGCAGAATATGTGGATGAAAATGCTTTGTCTGTTACGATCAAGCGTCTGAGGGATAAGCTTGGTGCACAGAAATACATTAAAACCATCTATGGAATCGGTTATAGCTGTGACAAAAGATGAATAAAACCGGCATTGTGATCATACTGCTATGTTTTCTGGCGGCGATAGCTACTGTATTATGGGAGCGGAGAAAGGTCAGAAAAACGATGGAAGAAATCGAAAGGATGTTGGACGCTGCCATGACCGGTTCTTTTTCTGAAATCACTTTTGATGAAAGCCAGCTGTCTGCTTTAGAAACAAAGTTTGCACACTATCTTTCTGCCGCAGAAGCATCTTCTCGAAATATGGCACAGGAAAAAGACAAAATCAAAATCCTTGATTGCGGACATTTCCCACCAGACGAAAAACGCCGATTGCAAACCTGCTGTTATACAGCGAGCTTTTGATGGAGGAAACTCTGCCTGTATCGGCGAAGGCAAATGTCGAGGCGCTGTACAAACAATCGGAAAAGCTGCGATTTTTGATCGATTCTCTCGTAAAGCTTTCCAGACTGGAAAAACGGGATCATTTCACTTGCCCCTCAGCAAGCAGCGCTACAGCCGCTGCTTGAAAGCGTGGTAGAACAATATACCGCCAAGGCTTCTGAAAAAGGATTGTCTTTGCAAATGCAAGATACCGATGCTTTTGCTGTATTCGACTTCAAATGGACAGCGGAAGCGCTGGCTAATATCGTAGACAATGCCATTAAATATACGGAGCATGGCACAATCAGGATTTCTGCCGTAAGTTACGAAATGTTTGCAAGGATCGATATATCGGATACCGGTTCAGGCTCCAAGCATATAATCTTGTTCCGGTGCTGAATGTGTATGAAAATATTGTTCTACCCATTGAGCTGGACGGTGGCAAGGTCAATAAGGATTTCGTACAGCAGATTGTACAGACACTTGGGCTGGATGATCGTCTGGCCCAATGCTCTCAGGCGGTCAACAGCAGCGGGTAGCCATTGCCCGTGCGCTGGCGGCAGCACCCGCTATCATTCTGGCAGATGAACCACCAGATTCCAAAACCAACCAGGATGTATTGAGCGAAAGTCACCAGTCAAAAGTTCGCCCAGACAATCGTTGATCACCCCGAAGAAATTGCGCAGATGGGACCCCATTATCCGTATCGAAGATGGTCGGATCGTCTCCCAGAACTAACGGGAGCCTGCAAATAAAAAGTCAAGCCCCAATTGAAAGAAAGGTTCAATCGGGACTTGAGTAGGGATGCCGGTGAACAACATGGATCAGCTTGTCCATGAGCAATACTCGGCTGTTTCGCTGTCCTCGGCAGATGCGTCCAGATGTAGACATAATACGGCTTGCCCTCAGAGCGCTTCTTATCGAGGAACTGGTATACGGGTTCATCCTGCGGTGTCAGGCGCAGATAGATCGTCATGATCTGAAACAGCGTCTTGCGCAAATGTGGGGAACCGCGTTTCGTAGCTGCCATGCTGTTGCCGACACTCTTGCCGGAGTCATTGATGGCCGGGGTCAACACCGGCAAAGCCGACGAGGGAGCTGCGGCGGGGAAAGTTGCGAATATCGCCGATCTCTGCTATAAGCTGCGCGGCCGTTGTGTCGCCCACGCCATACATGGCATGAACGGTTTCTGTACTCCGGCAGTTCCCTTGCAAGACGAGTCATCTCACCGCGTACAACAGCAATCAGTTCGTTCATTGCGGTCAACTCCTTGGCAGCTGTCTGGATCAGCAGCTTTGTGTTGTTGTTTTTGGCAGTGTAATGATATGACCGAGGCTCTCAGTGTAAATGTCAGCAGCCTTGGTTAGAGAGAAATTTATCCCATGCGCCTGCACCACTTGGGTATCGCTCTGTGAATGCATTTTCGCTGACCGTACTGATACACTCACGGTGCCAAAGGTCGTAACAAAGTCCACCCACTTCTCATGACCATCTGCTCTCTGAGGGCTTTTGAACAGTTCGTTGACTCCAGGGGAACACCTTGTCGGTCAGTGAGATGAGATTGCTTTGCAATGCCACGCAAGACTTCATGTAGAGATTATACTGGCGGCTGAAGATTTTCAGTTGTTGTCTCAAAGCGTCCATAGGGGTATATTCGCGCAATTCAGTCCAGCGGTCAAGTGCGAATCGTGCAATTTTCAGAGCATCCTTTTGGTCATTTTGACTTTGCGGACAGTGCCGCTTGTGCAATACCCGTGGATGGCGATGGGATTGATGACAGAACGAATATCCGTGGGCATGCGGTTCTCTGGCAATCGGTTCGTGGTACCGTCCGGTTGCCTCCATGACAACGCGCGTGTCTTCACCCAGTGTGAGGATTTGATACGCCAAACGCTCCAGACTGACTGCATGACGTCGATGGGTGTCTGGACTACCTCGCCCATAGGACGGAGAATTGCCACCGTGCTGTCTGGACTGCGTTCATTTGCTGTACCTCCTGATGTTGAAATTCATGGCGACCGCTTTTACTCATTGCCTGTTCAATCTCCTGTGGTATGACACGAACGCACCGAAACGGTGGTTCAACCTGCTTAAATCGAATGCTGCGAATGAGAGAGGCGGCTGACTGACTCCCATACGGGCGTGCTGGCCCAAGGTGAAATGTGCGGGCCATTTTCACATTCTAACAGCTTCGGCTTTGAGATGGGAAATAGACACGGCTGGCTGCCGTGCCTATGACCAACAATATATTGTAGGAGGTGGCTACGATGAATGTCAGAAAATGTATTCGAAAGCTCAGACGAACCGTCGCCGCAATCTGATCGCTATTTTTGCCATTGCGCTGACAACGCTGCTATTTACGTCCATGTTCACCGATCAGCTACATGGATGCCAACTGCACTAAATGGAGCTATGCAACCCCTACTACCGGACGGATGCCCGAAAGCGGCAAAGAGGTAGCCATGGATACGGCAGCGTTGCAGCTGCTTGGCGTAACGCCGGAGCTGGGCGCCGAGGTCACGGTTTCCTATTCCATTACGGACAAGGATCAAACCGCCTTTACTGTAACAGATACCTTTACGCTGGTAGGCTATTGGGACTATGATGAACTAATGCCTGTTCATTACATCAACATCAGCCGTGATTACGCAGATGACATCGAAGCGCAGGCAGTAAAAACAGGTTTACAGCCTTTCCGCACCGATTTGAATGTCATGCTGGCCTCCGGCACAAACATTCAAGGGCAGATGGAGCAGGTGGATACCGATCTTGGTTACACATGGGACAGCTATACCGATCCCAACAGCGTCGGATCGGCGTCAACTGGGGATATACCTCATCCCAGTTGGAGTCGCAGCTTGATCCGGAACTTGTGATCGCCATAACAGCTTTTTGCTGCTGGTGATTTTCACGGGGTATCTTATCATCTATAACATTTTTCAGATCTCTGTTGCAGGGGATATCCGGTTTTACGGACTTCTGAAAACCATTGGCACAACGCCCCGGCAGCTCAAACGCATCATTCGCCAGCAGGCATTTCTGCTTTGTCTGATCGGCATTCCGGCGGGGCTGCTGCTGGGCTACGGCATCGGCGCTGTTTTGGTGCCTGTTGTCTTGCACTCCATCCAGTTGGATGCAGGCATCACCACCATCAGCACTTCGCCTGTGATCTTCCTTGGGTCCATGCTGTTTGCCCTGTTGACGGTGCTTTTGTCCTGTTCCAAGCCCGGAAAAATGGCAGCCAGGGTCTCTCCGGTAGAGGCTACCAAATATACGGATGTGATGCAGACCAAGAAAAACGGCGCAGCATCCGGGGAGCAAAGCTCCATCAGATGGCCTTTGCCAATCTGGGACGAAACAAAAAAAAAGACGGTGCTGGTGGTGGTGTCTCTGGCACTGTCGGTGACGCTGTTCAATGCGCTGTGTGCCTTTGTGGGCGGCTTCAGCATGGAGAAGTATGTATCCTCCATGACCTGCGCCGATTTTATCGTCAGCACTCCCGACTATTTCCGTTACAACCCGGCGGATGAATTCATCACGCCGGAACAGCTCGAAGAGATCGCAGCAAACACAAAGTCCAGTCTTTCCGGCACGGGATATGCTGTGCGAAAACCCGTATATCTTTGGATGACGGAGGATGCTCTGCGGCAAGACTATGCAAGGTATGAAACTGCTGAGCAGTTGGACAGCCATATGAGCCGCATGGAGCACCGGGGCGATATGGTGATGGGAGATACCAGAATCGAGGCTCTGGATAACAGTCTGTTTGACAAGCTGCAAGTGTTCGACGGAGATATTTCTCCTATGCTGGAGCCAAACAATTACGCTATTGCCATTGCGGTTTCCTTAGATGACTACGGCAATCTGCCCAATCCTGAATACTACCCCAAGGTGGGAGACACGATCACCGCCACCTATGCGGATGATGTGAAATATATCGACAGCCGCACCGGGGAACTCTGCACCGAAGATACACCGGAGTACTTTCAGGAAAAATTGTATGGAGCCAGAGATGTAGAGTACACGGTCTGCGCCTTGGTAGAACTTCCGAATTCCATGAGTTATCGTTATGGTGGTGCTGGCTATGACAGTTTTGTCTGTGGACACCGCACAGAGGGACAGCGGTGGTGCAGCCATTCCGATGCTCTACCTGTTCGACACAGCGGACGAAGCTGACGAGGCCGAAGCAGAGCAATATCTATCGAAGCTCACTGCCGGTGAGTTTTCGCCCTTGATGTATGAAAGCAAGGCCACGGCTCGCTCTGAATTTGCTCAGTTCCGGCAGATGTTCCTTCTGATAGGTGGTATTCTCTGTGCTATCATCGGGCTGGTGGGACTCTTAAATTTCTTCAACGCCATGATGACCGGTATTCTTTCCCGCCGCCGTGAATTTGCTGTGCTTCAGGCTGTAGGAATGACGAACCGGCAGCTCAAAACCATGCTGATCTACGAGGGATTATTTTACGCAATGTCCTCCGTAGCGGCGGCCTTTATTCTGTCGCTGGCGGTGGGACCTCTTGCAGGAAAAATGCTGGGCAGTATGTTCTGGTTCTTTGAGTATCGATTCACCATTCTGCCTGTCCTGCTGACAATTCCGGTATTTCTTCTGCTGGGGTGGCTGATTCCTTGCATGATGTATGACAACGCAGCGAAAGATGCTCAATAACTGTTAAGCAAAAAACGGCCCTCTGCCAAGGAAAAGGCAGAGGGCTGAGTTTTAATCTAAGGGTTTACATTCAGTTACAGTTTTTAGATAAATTTCGGGGTTTCCGTTCAATATCAAGTCTGCATATCCAATCGGGTCATTGTAGATTAGATAGTCCAGCTCTGACCGCTGATACATATTGTCAGCAACCTCATTCTCCACGGCTATTGTATCAATAGCAATCATACTGCCATCTAAGAATTTCAGTTCCACACAGGCATTATCCATGTTGAACTCACAAGAAATCAACCTATCCATAAGAAACCTCCACTTTGCTGGATGTTAGATCATCCCAAAATATCTGAATGCTTCTCGGATTGCTTTCGGACTTCGGCAGATTATAGTTTTTTGAACACTGGAAAATTCAGGCTGAGAAAATCCGCTTTAGCGGATATTCAGACTCGTCATTTCTGTAAATTTCAATTTCCTTAATCAAGGCTGTGACCACATTTCGTCATTTATTATATTATAAACGCAGTCGAAATTCACCATGATTTTGTAAATATTCTCAAGAGTAATTGCCTGCTGCTTAATTGCATCTCGCCGAAGTTTGGCATCTTCGATTTTTCCTCCAGCTCAACAATGACATCATATAGGGAATCTAACCGCAAGGTCATATCATGGAGCTTTCGTTCCCGGTATTTTGCATCAGCAGGGAGACTGTCAATTTCCCGTTCCAATCTTGTTTTATTCAGATCAACTTCCTTCAGCTTTGCCTGATAGCCCTCCAGTTCTTTATCCACTGCTTTCGTGTCAATCTGAACACCAATCCGTTTTTAATGGCCTGGGCATATTCCTCATTCCTTACGATCTCAATGAATTGCCTCAATGACCATCGGTTCAATATCGGTCTTTTTCAGCATTGCCTTATATTCACAATGCTTACCCCTGACCATTCTATTCCGACTACATACATAATAGTAAATTTCTTTGTAAGTGCCATCTTTATTTGTCCATGCGTGTTTATTCGTATACATGGGACTTCCACAAACCGGGCATTTCAGCAGACCGGATAACAAATGGACTCGATCCCGCCCAATTTTTGACGTTTTGCTTTACTCCGGTTCTAAGACGCTTGGCATGAGCCTTTTCCCATACCTCCTCACTAACGATTCCTTTATGCTGTCCCTCTGTCAGAATGTAATCGTCATTTCTTTTCATCTGGTAATCGTTTTTGTGCCTTTGACTTTTCCTTCGTTCTCCGTACATAGGCAATTTTACCGCAATAAACCGGATTATCCAATATCAGTTTAATGAAATGTCCTGTCCAATCCTCTAATGTGCCATTCTGCCTCGGAATTTTCCGTATACCTTGTAAATTCAACTGATTCGCGATACCACCCAAACCAATTTCCGATGAAGTATATAATTCAAAAATCTTCCGTATTGCCACAGCCTCTGTTTCTTCAATCATCAGCTTGTTATCTTCCAGTGTATATCCGTAGGGTGCAAAGCCACCATTCCATCCACCTTGCCGTGCCTTTTCGCGCCGCCCGTTCATCGTCTGCTCGATAATATTCTCACGCTCAATCTCAGCCACAGCAGATAGTACAGAAATCAAAAGTTTTCCGCTTGTCTGAGAGGAATCAATCCCTTCTTCTATACAAATCAGATTTACACCATAAGATTGAACCAACTCCAAAGAGTTAAGTATATCCGCTGCATTACGGCCAAACCGTGACAGCTTATACACTAAAATATAGTCAATGTCCAAGCCATCCTCAATATCTCTGAGCATTTTTTGAAAGGCAGGCCGTCCCTCAATGGATTTACCGGATTTACCGGCATCTTCATAAGTATCAACAACGATCATTTCCTCACGATCCGCAAATCGTGTCAGCATATTTTTTTGACCTTCCAGGCTGTATCCGTCCACTTGCATCTCTGTGCTGACCCTCGGATACAAAACACAGCGTTTTCCATACCGGTTCATAATTCATACCTCCAAAATTTACTTTTGGAAAATATCCTATGTAAAGCTGCGATTCTCACGCAGCTCCGTCAACCTCGCCCAGCACTCTCATACCATATTTCTCGATGATATGTGCCAGCGAAGTGATAAACGCTTCAAATTTTTGTTCCGCCAGAAGTTCTTCTGACCGGAGTTCATCTGAAGGAATCAATGCGCTTTTATTCTGGATATTCTCCATTCAGAATCACCTCCGCAATTCCTAACGAAATTATAACTCTACTTGCACAGCCTGAAAATGATACGGCCTTTCGGCACTTTTATGTAATCCCCAGACTGCACAAGAGCGTCTTATTTATGTTTTCCATGTCATCCTTGTTTAGATGACCAATATAGTTTTTTAACCTCGACTTGTCGATTGTTCTGATCTGTTCCAGCATAACAACAGATGGTTTCACCAAACCGCATCTGTCATTTAAGTGGTAATGCGTGGGGAACTTTCTGCTTTTTTTGCTTACACTGGTAATTGCTGCAATAATAATCGTAGGACTGAAACAATTTCCCACGTTGTTTTGAAGAATAAGTACAGGACGAGAGCCACTTTGTTCGGAGCCGATACCAGGGCTTAAATCAGCCGAATATATGTCACCTCGATGGAATTTTTCAAACATCACTCTCGCCTCCTTAATATCTTAATACTTAAACAGCCGCACCAGTCTGAAAGAAATCTTCGGATAAAAAACCTGGTGCGGCTACTGTTATTCTGTTCGGATTACTCGTCATATTTGCCACGCCCCTGACGATGGGAACACAACAGGTCTCCGCTGGCGCGGCTGTCATAACTCCGCAGCATCGTTCGTATCGTGTGCCGCAGGGTCCCCCCAAGTCTTTGGCGGGCCGTGAGGAAGTATCTTTAAGCCCCCGCGCCCTCATCGCGCCGGATGTGCCACCATCCGGGTCGCAGGGACGTTGATCGCTCCGAAACAGCTTGTCCATCACCTCCTGGCTGCTCCATCTTCGCGGCGTCCTGCACTCGCTCATGCGCGGGTTATGTACCTGTTCTGCCGTGTATTCAGTTGTCAAAGGTCAGCGAAAGAAAAGCTCCTTCTTGACAGCCATGACAAAAACAGGCGATTTGTCCTGTCTGTACTGCGATTTATTTGAAAAAATATTTTGCCTTGTCCCTTCATAGAAGCTGCGGACAGCGCAATCTCCTTACAAGCACAACAAAATAGGTACTATCGTACTCAAAAACGCCTTTTATGAGGTTCTTCCTGCAAGGAAATGGGCACGATAAAATATGATAAAGGAGACGATAGTGCCTATGGAACTGATAAAAGAGCTGGGACGAAGGATACAAAAAGCGCGTAAGGAAAAGGATTGACGCAGCAGGAACTCGCAGATCTGAGCCACGTTTCTCTAAAGCACGTTCAAGGCTGCGAAAGAGGGATGAAGAACCCTTCCTTTGAGGTTCTGCGCGCTTTTTGCAAAGTCTTGAATTTATCTTTGGATTCTCTGATGAATCTCGATCTGCCAGAAGATGAGCAAGCCGCCAACGATATGCGGCAGCTTTACCTTTCGTGCCCTCCGGCTGCCAGAAAAGTGCTGTTAAACTCGACCCGTGCGTTGGCTGATGAGCTGAAAGAGATGGTGCAGACGGCTGGGGTTGACCCAGATGAACATTTAGAGAATAAGTAAGCCGGTGGAGGAATAAAACCTCCACCGGCTCTCTTTTTTTTGCGGCGGTCTATGCGGCGGTCCAGCAACCGCGCCCTCGATCCGGGCGATCTCGGCCACCGTCATGCCCAGGTAAAACCGGGCGTAGATACGCCGGGCCTGGATGGCGGTCAGCTGCATCAGCGCGGCATACACTTCCTCCCGCAGCAGCTTCTGCTCCAGGACTTCCGCCGGGGTGAGTGGCCGGTTGAGGGCATCGTTTTCAATGCCATCCTCCCGGTTCAGAGAGTAGTGAGCCTTGTGCCGGAACTTCCGGCGTTCATAGGCGGCATCGTCCTGCTCCTGGCCCCGTATCGCGGCCACAACTTCCTCGGCCACGTCTACAAAGACATCGGTTTTATACACATCGGGATACAGTTCCCGAAGATTGATCTTCTGCATTATGTACCTCCATTTCGATTCATGTGTTGACGGGTGAACCGAAATGAAGGCGGTGAGCGACACCTTTCGGGGAAATTCCCGAAAAAACGACAAACAAAAGCGCCAGCATCCGAAGAACGGCGGCTGGCGCTGCTAAAAGAGGACTTATGACGCTTATGGACCAGCCACGATAGTGCCTGTTCATAAACAGATGGGGGCCGATTGACGGTCAGGCTTTTTTTGACAGGTAAATTCCTGCCGAATTATGTCGAAGCGGTCTTTGCTTCACGGCGGCTCCCTCCTAAAGCCGCCGTGTCAGCGTGTAGTCGTCACTCCTTTGTCGAGGGCATAAGGAACGGCGGCCTTGATGTACTCAAAACCGCCGCAGTCCTTGAAAATCCATTATGGGCGCACGAAGCTACCTGCCCTGCAACGGTTTTTTTCTTTTCCCCGTTGGTCGGGGCAGGATCGCTTGGCTTATTCGGTTTATTCTTGCTCTTGTGCGGCTGCCTCTTTCAGCCGGTCAAAACTCTCATCGCTGATAATGTGTTCAATCCGGCAGGCGTCGGCCTCCGCAGTTTTGGGATCAACGCCTGCGGCGATAAGCTGCTCCATAAAAAACAAATGGCGTTCATAGATTTTCTCGGCAATCTCCCGACCTATGACGGTCAGATGAAGGAACCCATCATCATCCACGGTCAGAAAACCTCCATTTTTCAAAACGCCTACCGCATGGCTGATGCTCGGTTTGCTAAAGCCCATGTGCCGGGCAAGATCAACGGAGCGAACCATGCCCTGTTTCCTTTGAAGAACCAACACGGCCTCTAAGTAATCCTCGCCTGACGCATATAGTTTCATTGCCTCCTCCTTCCCACGGCTATTTTAGTTTCCATCCAATCGCTTTCTTGCGAATACCAATGAAATCTGCATAAATACCAGGCTGCCTTATCAAATCCTCGTGTTTGCCTGTCTGAACAATGTGACCACCAGACAACACGAAAATTTGATCTGCGTTTCTGACTGTTTTTAGCCGATGAGCTATCATAATAACCGTTTTATTCTTTGTCAGTTCTGCAATAGCACCCATCAGAAGATTTTCATTTTCTGGATCGACGCTTGATGTAGCTTCGTCTAAAATGATGATAGGAGCGTCTTTCAGGATTGCTCTGGCAATCGAAATCCGTTGCTTTTCACCGCCGGACAATGTAGCGCCTCCCTCTCCAATTACGGTGCCATAACCATCTGGCAGGCTCATAATAAACTCATGGCAGCAAGCCTTTTGAGCTGCTTTTACAACTTCTTCATGGGAAGCCGCTGGATTGCCGAATTTGATATTATTTTCTATGGTATCAGCGAAAAGATATACCTTTTGGAATACTTCGCTAATATTGGTAAGCAGACTGTCCAGTGTGTAATCCCGCACATCTACACCGCCGATTGTAATTTTTCCTCCGTCAACATCCCAAAACCGGGCGATCAGGTTACAAAGCGTACTTTTTCCGGCACCGGACGGACCGACGATAGCCGTTACGGTTCTTTCGGGTATAGTCAGGCTCACATGATCCAGAACCTGGTGTTCGCCATAAGAAAAAGAAACATCATCAAAAACAATATTGTAATTTTCAGGCTTTACGGGTTTACCATGTTCGTCCATGACGGAGTTTTGTCAATTTCGTTTACTTTGTCAATCGAAACATCCAGTAACCGCAGGAGTGCGGAAGTATTTCCGGCTGACTGAAGCTGACCAAAGAGCATAAATGATGCTACTGTCATAAGCAGGCAAATGGAAAGCGCCATCGTTCCATTCAGGTAAAGTACAACCCCTCCACTATAACAAGAATACTTGTTCCGTAGAGAATGATTTGTTGCAGCATATTGTAAGGGACGAATGTACGCTCTAATTTCAGATTTTTATCCTTGCTGTCCAGAATTGCCTGTCTCATTTTGCTATTGGAATTTTGACCGAGATTAAAGGATTTTTACAATCAGCATCCCTTGAACGTATTCCAGCACATTAGAAACGAGGGCCTCCTGGGCCTGCTGTCTTTGTGGCGAAACCGTTTCCGATTTTTTCTGTAACCGGCCGATGCACCATGTAAAAAGCAGAATCCCGCACAAAATCGTCAGTCCGATCCGCCAGTCGATACAGAGCATAACAATAGTAATAATCGCTGCATGGATATAGCCGCCTAATATGTTGGTTAGCACCATGGACGCATTATTTTCAATATCGCCCATAGTCGTAGTGACGACAGAAGTCAAATTCCCCAAATTGTGATCGTTGAAATACCCCATCGGCATATATTTCATGCGATCTCCAATATGAATCCGTTTCTCCGCGCACATAAAATATCCAATTTGCACCTTGCCGAAATCTGAAATGTAGCTGCAATAAATTTTAAGCAGCATACTTGCCAGGGTGATTCCAAATATCATCCAGATCATAGACGTAGTAAAACCGTCTGTTAAACCCGAAAAAACCATGGCTAATGCTCCAAAGGACATCATATCAAAAAGGGAGTGCAGGACAGAAAAAAGGATAGCTTTTTTCATTGTCTCCTGCATTTTCCCTGAAAACTGATAAATCTTGCTTAATGTCTTTATCATCTTCGCACCTCCTACGCCACATCTTTTTGTGTCCATGTGCGCTTTCCACATTTCCTGATAGAGCGTACAGGAAGTCAATAAGTTTTCATGTGTTCCTTCGTCAATAATCTGCCCATCTTTTATGACAACAATTTTATCTGCATCGGTAATCGTAGAAAGACGGTGCGCAATCATCAGAACGGTTTTCCCGGCAATCACTTTTGCCATTGCCTCTTGAATTAAGGCTTCATTCTCGGCGTCAATGTAAGCGGTTGCCTCGTCAAGAATAACAATCGGCGCATTTTTCAGTACAGCGCGGGCAATCGCAATTCTCTGGCGCTCACCGCCCGACAAGTGACCTCCTGCACCTCCGACAACTGTATGGAATCCATTTTCCAGATTCAGAATGAAATCATAGCAGCCACAATCTCTGGCAGCCTGATATACTTCTTCATCCGTTGCGGATGGTTTTCCCATACGGATATTTTCTAAAACAGTTTCGTCAAAAAGATAGTTGTCCTGTGAAATATAAGCGATGTTATCCATAAGCTGTGACAACGGAATTTTGCGAATATCTGTTCCGTCTAACTTGACAGTTCCGTTTGTTACATCCCAAAATCCCGCAATCAGCTTCGTAATGGTAGACTTGCCGCCGCCACTGGGACCGACAAAAGCGGTAATGCTGTTTTCTGGAATAGAAAGGTTGATATTTTTTAGCAACGGCTTTTCGCTTTCATACGAAAAGCTGACGTTTTCTAACACAATATTGGAAGAATGAATAGACACCGGCGTTTCCGGGCGATCCAGTTCTTTTTCATCCAATACGGCGCACAATTCCCCGACTACTGATTTCATTTGAGAAATGCTGTCCGTAAAGTTCATGGCATTTAAAATTGGTGTGATAATACCCAATGACAGCACGATACAGGTAACAAATGCCGGAACGCTCAGGCTCCCGTTCCGGTACAGGACACAGCCAATAGGAAGAACACACACTAACACACTGGGCCAGATTGTAACAAGCATGGATTTGTAAAGCTGCACGCTTTTCATCCAGTTCACAGCATAGGCCGCATTATCTTCAACGGCATCTGAATATTTCTGGTAAGAATTAGCAGACTGATTAAACGCCTTAATGACTTCTATTCCGCCGATATACTCAACCACAGTGCTGGTCATTTTACGCACGCGCATAATAAGACCCTGGAATTTTTCTTCATATCCATTTGCCATTCCCTTATAGCACAACATACCAATCGGCAGGGTAATCAATGCAGCCAGCGCCATTCTCCAATCCAAAAACAGTAGGTAAATCAGAATACAAATCGGAATACAGAGATTCGCTGTCAGCTCCGGTACTAAATGCGCAAGGGTCGTTTCCATTCCCTCCACACGATCTACCAAGACATTTTTTAATTCTCCCTGATGGGGTGTTAATCATATAGCCCATCGGAACCCTGGTAAGTTTATCTGCTAGTTTCAGGCGGATCTCCGCCAGAGTTGCGAAAGTGGCCGTATGGGAAACTAAAGTAGAGAAATTTGCAAAGCATACTTTCCCAAGGAAACCAATTCCCGCAATCAGACACCACTCCATATAGACGGACACAGATGTCTCTCCATCCATCAAGAGAATCACAATTTTTGAAACTGCAAAAAACGGCAGCAATCCGGCGGCAACACCCAGGATTGCCAAAATCACTGAAAGAACATATTCACCCTTATATGGAGCGGCAAGTTCCATCAGTCTGGACATGGGATTATCTTTCTTGTCCATTTCACATACGCTCCTTTTCATAAAAATAGAGGTTGGTTAAACACTTCTAACCAACCTCTATTATATCTATTCGGCTATTTTCTGCCACTCTGATAGGGCGTTAAACCCTCCATTTAGACATTGGATTATATTTATTCCGCAGGCTGTACGTTATCGATCTCAAAGAACTGTGGCACGCTGGAGAAAGTATATCCGGCGATTTTGGAGGAATTATATACAACCAGATCCTTAGAATAGGAGATCGGAAGGTCAATCACATTGTCGTTGGAAACATTCAGTGCAGTAGCAATCGCACTCTGAACCACTTCGGGATCAGCAGAGGTGGAGAACGCATTTACCGCATCCGAATAGCTCTGGAAATCCTCAAGTGCCTGCAAGGAAATAGCATGAGGATCAGCACCGAGGGATTCCTGCAGGAACTTGTGCGGTTCAGTATAAGACCCTTCTGTATTCCATGTTGTAATGTCATAATTTCCTGCAACGCCTTCGGTCCACCAGGTCATCTGATCCTGGCCGGTAGTGGTTACGTCAATACCAACCTCTGCAAGCTGGGTCTTAATTGCAAGAGCCATGTCCTGTGCAAGAGAAAGATCAGTCCAATAGGTGTAATTCAGGGAAAGCTGCTGTCCATCTTTTTCACGGATACCAGTGCTTTCATTCATCACCCATCCAGCTTCATCCAGAAGTGCATTTGCTTTATCCAGATCATAGCTCCATGTGCTGTTATAAGTAATGTCTGTGTAGGGCGCTCCGGGTGCAAACAGGCTGGTGGCCGGAGTTTCGTATCCATAGGTCAGGCCCTTGGTGATTTCTTCCTTATTGACAGCGTATGCAATCGCCTGGCGAACCTTAAGATCGCTCAAAATTTCGCTGGACGCATTCAGAACCAGGTTCCGGGTCAGGGTATTTCCATCATTGATTGCGCCCTCGATCCCATCCAGAGAAAGAGCCTGATTATAGTCATCATAGCTGAGAAGGTCAGCACCGTACATCAGGTCAACCTCACCAGTCTGTAATGCCTGAAGTCTGGAAGATGCCTCCGGGATATACTTTATGACAACTTCATCATAGTAAGGAGCTTCGCCCCAATAGTTTTCATTTCTGACAAAACGGGTGCAGTCACCGGAAATCATTTCTTCGCGGATGTATGGACCAGTGCCGACAACATCTGTGAATGTCTGGAAGTTTTCAGCTTCAAACACATTCGGGGACATCATACCAGCAACATTCTGGAAGCAGAAGTCATTGATATAAGAGAAGCAAGGGGCAGCATAATGAACGGCCACCGTGTATTCGTCAACAACCTCTACGCTTTCAATGTTGTAAATGCCCTTGATACCGCTAAAATTAGGTTGGAACGGTCAAAGTCCAGAATTTCCTTTACGCTTTCCGCATTAAAAGCGGCTCCATCTGTAAAAGCAACATCCTGACGGAGCTTAAAGGTAAGGACAGTATTTGTCTCATCCCATCCCCATTCCTCGGCCAGTTCGGGAACAATTTCCCCGTCCTCGTAGGCAACCAAAGTCTCATAGACCAGACCGCAGGCGATATTATTCTCCTTGTTCATGGTCAGTGTCGTAAGGTTGTCCAGTTCCTTTGCTGTGACGATTGTCAGCACCTTCGCTTCGTTTTCATTAGCCGCTTGCGTCTGCTCGCTGTCAGTCTGCGTCTGCTCGGAGGTATCGCTCTGACCGCAGCCAACCATGGACAGAAGCATACTCACGCCCAATGCAGCGGCGAGAAGTTTCTTGTAAATCTGTTTCATGTTATCCTTGTCCTTTCTGGTTTGATAATTGATCTATTAGATAACCTTGCTCGGCGATCCGTCCCTCCTGCATGATGATAATCCGATTCGCAATACGCATTGCATCCTTTCTGCTATGCGTAATGAAAATGCAGGAGCTGTCGGATAGCTTCACAAAGTTCTCTACTAAAGTAAGTACGGCGTCTGCCGAAATCAGGTCAAGCCCGCTGGTTACTTCATCCATGATTAAGTAATCAGGTTCCACGGCAATCGCCCGAAGCAAAGAGAGCCGCCTCTGTTCGCCGCCCGAAAGCTGACGGACAGGCGTTTCCAAAGCCCATAATCCATGTGTACGGCATCCATCAAATCTAAAATATGTTTTTTTCTTTCGGCTCTTTTCTTATCAGTTAAGTTCACCAGTGCTTCTTCTACATTTGCGTATGCAGACCTGGCAGGATTTAAAGTGCCGGAAGAATCCTGAAAAACAGCCTGTATTTTTTACGGTGCTGTTTCCATGTTCGATAATTCCAACAGGTTATATCTTCACCATCCAGTAATATTTTGCCAGAAGTTGGTTTCTCAATGCCGATCAGAAGTCTTGCCAGCGTGCTTTTTCCCGATCCGCTTTCTCCCTCAATAGCAAGACTTTCACCTTTACAAAGGTGGAGGTTGATGTCCGAAAGCGCATTAAAATCTCCTGATTCGCATTATGATATACCTGATTTACATTCTGGATTACAATTTCTCCCATTTCCATTCACCCCGACTTTCCCTATGGCTCAACGCGGAAAATTGTTTCATCCAGTCTGTCTGCGGACTTGACAAGAGTTTATCCATCGTTCCATGCTCAATAATTTTTCCGGCTCCCCAGAACATAAACGTTCTGACATAAGTTTTAAGTGCGGCCACATCATGGGATACAAATAATATGCCTTTGTCCTTCATTTGCTCCTGCATGATGAGAAGCAATAAATCCCTGTTTTCTTCATCCAATGCAGCGGTTGGTTCATCGGCTAAAACATAATCCGGCGACATTCCCAATAAGATTGCCGCAGCTACTCGTTGTAGCATTCCGCCTGATAGTTCAGACGGATACGCACCCAAAATCCGATCCGTGTCTTTTAGATTTACGGAAACCAGTTTCTCTTTCGCCAGGTCAGTTGCTTCACTTGTATTCAAATGCAACCGATTGACAAGGTTTCCCGCATCTGATAACCGATTTTTAATCGGCTGTCAAAAAGCCGTCATAGGGTTCTGGGGGATAAATCCAAGCTTCTTCCCACAAAGCTCACGATGTGACTTGCGGGAAAGATGTGATAAATCTATATCGTCAACAAAATTTTCCGGCATCAATATGACAGCTTGTGTGAAGCATCCCCAAAATGCTCCACCAAGCAAAGTTGTTTTCAGAGCCGCTTTTACCTGTAAGTCCAATCACATGGCCTGCAGGAATTTCCATAGATATGTCTTTCAGAAGGTAGCGGCCTGACCGTTCCTTGACATCTAACTGTTCAATTTTTAACATCACTCTGCCTCCTTCGTTGTCAACTGCCTGCCAATGACGTTAAAGCAGAGTGTCGATAAAATTACCGCCCCTATTGGATAGAGAATCATGGTCGGGTGAAGAACCAAAGCACCCCCTTGCGTCTAAAATCATACTTCCCCAATCTACTACATTATCACCAAGCCCTAATCCAATAAAGGAAAATCCGGTAATAGCCAGAATCATATCCGCACAGGAAAGGCACAGAAAGCGAATCATTTCGGCAATCAAATTCGGGAAAATATGAATCAGCATGATTCTGAGCTTTGAAGCGCCGGAAGCGATTGCACACATGACATAGGCGCATCCGTACCAAACGGATATTCTGCGCTGGGATCAGCATATCTCTCCAACAAGTTTGATTTCATTGATCGTTGGGTGCAAATAAAAATCCGGCAAAAAAAGAAAATAATCACAAGGGTTGGAATGAAAATCGCACACCATTTCCGAAAACGCTTCGCTTTCATTTACGCCACCCCCTTTTACGCCCGATTGCCCACTGCACCAAGTCAGCGGCAATGTTGCAAAGAGCAATCGCCAGCGCCAGAAAAAACACCTCGGCGTGTATCATGGGAGTATCGCGATCAAGCACATGGTTTACAATCAGATAACCAAATCCCGGAATTGAAAAAATGGATTCAATCACCGTTGCGTTAGCCAGTGCCAAACCAATGCTTTGTAAAAAGTTTGGAACTAAACCCATCGCTGCCCGCGGAAAAAAATGGCACAGCAAAAGCCTTTTTTCCGAAAGCCCACGGCAACGGGCATAAAATGCGTAATCCTCGTTGCTTTCATGCTCCAGAGCATCCATCAGAAGCGGTGTATAGAAAGAAGCCCCGAATACGCCAATGCAGATTGCCGGAGATATGTAGCTAAGTAGGGTTGTATTTCCTGCCACAGAAATTAAGGACTTTTGAACAGCAAAATAATCCAGATAAACGGTTGCCAAATAGAAAGAGGGTATGGACACACCCAAAATGCAATAAAAAAGCCTGACTGCCTTTTTTCGGAAGTTTCCAGGGAAGTAAAAAGGCAATACAACTAAAAACAACCTGAAAGATAGATGCCAGAGCTACAATTCCAAGCGTTTTCGGAAAGGCTGTGGCAATATCCGTCCAAACATCATGTCCATTTGCCAAAGAAATGCCTAAATCAAAATGCAGTAAGTCCCATACTGCCATACTGGACAAGCAATGGTTTATCAAACCCCAACTGAATCCGAATCTTTTCAATCTGTTCCCTGTGGGGTTTCCATCATCCCCTTTGCATAAGCTGTGGAGGATCAACGGAGGAATTTCAAATTTTTCTGATAACTCCTGTAAGTATAATGGTTATGAAGATCAGCTGTCATATATTCCTGCATTTTCTTTATTGTTTGTACTTGATTTCTTGCAAAATATCTTCGTTCTTCCTGGTAATCCTGAAGCGAAACCTGATTCAGAAACATCAGCAATTCCAACACTTTCACTTTTAAATAGTAAGCGATCATCCGAGGCTCCACCCGATAAAGTTCCGAAAAAAATATGTTCAATTTCGCTTTGAGTTCTTAATACAATGCAGGTATCATTCTTGCAAAACTTATCTGCAATCGAAAAGACATCTATATTCAGACCTCCAATCACACTTTCTATCCGTTTTATAGTTTGATCTGCCGTAGGCAGATCAATGGTAATAGAAATGCCGTGATAATGCGACAACGGAAAGTAAGTTGATGTAGTTTTCGTTTGTCAGGCGGTTAATTGCAAGATCGCCAGCACCGACATACTGATAATCTCCATTGGCAAATTCGCATTCAAAACGTCCCTCCCGGCAATGATTGATTTCAAGTACATCAGAGTGCGGAAGCTTGTTTTGATTCTGTCCATCGCTCATGTGAAAATCATTATAGAATAATTCAATACCCGGAAGAATTTCATAGCGAGTGATAACACCCTCTCCAGTTACATTTTTCATTCTGTAAATGGAGCAGCCATCTTCGCTGACAATTTTTTGAATTTCCGGGTCAAAAAAGTCTGTAAATTGCTGTTCGCTCATTTGTATTTCCTCCCTGGTTAGCATAAGCAAACCACGGTTAGTATAGCATATTTTCATGGCCGCAGTCCATGGATGTTTTTTGAATTTTGAAGTATGCGTGTTGATTCTCTATCCTTAATCCTTGCCTGAAAGCATCCGATGAAGCCGCATAGTTTCCATACGGTGGAGCCGGATTTTTCTTTATCTTCGCAATCTGCTCCGCATGATCTTCCACAAAAACCTTATCGTGCAGGCAGAAGATAAATTGAAACTTTGAACACCCGTCATTGACCAATTATGGAGCCGAAAAATGGGGACGTCTGGGGTTGTGAGTAAACGGTTGACAGAACTTTTCTTTCGGAAAGGCACATGACACAGTACCAGCTTTTTATGAAAAGCGGCGTACTGAAATCAACGATAAGGGAATGTCATCAACTGTTCGTATGAATCCGTGAAGCTGCGGTTTTTGTTTGTGTGAATCTCTCCATTGTTCGATGACTACCATCTGGACCCGTGAACTCCGATACGACCTGTTTTTGTTTTGAAATGATAGCAAGCAATGCCTGTAAGGTTCGCAGAGAAGAAAATCCCTTTGTGATTTTCCTCCGCTTTCGTTTTGTTGAGGGCAGCGCCCCCAAGCCTTTGAACCCAGAAATTTCCATTCTGTACGACGCGTTCTGCGAACGCTTTTGACCAGGACCATTTACCGCTGGCCGTGGTCTTTCTTTGCAACATCCTGTTCTACCATTTTAGGACCCGATCCACATTGGCCTTTGCCGTTAAAAAGCTCCCCATTTCTTCACGGGAACGCCGGTAGGCATAGGTCTTTTCTTTTTCTTGCAATTTCGCATACCTGGCAACTCTTTGACCTTGGGCAGAATTTGACGTCCATCTCATCAAATGTTTCTTCAGCCTGGTGGCAATTTCTTCCTCATCCTCCTGAAATTTTCGAGAATAACTGCCTTGCGGTATGCCACATAGACCTCTGGGTCTTGGCATAATTTACGATGTGAGTACGCAGAACAGCAATCTCTGCCATGCGCTTTTCAGCCGCTTTGATCTGTGCCGATTAAAAAGCCCATCATTGGACGATGTGCCGTGGCACTTTTGGTCGGCTCCAGCAGATTGTTCACGACGGAATTTTTACGGGTTTTCGATAAAACTTTTCGAGCTAGCCAGCACCTTTTCACCGGCCAGTCCAAACGGTGGCTTCGACGGAATTTTGTATGTTTTCACCGGCCCCCAGCTTGTCATCCATGCGGGCTACATTCTTCCAGCCGGGTGCTTTGAGCGGATTGCTTTCCCGCGCCGGGATACTTCCCAGCCCATTTCTGTAAGGTTTCAACACCGCGTCAAAGTCAGCGGGCTTTTGCTCCAACGCACGGTCAATCATCACCCGCAGCTGCTCCTGATGGGAGGGCTTGGCCTGATCGCCCAGCCATTTGTTGTAGCTTTTTCCGTGGGGCCAGGATTCTCCATAATGGATAGTCCGTTCTCGTAGCAGATGGTAAACAAGCGCCGGGACGGCTCCAGAAAGCGTCCCCAAAAGTTGCGGAACTTTCGGTCATATTCTAAGCTGACTGATGACCAGATGATGTGATTAAGGAATTCCAGTGATTTGTCTATGTGAGTGCAGACCACAAAGGCATGATTGCCCTTGGTAAACCGCTTGGCAAATGCCCGACACCCAGACGGTTGGCTTCTTCCGGTGTGATCTCTCCGGTTTGAATGACTGGCGCAATATGGTAAAGCGATCACATCGTTCGCCCTGCGCACCCGCCCGGTGGCGGCGATATACTGCCGCTTCGCCAGCAGAAACTCCGCATCGGCGGTCCGGCTGTCAAGCAGCCATCCGCAATTCGCCTTCCGTTGTCAGTCTTTTGCGGATT
>VOFH01002637.1_pt1 | contig 23537 bp, 45 predicted proteins | sample 5384091 | NCBI WGS metagenome assembly VOFH01 (sample SAMN12384727, study PRJNA508395) | human gut metagenome | isolation source: healthy gut G | host: Homo sapiens
CCATATATTTGAAAATAGAAGTAAATGGAAGCTTGATTACCTCGAATCCATAGCGCTGACGAAGGATCTCAGGATCACGGATCAGACTCTGGATTCCCAAATGTAGGCTGGGAACCTGCGGTCAACAAGTGCTCTTGTATTGCGAACTGCTTTTCTTACCCAGAGAATATGTGCGATTTCATTTACATCCTGAAGATCCATTCACGTATGCTTCCACACCAATTGAGCGGCAATATGCTGCAAAATCAATGCCCTCATTTCCATTCTGCCAGATAATGACCGGTTTTCTGTAGCGTTCCAGCTTCGGAATTCTCCATCCCATGCAAAGGAAGCAGTCAATTTCATCTACATCTTCACCGATCTTGTCGAACATTTCTTTTTCTACAACAAAGGATTCATTATATCTTACATCCAATGCCTCTTTAAATTCAACCTCACTGATCACGTCCTTCAGGGCCTCTACAGAGCTTTTGAAGGTTTCATCAGCAACCTTTGTCTCTGCCTCTACAGTCATATCTTCTTTTCGTCCGGCACATACGGTCCCTCCCAGAAATGAGTATGTGTCAGACAACCGATCAATGGTCTTACAACAAGTTTTACATCCATAGCTTTCTGTTTCATAGTTTGAAATACCTCTTTTCCCCATTCAATTTTTGTGTTTCCCCCCGTATTAATTTCAATTATATCTTTAAAAAAAACTTTTTCTTCTATTTTCTTCCTGTTACTTTATACTTTCTTATTGTTTTTGTACTAATTGCACAAATATTATAATTATTCCTATTAGTTTTATATAAATTATTGCACGTTGTATATCTCATACAGACAATGCAAAGCGCCGACAGATTTACCTGCCGGCGCTTTTTTGGTTTTATTATGGAGTTAACAAAACAAACTTAATTTGAATATGGGTTACTTCCATCAATAAGACTGCATATGTTTCAGCGTCCCAGAGACTCTACAAAGTTCCCTTCACATCGCTCCAGTTGCGGTCTGCATAATCAAGAAGATATGCAGCCTGCTCCATGGACATTTCCGGGGAAAAAAGGAAAAGGCTGTGGGAGCCGTATTTCTTTACAATTCGGTCTACGTTGCCGGATCCAGTCTTAAATTCTCCGGAATAAACCTTTACCCAGATGGATTTTCCAGCTGCGATAGCTTTGTCGTAGATCATCCCAATCCGGAAGTGTTCCGTCCAGGCCCGGCATCGCCCACTGGTCCACTGAAAACATCGATTCCCTCAATTTCCATAAGAGCATCCATATGTTTATAGCAGCCGGTCCATCAAATGGTAAAGTACATGGTCCACATTTTTCAGACTGGGTACGTAAAGGACGGCTGGATATATTTACGGAAATCTTCCGGTGACATCGTGCGGAGAAGTCGCACTGAAGCTTCACAGTTCTGCCCGGTCCCCAGATCTGGAATACGGTGTATGCATTTCCGCCTTCTTCATCTTTGATAACATCATAAAACGGTCATAATATTCGCCAGTAAATATCCGTTACCTCCCTGAATTCTTTCCCCGATCATTTCCGCTCATCCAGAAGTCAAACAAAATATCCTGGGCTCCGCGAAGAGGCAAGAACATCAATGTTTTCCATAAGATCCGGCATATCCACATAGAAGTCATCTCCGGCAAGTGCCTGACAATCTCTTTGCAAGCTGAAGATGTTTCTTAAACCATTTTATTCTCGGATCAAAAGCTTCGGAACACCGTCCAGCTGTCCAGACATTTATTGAACCATACTGTATCTTCTTTGAATCAATCTCAGATCAAGATAAGAAGCAAGTGAACCTGGTCCAAAGTCAATATTCAGGTTCAGGGAAGCTCTCACCAAGGAATGCATGGGTCTCACAGAAGTAACGTAACGGTCAACGATTCTCTGAGGATTCTGGTATTTATCCTCCATGTCTTTCCATTTCAGTTCTTCCGGCATATTGTAATATTTGCCCTGGCAGATCTGATCAGATAGCCACCCTCTACAGGAGTTCCATCGGAATACTGCTCTACCTCAGTCTTCTTGCGATTACGCACATAAGCGGTCTTCCTGTGTTCTTATGTGCCCAGTAATTGGAATTTCTCTTTGGCAGCTTCCATGTTTACCTTAGCCTTCGCCTGGCTTCGGAAGCTGGATTTTGCTTAAATCTACTTCTTCTTTTACAAAATGCGGCTCAACCTGTATGAAGCGGTTTGCGTACCAGGAACCATTTTTGTAAAGTTTCCTCAGTTTCTGTTATTTTCCGCTGGTTTCGCGGTCATCACCAATATTTTTCCTTTGTCTCGTACCTTCTTCGCTATCGCCCTTTGCAGGTGCCGGATCAAATTCCCCGGCTGCTGCCTTTGCACAGAAACCGGATTCCGCATATTTTTGCACACTCTGCCGCAGGGGCTGCATCCTCTGTGTGTGCGTCTGCTCCGATCTCATCTGCAAATTCCTGGCTGATCGGCGCACCGCCAACCATAATCTTAATACGGCTTCTGAATGGCTGTGAAAGAAGTGCCGCTACTGTGTCACGAAGTGACGGCATTGTAGTGGTAAGAAGAGCGGGAAGTGCTACAATGCTTGCTTCTTTGTGCTTATTTACCTCATCAATAAAGTCTGGATCGGCACATCAACGCCAAGATCGATCACTTCGAAGCCGGCACTTTCAAACATCATTCCAACCAGATTTTTACCGATATCATGAAGATCTCCGGCAACAGTTCCAAGGATAATCGTTCCTGCGCTTCCAGCCTCGCCAGTTGCAAGATATGGCTTCAGAACTTGCACACCAGCCTTCATAGCCCTGGCTGCTGCCAGCATCTGTGGTACGCAAAAATAATCTCTTTCTTAAAGTTCTCGCCAACCACTGCCATGGCGCCGATCATGGCGTCGTTGAGGATTGCAGTTGGATCACAGCCTGCATCAAGTGCTTCCTGGACAGCCTGTCCGATTTCTTTATTTTTCCATCCTGGGTTAATTTGAAAACCTTCTGCATTTTTCTCATCAAGTGGAGATGCAGGAACTGGCTGTGTGCAGCTTCTTCTGTGGTTTTATTTCCAATGTAACCCAGGCAGTATTCATCACGCTCAAGTGCGTTTGTTGCATAGATCATACCAATCATGTTTTTGTTGGTCGGATCTACGATGGCACTATCCGGTCCATACCAGCATTCATAGCAAAGAACCATAAATGCCTGGTTAATATTTTTTCTCACCGGAAGTCCGGAAGGGAAATGTTGGAGAAAGTCCACTGGTGATATGGATTTCGGATATTCGTATTTGATTCTTCTGCAGCAGTCTGCAAATACAGTCAGCGCAGTCTGGTCTGTTCCCAGGGTTACAACCAGTGGGTCAATATGTAAACGGCTTGGTGCAATGCCGTACTGTTTCGCTTTTTTCCATAATTCCGAAGAAAATTTTCATACGACGCTCTACGGAATCCGGAATTTCCATCATTGTCGCAGAGAAGGCTACGCACTCCCAGTCTGTGTCTGCGATCACTGGAAAAATCGTGTCAATTTTGTCTCCTTCAAAGGGAAACAGAGTTAATAAGTCCCGGTCTTTTACAAATGGAATGGCTGCCACACAGGATCTGGCACTTGGACTGTCACACAGATTGGTGTATCTGTCACTTCCTGTACAAGGTCGATCATCCATTTCAATGTTTCTGCTTCTACAGCCTCTTCTACTGAGGCACATACGTCCAGAAATGTGGCTCCCGCTTCTGCCTGCATTCTGGCTCTTTCTCTGATCAGGTCCGCATCCTTCTCAGCGATGGCTTTTTGCAACTGACGGAATGGATCCGTTCAGCTTCTCACCAATAATAATCATGGCATTTTCCTCAATATGAAATTGTAATTGCTACTGTTCACTCCGTGACCAGTAACTTGTAATTTTTCCGTCACAATCTTCTCCGCAAGCTGTAACAGTTTCGTTCTCTCCCGCTGCAAGTCCTCCGCTAAATGGACTTGCTTTTTACAAATTCATTTTATATCAATTTGGGGAAATTCCTCTTCTGTTATTTTTCTCATTCGATTATACTATCTTACTGTGAATAATTTCACAACTAAATGCATATGCAGGATTTCAACGCAAAATCTGCATCGCTCCATTTTTACAGTAAAATCGAACTAGACATATACAAATTTTTCTTTTTGAGAAAATCTTAAAATAATATAATAAAACCTGTCTGTGTTTCAGTTCTTATTTCATCTTCCTTAGTTCTATTTTTAATAAATAACAGCTGGTATACGCAATCTTTCCAGGGACCATAATAATAGTCAAGATGGTTTGCCTGACAGACCTGCATGACCAGCATTCCGTATGCTTCCATGGAGGAAAAGGCCTGATCCGGAAAGCGGCAGGGGAGCGTCCGGACAAGTACAGGTTTTGCATTTTGTGCAGCAGCCTGCGCCCATTGGAAGCATATGTTCGGGTAAAATTTCCGCAGATCTTTTCCAGGCTGTAAAAGGAGGCTTTGTGCGTAGCTTCTGTGCGCATCATGCCTTCCCCATCCATGGAATCCTCCAGCTGTCCCACTGTCTGTACCAGGATTCCAAGTTTATACTTTCTTACTCTTTGTTCGCATTCCTCCAGGGTTCCGCAGCCGGGCGGACAACTCCAACATTTGTTGTATTTGTGACAGGAATCGGAGGCGCACATCTGGCGTACTTCTGGCTTTAGTTCAATGGTATCGCAGGCCAGGGGTGCCACGTTGGTAAAAAACCATGGGACAGGCATAGTTGTTTTAAGTCTTTGAAATTCATGTCTCTAATCCTTTTTAAATCATTATTATCCACAGATAATAATATACAAAAACATTTTATAATTCTCTATAGTCTTCTATTTTTATATCGTTTGTTTCTATTTTATAAAATCAGCACTGAAATTCTCGGGTTTTTCCTGTTCACAAAAAACACCTCGCGGAAATAAACACGGAAATCTCTTTACCTTTCAAATCCCAGCTCATCTACGAAACAATCCTGAAATTCCGGGCAGGCCGCCAGTTCCAGAAATTCAATGCTCTGTACCGCTCTTTCGATCTCATGACGCTCATTCTTATTTAGCAATGCAATCTTAGCACCTTCCCCGGCGATATTTCCCCACACATTGTACTTTCTTCACAAAGCTCTCCGGGATCAGACCAATCCGGGCTGCATTTTTCTGCATTCATATAATTGCCGAATCCACCAGCCAGATATACAGTCTGGATCTGAGATTCTTCTATGTTCTTTTCTTTAATAAGAGTTTAGATTCCAGCTGCAATGGCTGCTTTTGGCAAGTTGAACCTCACCGATATCTTTCTGGGTAAGATAGACTCCGCAATCATTCTCAACACGCAACTGCCCACTCCCATTTTTTCGTTTCTCTGTAAACACTCCATTTTCTCACTTTGCTCATCCTCTGACATATTCTGCCCACATTGGGAAAACCAGTTTTCTTGTGGTGGCACAAGCATAAACGTGTCTGCTCTTTTCCTGCCCGCTGTGAAGAATTCCATTTTCATCTATCAATCCAGTCCGCAGAAGCTCTGCCACCAGATCGATCAGCCCGGAACCGCACAGGCCTACAGGCTTCTCACCGCCAATTTGGTATGCTGCCATTTTCCATTCTCATATTTCACATGGTCAATAGCTCCCGGGAAGTCCCCTCATTCCGCATTGGATCTTCGCCCCTTCGAAAGGCTGGGCCAGATGCCGCAGAGCAGGCTGCCAGGCCATATTTATTTCCAAGGATCATTTCCGTATTGGTTCCGATATCCAGCATTAAAGTTATTTCTTCTTTCAAAATCCTGTCGAAGCGCCAGAAGACATCCACTGTGTCTGCGCCTATGTAATCCGGCGATATTTGGAAGAAGGAGAACTGACCTTTGGGTGGATGAATACCATAATCAGCAGCGCAAAGGTAAGGGGCTTACTGATTGCAGGCGTATATGGTGCATGCACCAAGACGCCGGGAAATTCAAGAAACAGGTGGTGCATACAGGTGTTTCCAACAAGACTTACCTGATAGATATCTTCCACTCCAGGCATCCATTCAGCGCTTTTCGTCTTGCCATTGACACCTGTTCATTTTCTTTCTTTTCATTTTTACCGTTTTTGCGATTTTTCTATATCTTTGGAATGGAGTTTTTGAGTTTTTACAATAAGACTTTCCAGTATTTCATTTATTACCTTTCGTACACACGCATTTGCTAACACATTTCTCCATGTTCCAGCGCATAATTGGCTCTTTGAATTACGTCTCCGCCATACTGCATCTGAGGATTCATTCTACTTTCTACTGCCAAGTTTTCCCCAGTTCTACCATCCAGAAGATACCCCACAATTGTGGTCGTTCCAAGGTCAATTGCCGCAGTAAACAACAGTGGGTCATCTCCTTTATACCACTACTTATTCTTTCCTTTGAAGAATCTTCATGGACGCCAACATGGTCTTAAATCCAGAATTTCATCATCTATGTAAATCACGTCCCATTCTGATTGAAGATTCTTTTTTATAAAGACTTCCAGCTATTTTGTATCTGTTTTTATGTTTCCCATGAATCTACATCTGACGTTTTTTCAGTTTCTGAGATTCTCATAAACGCCTCCAGCAGCCGCTCCCACTCTGACCTTTTTTTCCCAGTCTCCGGCTTCTCCAGCCACACTGTTTTTCACCTGCATTCCGGCTGGAAATTCACCTTTCTGGAAAATCCTTCGCTCTAAAATTTTCCCCTTTTTTTTCTTCCCGGGAATCTCCACCTGACAGTCTTTTTCCACCTTTGTCTGACATGCCAGCACAGGCTTTCCATCTACCTTCACCAGACATTTCCCACAGGTTCCCTGCCCTCCGCAAGGCACATCCGGCGCAAGCCCCGCCTGAATCTCCGCCTCCAGAACGCTGGTTCCAACCGGAACCTCTATACTAATCTCTTCCTCACAAAATACACCTTAGCCATAACCCAAACTCCCCAAAAACAACCGACCGGGCATGCCCCGGTCGATGTATTATTCTTTCAGCAATTTTCAACAGCCTTTTGAAATCATATAATTTATCAATATACACATGAACAATTGTCCCGCAATGTTCTTTCACAATCACTCCATCATAGTCGTGTGCAAGCTGATTTCTTACTTTCAGCATATCCATCCACTCATCACCAGTAATCAGATTCGCCTGAAATGATTCTCTGAGAACTTCTCTTGGTGAGCCAGTGACAAATCCAGTTATTGCATAATACTGTACCAGAATATCTTTCATAACCTTCCACGCCAAGTCAAATGTAATACTGAATTTAGCACTGGTTCCACTAAGTACAAAAGAATCTGACAAATCACGCTGTTTCGCCTCCGCCAGAGAGTCCAGTGAATTTCTAAACGACTCAAATCTTCTTATAAATTTCGCGTCCATATTGTTTTATATCCTCCAACAACAGCTGATTCTGACAAGTATCAAGATCAACCAGATCAATTGTGTACAATGTTGGAATCTCTTCTAAATTCTCCTGCAAATCAAGAATTTCGTGTGAAGCGACTCCAGACACTGCAATATCAATATCGCTCCGCTCTGTCGCAGTTCCCTTTGCCCGGGATCCATACAGAATTATCTTCTGTGCCCCATACAATCTGCACCGTTGTATAATTTCTGTCATGACCTCATCAACGCGCATAGTTTCCCCATTTCACTCATAAAACTAATTTCATTATAGGTTAAATCCCACGCAACGTCAATTTGCAAAATCTATCTAATTTATTGCCATCAACATCCAGTATCAAATTATCTCTATCATTTTTTCCATTTTCTCACTCATTTCTAACTGCTATCACTGATATTTTTCAAGTTTTTTAAAATGTATTTTTAAAAACCTTTTGTATTTTACATTTTTTAATTTTATGTGCTGTAGCAGATTATTTTATACACAAAAAAGAATCCGGCACAAAGCATTTTTATACACTTTGTACCGGATTTCTCTTATTTTTCTTGTACAAATTTTTCACAAACTCTTTCATACCCACAAGGCTTCCCCAGAAATATCCCTGGGTGAATTCCGGGCACAGCTTTCGGATTTTGAGAGCCATTCCTGGGCACTTTCTATACCTTCGATACAAATCTTCATATCCAGATTATGAATCATGGTGCAAAACTGATTCAGAAGATAATATTCCTGCTCATCTGCAACTGCTTTCGCAGTGAAAGAACGGTCGATCTTAATGATCTCTGGTTTCAGCTCGCTGAGATAATGGAAGTTCGAGTAGCCGGTTCCAAAGTCATCCAGCGCCAGACTGATTCCCATTCGCTTCAGTTCTGTGAGAAAATGCTTCTCATTTATATTTTGTTCCAGAAGATCGCTCTCTGTCAATTCCACGATCACCGCTTACCCAGCGGCAGCCCTGTCCTTTTCATTTCTGCACTGATATCCTGAATCACATCAGACTTAGAGGCCTGTACCTGGGAAATATTAATACTCATCCGGAACCCTGGAAAGTATCTTCCGGATCTCGCCGCATTTTCCCATAGCTTCTCTCATCATCCAGCGGCCAGCCGGAATAATAAGACCGGTTTCTTCCAGAATCGGAATAAACTCTGCCGGTGAAATCATCCCGAGTTTTTCAGAAGTAAAACGCATTAAAGCTTCTGCTCCATAAGGTACTTTTTATCTTCGTCAAATACAGGCTGATAAAAAGCTGTAAAGCCCTGAAATCCATTGATCACAGCTTCCCCGCAGTTCCTGGGTGATCTCCCTTTTCCGAAGAAATTTTCTGTAGGTTTCCCCATTAAATATATAACAACGGTTTCTTCCCAGCTTCTTCGCCTCATTCAGGGCAAAATCCGTCAGCTTCAATGCTTCTGAACACTGATTTCCCTTTAATGCCGCAAATGGTACAATTCCTCCTGAAACCGTATACATGACTTTAAATTCATTGGTTTCAATAAATCTGTCTATTGCCTCTCTCACTTTATCATAAAGCTTATCCGCATCCTTCGCTTCGTCAGAAGCAACATCCAGAATCAGAAATTCATCTGCCACAAGCTTGTACACCTTCTGTCCTTCTGATGTACAGCCTGGAAATACACTCTGCCGTTTTCTTAAGTACAAAGTCACCGTACTCCTGTCCGAAGTTATCATTGATTTCCTTAAAATGATCGATTCCTATACGAAGCAGATATCCTGTCTCCAAAGGAGTATCCAGCTGGTTCATATACTCCCGGAAACCAGACTCTCCCAATGGTCCGCTTACATTATCTGCCTTCTGTCTCTCTCCAATTTCGTTCACACAACCAATCATATAAAGAGGTTTCATGTTATCGTCACGGACCAGATACCCTTTGCAATGAATCCAGATCGGCTTTTTTTCAGATCCAGCCAACGATATTCCATGCTATGGGTGCAGCGGTCTGTTTCCAGAAGATCATCAAATTCCGCTTTCAGTTTTTCATAATCCGGTGCATATACAAATTCCTTATGCTTCGAAATTACATTATGAAAACCATTTTTGGGAATACAGAAGCGTTCAAGAGCCTGATTTGCTATGTAATAAAAATCTGAACGAAAGTCAACCACATATGGGTAATTATCTGTAGTCGGACTAAGAAGATCGATCACACTGCAAAGCTCATCCACAGACATGCTCTGAAACTTTTTCTCCTGCAGGATCACCTCATCTGTGATCTCCTCTGTCGACTGCTTACTCATACGGGAAAGCAGATTGTCCAGACCTGCTGACCTTAACCACCTTCTTTTCTGCGCTTCTGACGGTACAGCATGGTATCACTTCGTCTTACAATATCCTTAAAGTCAAAATCTATATCAGGCTGATAATAAGCATATCCGGCTGACATGCTGAGTGGATACTCCAGCTTGTTCGTTTCCGCTGTTTTTTTCAAAATCAGCTCCAGCGCCTTCAAACGTTCCGGAATCATATCCTTCTCATCGCTATGATACACATATGCAAACTCATCGCCGCCAATCCGAAAACAGTTCTTTACATTCTGAAATGCCTGACTGATACACTGATAGCATAGCTTCAGCGCTTCTGTCTCCTTTTCATGCCCAAAATTGTCATTGATCACTTTCAGATTATCCAGATCGAACAAAACTACACCTGTTGTACGAAGTTTAATATCCCTTTCACTCCAGATATTTCACCATGTCCTCGTAAGCGTTTCCTGGTTCATGGCCTCTGTGAGCATATCCATGTTGGCTATTTTCTGCAGATAGATCACCTTTTGTTTCTGGATGTATTGATCGTAATATTGGGAAACCTGGATCCAGATCAGCATAATGATAAACAGCAGGGTTCCTATGGGAAGCAAAATGGATGTCTGTTGAAATTTTCTTAAATAATAAAGGAACATTTCTACCATTCCGAATACTATGAGCACACATAGGATACTGGAATTTCTTGGCTTCATCGTTGCCTTCTTTTCTGGCCTCGTAAAGAATGAGGGCAACTGTGTAAACTGCATTGGCAACCATAATAACATGGGTTGCGGGAAGCAGCCGGAATATATCAATAATTCCTGCACACTGAAGCAGAACGTCACTGCCATATTCGCAAGATAAAGAATGGGAAAAATCAATGCACCTTTTGTGGTATCTGCTTTTGCAGATATCATATAGCAGAAAATTAAAGGGTACCGGGAAAAGGAAGAATGAAAAATAATCTACAAAATACAAAGTTCTTCCATCCGGAATCAAAACTGCAAAAAACTACATTGTGCCAGTGTCCATATTGCGATCAGCAATGAGAAAAAATCCAAGGTTTAAAAAAATCTCAATTTTTGCTTCTATCTTGTCTCTTCTTTTTCTTCGCGCTGCGCCAAATAGAGAAGCAGGCAGATGATGCTTGCAAACAGGATCCGCAGCTGAGCAACAGGGTTTTAAAGCTGTCCGTTAAAATTTTCAGAACGCAATTGCCTCGTGTTCCGTATGCAATGCTGACTTCATTTCCATAATAGTCGTCATATACCGGAATAATTCTGACCTCCAGACTTTTGCCTGCGCTATCTTCCGGAATATTCACAATGTGCCAGCAGCTTCCCGGTGACTTCATAAAGCTGGGAGCATCTTCTTCATTTCCGTATTCATATATTTTTCTCCATCCAGCCAAACTTCTGCAATGTGTGAGTGGTTTTAAATAAGATGGATCTGGGGATATCGAAATCTTCAGGCAGCGCAATATTCTCTGATTTGATTTCTCCATCCGTCAGTTCTTTTGTTTCACATTTGATCGTATTATCCCAGAGCAATTTTTCCCTGACCGTACTCTGACTGAATATCCAACCTGAAAAACCAATTGCAAACAATCCAAATACGAACATGAGTGATCCATAGTTTTTTTCTATTTTCATAGTTTCTCCCTACTATATAAAATAGCACTGTTCACTAAGTGCACAATGATCACCTTGTGCTGCAATTCTGTGCAAAATTTACCCGCACAGAATATTACCTGTAAACAATGACTTACAACTCATCAAAAGATATACATAGACAGCATATCAAACCCAGTTAGCTTTTTCAAAGGTTTTGACAGATTTTGTTAAAACCTTTTTTATTTGAGGGCAAAAAATATCTGACGGGGCAATTCTGCCCTGTGCCAGATATTTTCTTCGTTTCTGTCAGCTTATGTGTCTGCCGATTCTCCGGTAATCACGCTCATATTAATGTATGCGACTTCCCTTATGCAAATTTCTCATCCAGATATTCTTTCAGGATTCCTAGATTTTCATCACTGTACAGCTGATCTGCCGCATGCTTATAATTATGAAAAGCTTAAATTCCACCTTTATCTGTCCCAACAATTCTTGTAAGCAGCGCATTCAGTCTCTCAGACTGCAGATACGGAACATCTAAATCCGCATCACCATGCCAGATCAATATATCCGCTGTTTTTCTCCGTAAGATTTTTCTCAATATAAGATAATGGACTATAATTGTTTTTCTCATCCTCAGTAAGAGTTTTTACATCCTTGCGCATCCAATAAGATTCTACATCTTCGTAGCCAGTATCTTTAATTGCCCCTGAAGCCACAGGCTGGCAGCCAAGCGGACAACAATTTTGGAATCCTCAGCTCCCTGTAATCATCTTCCATAGTTCCGAATTCCATACAGCCGTAATAGTCCAGAATCACCTGAACTTCACTGAAACAGGATAGTTCTCATCTTCTCCGATAAATGGAACACTATTAAATTCCTCATCATTGAAGCGCCAGATCACTGATAAATACCCCCAGCTGACTCTCCCCCAGATTGCAAACGCTCCGGATCATATCCATATTTCTCTGCATTTGCACGAAGAAAACGGATCGCTGATTTCACATCTTCCACGCCTGCCGGAAAGGCTGCTTCCTGGGCAAGACGATAGTTAATGGATGCACATGCATATCCATGATCGCGGAAATAGCGGTACATCAGCTGCGCCTGACGGGACTGGCTGTCATTGTATACGAAGCCGCCCCCATGTACCAATATGATCAACGGCATAGGTTTTTCACTGTCCGGCATACAGATCCAGATAATCATTTTTCAGAAGCCTCAGAATATGGCAGCTTCTCATAAAGTTTTTTCCACCATTCCATTTGGAAGAATCATCCAATTTCACTGATGGAGAGTATACATTATGAAAAACTACACGAACTGCTTCATGATTGTAACTGAGAATGCCAACTATAGCAGCAAGACAGATTCCACCTATGATAAAACCTTTTTTTCTTCATTTTTTCAACCTCTTTTCCACCTTAAATCATAAGCCTTTCACTTCATTCACATGGAATTTCTGCCACATAAAACCGTTCTTCATCTGTCACGGTAACCTTCACCGGTCCGTTTCCATCAGCCTGTACAACTGCCATTGCCTCACCATAATAAGTCGCCACAGTATGGTCAGTATAATTCCCCTTTACATAAGGAGCCGGGCTTCCGAGTCCCTTCAGGACACCATTTTCTACTGTTACTTTTATGTTATGTTTCTCCATTGGTCTCCAGATTCCCTTGCTATCTGTGTATTGCAGTTGAATAAATGCAAGGCCCTCCGGCTTCACGGTTTTTTCTCCTCTGGGCGCACTTGAAGAACCGTTTCTTTTCCTGCTGTATGTAATGAATAACGGTTGATTTCTCTTCCGTTTTCATCGTAAGAAACCGCCGTTATCTCCCCATTCTGATAGGTGATATTAAAGTTTGCACGGCATTTTTTCACTTTTTTTTACCAGCACTTTTTGCCATTGATAAACAGCTCAACCTGTGCAGCCCTTGCATAAACTTCTACCTTCGCCGGTTCTCCGTTACAGCCATCCATGCCCAGCTTTCCAGAGCCTTTGTCAGCTGCCAGCCAGAAGGACGAAGCTTTTCTTTCTGGTAAACAGGATCAACTGCAATAAACGGACCTGTTTCTCTTTCAAAAAGCAACTCAGTATATGCAGCCTCTGCACGCGGCTTTCCATTCAGGTCAATTCGCCCATTTCACCTGTCATTCTCGTGGCTGGATCTTCAAATTTATAGTCAGAATACTCTGCTGCACCATCCCCGACTTCTCCGATATAATCCCATCCTGCCCACAAAATCACCGATAATTCTTTTTATTTTTTGGCAATTTTCCAGAAACTATACGCATCTGCACAGAAGGTTTCACTTCCAAGAATCAGACGGTTCGGGTACTTTTTTCAGATCATGTTTGTAGCGGAAAATACCGTAATTATAACCTGCGATATCCATGTTTGCGTAGGCATCCTTCGTCCTTAAATCGCACGGATAAAGGGTGCACCGCACTTCATAAAGTAGTCTCAACCAGACAGGCAAGAGTATTATAGAACTCGCTTTCCTACTGGCTTTTTCTTCTTTTCCGGCTTGGTGCTGCCTAATTTTTTTTCCATTTTCTGTGGCTTTATTTACTGTCTTTTCACCACTTTTAACTACTTTTTCTCATTCTTTCCAGCTGCCTGAGCGGCATTTTTTCTGCATTTCCAGCGCTCTTTTCTGCTTTATCGTCGCTGTAAACACCCATTCCCATAGAACTTAAGAAGTTAAAAAAGATATTGATTCCGCAGCTTACAGGACGGGTGGAATCCAGGCTGTGAAGATAGTTTGTTATATCACCGGTAAGGGCAATTCCTTCTGCTGGGCAGTCTCTGCAACCTCATTTCCTGTGGAGTACATAATCACACTTGGATGGTTGTAATCCTTGTCAACCATGTCTTTTTAAATCCTGTTTCCACCAGTCAGCAAGCTGTCCGGCATAATCATATTTAGTCTTATGAATGTACCATACATCTACATATTCATCCATCATCAGCATTCCACACGGTCACAGGCATCCAGAAGTGCCTTAGAGCAAGGATAATGTGCAGAGCGGACTGCATTGTATCCATTTTCTTTGAGAATACGCATTTTACGTTCTTCTGCTTCCGGATACGTACATGCACCAAGCACGCCATTATCGTGATGAAAGCATGCACCGCGAAGAATCACACGCTCTCCGTTAATGGTCATTCCTACCTGAGGATTCCAGATCAATTCACGGATTCCGAAAGTTTCAGTTACTTCGTCTTCACCGAAAATTGCTTTACAGGTATAGAGATTCGGGTGCTCTGTATCCCAGAGCTTTGCGTTTGGAACATCCAGCTGGAAGATGGCCTGGTATGCTGCTTCCTGATTATTTTTTCCGCTTCCACCTGCGCCAATTCACTCTTCTGACCATTTTTTCCAGTCTGTACTGATTCATTTGGCTGCATGTTTTTATTATCTGATGATATTATTTTGTCATTGTTTACATTTCCTATTTTTGTACTTTCACCATTACTCCAAGTACTTTAGAGCCCTCAAACTCAATCTTCAGGGAAACCTCTCCAGGCGAAGAAGTTTTCAACGACCTCAATTCTCGCCGGATCATAGCTTAAAGTACGGATTTTCACGCCGTTTACCGGAAATGTTTTTCTTCCCCAACATACAGATAAGCCGGACGGTAAATACCGGTTCCTGAATACCAGCGGCTGTTTGCTGGTCAGCATTGCGCGCAATGACTTTGATCTCATTCTCTTTTCCATACTGAAAAAAAGCCCTCTGTATCCACATAAAATTGGTATAACCATAGGACGGTAAGACGCCTTTTTCCCATTTATGTAAACTTCACCATTGTGGTAAATACCCTCAAATTCAATGAGGACTTTCTTACCCCTTTATACTCCTCTGGCAAAGAAATTCTTGGTATATTCGTAATCCCCACCAATATACCATCCAATATTTCTCGCCGGTACTCTCCTGAGTACGCGGCTCCTCTAACATGGCGTCATGTGGCAAAAAGTCACCGGATAAGCTTCCTCATCCCTGGTAAGACACCTGCACATCCAATCCTTGTTAAAATCAATTTTTCTGCATACAGTAACTTCTCCCTTTCTGAAATCTCTGTCCTTAAAACCAACTACCTTTTCGGCATTCTCGTTCTGTTGACAGTTTACTGCTTTTTCCCTATCTCTGTGGAAGAATTAGCGTGAACAGTCCTTTTTTTACGCTAATAACAGCCCACAGAACTTTATAAATCAAGTCTGTGAGCTGCCTTCTCTACCTTCCAGCTCGTTCCCATCCCACACAATATGTACCTGTCCCTCAGCAACAGGCAATGTACAATCAAAGCTGTCGAAAAACTCAGTATGCGGTTCTACTAACAAATTCTTTTCCGCCGACTCCAGTAAATTTCAGCCCCATGAAATACTTCGCCAGGAAATAGATCGGGCTTGCAGCCCAGGCATGGCAGAGACTTTTTCCAAAGCGGTCGCCGTACATATCGTACTGAGTTTCTACTGGTGCCTCCGGGTCAAACTCTTCCCAGAAGGTAACTGCACCGCGGTCCAGCATACCGCCCCAGTAATTGCGAAATCTTATTTAGTACAAATCCAGATTTCGGTCTGGCAGAGCATATCCAGTTCAAAGAAGTTGAAATACGGAGTTGTAATTGCCGGAATTGCATCATTCTTAATTACATTTGCCAGAATTTTCTCCTGCTCTTCTTGTGTTGCAATGTGAAAAGAATTGCAAAAATATTGGCATGACGGGTCCATTTCTCTTACCGGATTCAAAGGAATCAATAAATGCGCCTTTCTCCTGATCCCAGTATAATTTACGGATCTGCCCGATCAGTTTCTCATATTTCTCCATGTATTCCGGATTTTCTTCTCCAAGAGCCGCACTCACTTTCGCCATGGTCTGCCAGCATGCTGCGAACAGCATCTGCTCTGCACAAAGGGCACCAGTCTTATCCATGTCAGCCCAGTCAATGTAGATCCAGTCATTTTCACGACCTACAAGAAATCCCGTTTTCATCCAGCTGACCCTCACAGAACTCCATAAGGGGCACATTTTCGGATAAACCTGGCGGACAAATTCCAGGTCACCATATGCCTCATAATGATAAAGCACGCCCAGGATCCAGAACAGGGAATAGTCCATGATGGTATTGATATGTCTTGTCATAGGATCATTTCACGTAGTGCTAAAAGAGTTCTCTGGTCAATATCAGGATCTGCCAGCAGATACTGATTTACAAAAAAGCTCTGGTAGGCGTCTCCAGACCAGATCCATTTGTCACGTTTCACCCCATCCAGGAAAAAGATACCGCTGCAAAAGACGGAAGGTATGCTCCGCCACCTCCCAGATTTTATTTAGTTTCTCATCATTACACTTAAAGGAAGCGCGTTTTCGGGAAATCTACATACTGATAGAATGCTGTGATTTCCACATCTTCGGCTTTGCAATTCGGAATGAATACAAAACGGACTGCACAGCATGGGCATCGATTTGTAACCGGATTCGGCTGCCAGCTGTAGTAGCAGTGCTCAAGGTCAAGAGCTTCGTCCTCAGATTCACCGCAAAAACCTCTAAATCCTCATCTTCGCTTGTACTGTCAACACAATTACTGCGTTTACTTTTCACATAAACCGCCGCCGTCAGTTCCGTCTCAAACTCTGCCAGCACGCCACCGTTTATCTCGCTGATTTTCACCGGCTTGCACTCTTTTCTGTATATTCCCACACAGTAGGATTCTGTCCCGGCTTGGTAAAAATACTACACACTCCAACCGGCACTAATGGCTGGGAATAATCCTCTGCCTTCCATGTTTTATCAGAATGGATCACCTCACCCTGCACATAAGCGCAAGGAAATGCCTCCACACAGCCTGCATGAATAGAGATCCGCACCTTTCCAGGTGCTACTGTAATCTTCTTTCCAAATGGCTATTTCTTCTCCCCATTTCTCCCTGGTTACAAGCACATGACCAATCGCATTGGAAAATACAGTAAAACTGGTCTCCTGCTCCAATTCATAAGTCCGGCGGAAAGCCACACGGTTGCGGAAGCCCTCACTCTTCCAGAATACCGGCCATCAAAGCCTCGCTCCACACGGCTGAAATTCTGTTTCATTGCATGATATAATTCAAAATCTCCGGATACCAGATCAAAAATATGTTCCATTTCTGTTTTCCTCCCGTAAATTGTTGCTGTTCACAATCTTTGAACAATAACCAATTCTCATTTCTTGTAAATCTACTCATAATTTAACTATAGTATAAAATGAATTTCCCAATAGTCCACAACATCCCACGTTTAAAAGCTACAGATTACGCTTTCGTATCTGGTTACGGCTGGTGAATTAAAAAAAGGGGCGCGGAAAAAGCACGTGCTATTTCAGGTTAAATTAATCTACCACGCGCAGAACGTTCTGATTTTATACAAACAAAGAAGGCGCAACTTAAAAACAAACTTTTTAAGTCGCACCTTTTTTGTTTGCATCATTACATTAAAATGAAAGTTTTTTCTTTGGCATAATAGTACAGACATCATCAGAAAAACACCTTCAACGAATTATACAAATCTGCGATCCAGCAATTATATGCATGCCCGCCCTCTTGGAATACGACCCAAGCTACATTTTTATCCAGTGAAAATCGCTCTGGCATCTTTTCAATACTTCATCCAGAAACTCCTCATGATTTTCCAACGAAAAATCGTCCGTTCCATTCCATTGTACCAATATTTAAAGTCATATTTTTGTATTCATCTGATTCCAGAATCTTTTTAAATTCTTCCACATCTGCCCAAGCCCTGAATAAGAACCAATATAGGCAAAAAAGATCTGCACAATGCATCATACCGGAATTTACCGTTGTTTTTGAGCCTCGGAGAGGCCTGCAAAGCCCCTGTGATCTCTGGTATTCTGCAGATTTTCCTCACCATTTTTTGCGCATAAGTAGAGTATTCCGACTCCACCAACGGAATAATATCATTTCTTAATTCTTTCCAGAAATACATTGGCCACTGGTCGGCATAAGGATCTTTTTCCGTGTCAAACAGTTCTGTCGGTTCCATATCCCGGTACCCCATAGACACAACCGGGGAATAGTAAGTTGGAGATACTACAATGACCGGTTTGCATTCTTTCCTTTGAATCATATTGTCCAAAACATTGCAGGTTATTCTTCCAGTAGAGCTGTCCCCAATCCAGTAATCTTCAAATCCTCCGTTCCATGGAGCAGATAAAGAACATCATATTCTTTATTTGTCATCATAGCCATAAGAAGATAAACATTCATAGATTTCTCAACCATTATATCGCTTTCCCCGGTCACTGCTTCCAGCGCATAGGAATGGCAAGGTATATCTTAAAGTTTCTACTGTTCCTTTCTCGCATTCTTCTGCCATAAGAACGAGTCAGAGGAATGCTCCTTACAAATTCTTCCTCTTTCATACACATTTCTCTCGATACTTTCATCTTGCGCATAAACATAGCTGCAACAGGTTATCAAAAATGTCAGATACAGAAAACACCTTACAACTCTCTTCATTCGTGCACGCCTAGCTCCCTTCTCCCGCATATATTTATGAGTAATGTCCCCCAAAAGGCCGCATATTTCTCTATGCCAGCCCTTTTTCTCCAAAGCTTATTCTACCGTAATTTCAACTTTTTCATTTTCTTTCTCTTCCTAAGCGCATGTACCAGAACAAGAATTGCAAGCGCGCCGATTACGATTCCGGCAGTCACATTCACTTTCATAAACAGTTTATCCATGTTGGATTTGCCTCCAACCGGATTTTCATCACCAACTTGCCTACGCACCACTGTTTACAATCGTGTACATAATGTTCTTGCATGCCAGTGTAATGTTCGGAACTGGTTGGACCGGAATTGCCATAACCAAACATCAGGTCATTTCCGTTTCTTACACAATTCTCGGAAATGCAGCCATAGGATCCGTCATGGTCTGTGATAGTCATGCCCTGGAAGCCCCACTCATCACGAAGAACGGTCTGAAGCAGGTCAGAGTTTGCACAAGCCGGAACGCTTCCAAGCCAGTTATAGGATGTCATCACAGCCATAGAACCGCCCTCTAAGCCTTTAATACAAATTTCAAACGGTTTCAGGTAAATTTCTCTCATTGCCTGCTCAGAAACAAAGGTAAGCAAGGGAAGGATTCACGGTTTGTCTCCTGATCGTTTACTGCGAAATGCTTAACATATGGGTATACACCCTTACTTACTGCACCATTTACCTGGTTCATAGCCAGATATCCGGCAAGTACGCCGTCTTCAGAATAATACTCGAAGTTACGTCCTGCAAATGCGGAACGATGTGTTCATAATTAGGTCCGTACCATCCATAATTCTTAACATCTGAGAACTCCTGCCCCATAGATTCTCCAACCTCACGGGCAAGGTCCTTATTCCAGGTCTGCAAGGCAGCACCTCTGTTGGGTAAGAAGTACCCATATGTCTTAAGTTACAAAGTTGTTCAGACCTGCAGGTCCGTCACAGTCTGAGGTTGCAATCTTACCAACAGAAGAAACTTCTGCGGTCTGCCATCCGCCTACGTTGATCATTGTGGTCATATCTTCATAGGTAAGCTGGTCAAGAAGCTCATCCCATTTCGCATCATTAGTCCACACCCTTCAAATCGAAAAGTGTCAGTCCATTGTCAGCGCCCATTCGGCATCATCATCTACATTATCATACTTGCTGCTGTCATAAATGCCAAATAGTGTTTGCTTCTACTTCTGCACGAAGCTCATCAGACATCTGTGCTGCTTCTGCTGTAGGTGCAGCCCAGGAAGCTCCGGCATTCTTGAAGCCGTCTGCTCTGGAAGCTGGATGAAGTCACCCTGTGTATGTCTTCAAATACGTTTACCGAACCAGTTTTTGTCTGTAGAGCGTCCCTCTGTGCTGTAATCGATGTCCTCATCTACGGTAAAGGTTTCTTCTGCAATTACAGTGTAGAGATCAGGAACGAACTGAAATTGTATATTCGCCTGCTTCAGGATATATCCCGCCGCCAGCTGCCCGGTCTCATCAGAATCGCGGAAGCCGCCACTCTTTACAATCTCCAGAAGGAAAGTGTCTGGGATTTTCGGCTCAAGTGTTTCTGTTTTTCTCAAACTGAACAAGGTTTTACAGATGCTTTTTCAATACCGCCGTTTGTGTAAGGAGGAGTATAGTAAACTTCTACGCTCTTTTCCGGCAACATCACCTGTATTGGTTACTTCAACATCGAAACGGTATCCCCATTGTCCTTGAAGTTTGTCATTGTCTTATCAAAGCTTGTGTAGCTTAAACCATATCCAAACGGATACTGCACGCTGCTTTCGTAGTCGATCAGACCTTCCTCGGCAGCTGTTTCATAGAATTTATAAACCAACATAAATTCCCTCACATAATTTACGAAAGAAACATTTCCCTTGTAGGAAGAATCTGCTGCAAGTGCCTGCAAAGCTTTCAGATCATCTACGTTTGTGTATGGGAAGTTTCCGATATTGTTAATGTAGTGTGTGGAAAGCAGATTCTTAACATAAGTGTTCATGTTTTTCGGATGTTTGGTACTATTCAGGATTTCACCAAAGTGCTGTGGAAACCAGTCTCTCCAGCTCCAGGAGCAAAAGAATAACAGATTTAATCTGCCTATATTATCAACCCAGCCAAGCTCCATTGTATTGTTTTGCATTAATTACAACGATTACATTGTCAAATTCGAGCAAACCTTTTCAATCAACTGTTCTTCTGTTACAGAAGGCTCCAGATAAGACTCACCCTCTTCAAAATCATCATAGGAACCGTTGTTTGTATAGGTTGCATTCATGTAACGCCAGTTTGCAGGCGCATTGGAGGTTGCAAAGTCCCTGATTGTAAGTGCCGTTGATAACAGCGCTCATGTTGGTAGGGAAGGTCGCCCCCTCACCGCCAGGACGTCCAAGTACAACCATTGCGGTATCGGAGAAGTCTTTTGCTTCGTTCATGATATCGTCTGTGTAATGCTTCATGTTTGGCTCGGCAGTAAGCCAGTCCTGAGCGGACATGGAAATGGTCGGACGCTCTGCACAGTATTCTGTGTATATTGGAAAGTGTTTCATTTGTTTTATATCCTGCATCCTGAAGAGACTGCAGAATGCCTCACGTTTCCATCAGAATGAGATCCGGCAGAACCGGTTCCGCCATAGATTGGGCAGGTGGAATCAGCCAAATACATTCAGGTTTGTTACATCAGAAGATAACGGAAGAAGACCATCGTTCTTTACAAGAACCATACCTTCTTCTCTACTTTCCAATTGTGTCTTTACTCTGCTGGATTGTCTCCTCAGAGAATTCTGCTTTTGATGCGTTCAGGAAACCTGAAACGTTTGCACATGGACCATAGCAAATTGAATTCACAATGATCAGAATAGCAGTAAGAAATGCCATAATGCTTCAAGACGAACTGCACAACGAAATCCCTTTTTTCGCAAAGGAGCAAGGAACATCACAGCTACCAATACAACAACTGCGGCAATAATTGCATAAATATAGCCTTCCAGCGTAAGGTAAGAGATGAGATCTGCTTCACTAACGCCGAGATTGTACAGTGTTGGTCAAGAAGTTTTTAATAAATCAACCATTTTTCTCCTCCTTCTTTTTTATCCACGCGACCATAAAAAATATGGCTCATTGGCGGTTGTTTCTTTTAACTCGAATTTTACCATAAATTCGTATTGTATAGGACTTTCACTTCACAAATTGTTGTGTTTTTGCATGAATTGTCTATGACAGCCAGCCAAACGCCTACTTTCGTTTGATCTCTTATCTTACATAAATTTAAAGCCCGGCAAAGATTTCTCTCTGCCGGGCCTACTAAGCATGACCAGGGCTTAGCTTAATATTTTATTTATTTGTTTGCAGCTTCATATGCAGAGTAGTCAAAGTTCTGTACCTTTTGTAAGAGGCTCTGCTGTATATTTAGCTGTACGGTCATCATCGATCTTGCCGGACCAGTTAAGACCAAATGCAAAGTCATAAGTATTTCCTGCTGCATCTGTGAAGCATTCCATATCACGAGGAACATCCTCAAGCTGAGCCTAACTTAGCTTCCATGTTTACAGGCTGCTGGAATACAAGAAGACCAGTTGGCTCTGTCTGTCAAGGATAACTTCTGCTACAATATCCTCACGCTGCTGGTTGTAGTTTACAATGATTACGTCTGCAAGAGGCTCAACCTCATCCCAAACCATTCCACGTTCCATCTTCATGGAAACAATTACGGAACATCACCTGCGTTCTCATTTGCATACTGGAAGAGCTTCCAGATCACCATAGTTCGGAACCTCGTGTGCTGTTACACCCTTATAGGAACGGTTCTCTTTTGTTCCATCTTCAAAGAGTTTTTCCACCGATGGAAACTTCGGAGCTGTATCAGCTGTGTACTGCCATACTGAAGAGATGCCGGATACCAAACCTCTTCAACATCATCAGCAACCGGCTCGCCACCGAATGCGCCTGACAGATGAGACTCATAAGAAGGTGCATATGCATTTGTCATACCAACAAGTACATAGTCGCAAGCTGCGATCTCGTCTGCTGTTGCACGTGTAAGGTCATCTTTTGTATATAGGTTGCATTTCCTTCAGCGTCTGCCTCACCGGTAGGATCGCCAAAGGGTATCAGTTACAACATTGAAGTACTGGCTAAGCTTGTCAATATCCATTCCCGGAGTCCATGTTGGAGTTCCATCAGCAATACCACGCATCCAGGTTGCGCTCCATCCTGTGTTGTATACATATGGTACATATACGGTTGGCTTCTCAGAGGCAGCACCATCAGCACTGATTGTTCCGTCGTTCTTAAGCATAACGATGGATTCTCTCTGGCCTTCTTTGCGAAGTCGCTGGAACCGTCTGTTGTGATAATTGTATCAGCATAAGCTGTATCTACATATGGATTCTCGAATGTGTTAAGATTCATCATTACAGCAACGAATTTCTCTGTTGCTGCACGCATAATCCGTCAGCTTTGTCCTGACCGTCACGATCAACAAGAACACCATAAGCTGCTTTTGCTGTATCAACATCGCTGTATCCGCCAAGAAGGTTTACGCCATTTTCCCAGCTTGTTGCGATACGGTCAGCTTCTTCAAGATCTTCAGCTCCCAAACACCAGCGAACTGATTATACACCCCAGTCAGTGATCTTAAGACCTTCAAAGCCTGCCTCATCAAGCATGCCATTCAGATATGTATTGTAAGCACCAGCCCCTCACCGCCGTATGGATTTCCGTCAGCGTCAGCAATGCAG
>VOFH01002746.1_pt1 | contig 23535 bp, 23 predicted proteins | sample 5384091 | NCBI WGS metagenome assembly VOFH01 (sample SAMN12384727, study PRJNA508395) | human gut metagenome | isolation source: healthy gut G | host: Homo sapiens
AGCCGACAAAGAAATTGCTCAGGAAAAGCGCCTCGCGCCGCACGGGCAGACCGGCGTAAAAATAGGAGGTATTCGCGCGGAAGAGCCACGAAAACAGCAGCCAGGCCGCAAGAAGACCGATCAGTGCCGAAAGAAGCGTGCCAACCGTGCAGAACGTCAAAATTCGCTCGCAAAGACGACCGGTCAGAGAGTCGTAGTATTCCGGCTGATAGTTGAAGCTGATGAGATCGCCGGGCAGGATAAACAGCCAGAAGAGAAAATAGCAGACCCAGAGCGGCAGTGTCTTTCGCAGGCTGCGCTTGAAAATCGCGCTGTCAAAGCACGAGGTTTTTGACGTCATAGTTCACACCTCCCAGTTCGTAGATGAAAATTTCCTCTAAACTCAGCGGCAGCAAATCGCACAGCAGGGGATTGCACTGCTGTAAAAGCCCCGCAATTTCCCGCCGGTCGCCGCGGACAATCAGCGTTTGGATCCTGCCAGTCATGGATTGGTGCAGAATATTGAGTTCCGGCGGAAGCGGTCGGTCGGTCACCAGCTGGACCTTTACGATGTTCTCCTGCAAATCGGAAAGCGAACGCTCCAGCAGCATCTTACCCTCGTGCAGCACGCCCACATGGTCGCATACGTCCTCCAGCTCCCGCAGATTGTGAGACGAGACCAGAACCGTCGTTTCCCGGGCGGCGACGTCCTCTAAAATGACGCTCCAGACCTGCTTGCGCATGACGGGGTCCAGTCCATCGACCGGCTCGTCGAGAATCAGATAGTCCGGCTGCGTGGAGATGGCAAGCCAGAATGCCGCCTGCTTCTGCATGCCCTTGGAAAAGCGGCGCAGCGGCTGCTTGACGTCGAGCGGAAAAATATCGCGCAGTGCGTCGAAGCGCGCATCGGAAAAATTGGGATATAAGCCCTTGTAGAACTGCCGCAGCTCGCGGATGGTACTGCCTGCATGGCAGCTCAAATCGTCAGGGATACAGGCGATATGCGCCTTGACGGACGGATTTTCAAAGACCGGCGCGCCGCCGACCAGAACCTCGCCGGAATCGGGATAGTAGACGCCTGTCAGGTGGCGGATGATCGTGGATTTGCCTGCGCCGTTGGGACCGACCAGACCGTAGACCGATGCCTGGGGGACCGTCATATTCAGCTCCTGCAGCGCCGTGAAGCCGTCAAAGCGCTTGGTAAGATCTTTGATTTCAATCATGCTTCTTCCTCCTTTGTGGGAATCTGCGCGAGAAGCTCCTCGCGCGTTGCGCCGAGCGCCATTGCCTGCTGTGACAGCGAGCGGATCTTCGAAAAAAGCTCCTGCTTTTTCTGCTCTTGCAGAGGGCGCGCCTCGGCGGCAAACGAGCCCTTGCCGGGGACGCTGATCAGATAGCCGTCCGCTTCCAACTCCCGGTAAGCTCTCTGGATGGTGTTCGGGTTGATGGACAAGGAACCGGCAAGCTCGCGCACGGACGGAAGTTTATCGCCCGGTGCAATGACGCCGGACAGAATCAGACGCTTGCACTCCTGCTTGAGCTGCTCATAAATCGGCAGCGGGTCGCGGTAGTCCAGATGGAACGTAGGAAGCCCTCCTTTCAACTGTATTATTTGTTCTAGTACACTTATAGCACGCAGGGGCAAAAAGTCAACGCCCATAAGAAATTCTTAAGAATTTCCAATGGACGCTGCTTCGCCTATGAAAAACCTCCCGGAAGCAAGCTTCCGGGGAGGCGGGAATATTACATGTCGAACGGCTCCATGCTCAGAACGGGATGACCCTTCTCAGTCAGGAAGTTCAGCAGCTCTTCGGGATCGCCCGAACCGCAGGTGGTCTCGTCAGCGACCATGTCGGCAAAGTTCTCAATGCCGTACAGATCCTTCGCGGTCTCGTTGATCTTGTCGCGGATCTGCTCCTTCAGCTCGCTCGGGAGCCAGACCAGACGGGCAAGACCGCCCTCAGCCTTCAGGAACTTATGGGAGGCAATATAGTGCTTGCCGTGGCCCATAAAGCCCGGGGTCTGCACGCCGCCGCCGGTCATGGAAGCCATTTCGGAGAAGGTCATGCCGAGCGGGGTCATGCCGGCGAATTCACGGCAGGTGATGACAACGCCCATGGAGACCGGCTCGATGCCGCAGATGCATTCGAAGCAGCCGCAGGAGGTCATCGGGTCCTCGAGGATGGAGTAGAGCGTGACGTTCTCGACCGCGCCGTGGGAGTACTCGGCGACAGCCTCGTCAACATCTTCGTAACGACCGGTGCGCTCATCGATGCAGCGCTCCTTGGTGACAACCTGGCACGGACCCTGCGGGTCGAGCTCGTTGGTTGCCTTGGCGTCCAGCCACGACACAGCGCCGCAAAGACCGAGACGTTCGGGGGTGACGATGCAGACGTGGCTCGGGGAGAACGCCTGACACATGATGCAGGAAAAGAAGCAGGCGACAGACTCGTCGGTCATGGACTTCAGGCGCTCGTCGCGCTTGTCGAAGATCTCGTTGGCGTGCTTGCGGAGCGCCGCGTTGGGCTCGTCGCCGACAACGATCTTAACCTGGCACTTGTCAACAACGGTGTCGAACTCAGACTTGATCTTGGCGTAGAGCACTTCGCCGATGTGCTTGAACTTGAAGCCGGCTTCATAGTCTGCCTTGCTGATACGGACACGGATCATGTCGCGCTGGCCGGTGTGCATCAGGCCCTCGACGCAGTTGAGGAACTGGTGAATCTTACGCTCGAAGACGGGCTCGAAGTCGGGCTGCATAGCCTTGCCGGCAACCTCGACGGTGTAGCTCATGGAAATCTTGGAGCCGACCGGAATCTCGTCGATCTCGGGACCCTCGACGATGATCTTGTGATCCTCGACCTCGGAAGCTTCCTTGGTGGTAACCAGCTCGAAGCAGTCCTTCCGGGAGCCGTCGATTTCGACCTGCATATCGCCCTTACGGATGATTTCGCCTTCGAAAGCGGAGGAGAAGGAGACGGGAATGTCGATCTTCGTGATCTTCAGCTTGATGCCGCGCGCCTCGATAGAGGTGTCGATCCAGTCCTTGGTGTCGTCATAGATGATCAGGGACTTCGGAACTGCCCACATATCGTCGTGGTCGTTGGTGATGACCGGGAAGCCGAGCTTGATGGCGCCGGCGCCGCAGGCGACGGTGATGTCGGGAACGGGCTTATAAGCGTTGACGAACGCATTGATGCGGTCGAAGGTGTACTTGTGGAAGCCGTCGCAGTCGCCGGGCTGGACGTTACCAAAGATCATGGCAGCGCGGACAACCAGGGAGATGACGTGACCGACGGACCAGATCTCTTCGCCGACGGGAACGACACGGACGGGGAAGCCCATGGAAAGACCAGCTTCGACAGCCTGCTCGATGATGCCGCCGATCAGGAAGACGAAGATACCGCGGGACTGATAGCCCTTGATGGTCTCGACTGCTTCTTCGGTGGAGGGAGCCGGTCCAATGATGACGACGAAGCCGGGGATATCGCCGGTAACCAGAGGAACACCGAGCTCACGGACTTCTGCGTCGACGAAGTGACCATGATAGTTGGTGCCTTCGTACGGAGCGTCGGTCTTGACGTATTTGCAAGCCTCGATCATTTCAGCCGCGATGGCAGTGCCGACGCCAGACTGGAAGATGGAGTTGGTGCGCGGCTCACGGAGCATCATTGCCTTGACATCGGCAAGGGTGTCCTGCAGCTCGCCGACGGTCGTGACCTTCTTGCCGATGTATGCATAGATACATGCCAGGCAGTACGCGGTCGAGGGCATGGTCAGGGGGGCGTCGCGGCCGACTTCGGCAACGATCTTGTTAACTTCTTCTTCGGCCTTGGCGAACATCTGGTCAGAGCCGTTGAAGACGCGTTCAAACAATGTCTTCATTGTTGTTATTCATTCCTTTCAGATTCATTCTTGGTCGATTCTTGCCTTGATGGCGCGGATCTCCTCCAGCGCCTGCGGGCTGCAATCGTAGGGAGAAAGTCCTTTGCGGTCGGCGTCGATGACGTCGGGGTTGTAGCTGATAAAGCCCAGCAGGTCGTCTGCAGGAATGCGGCTGCGAATGAATTCGCGGTCAGAATCGTCGCGGATTTTGTTCGCAACGACGCGGACCTTGGTGATGCCGATATCCTTTGCAAGGCTCTTGATACGCTCATAGGTCTGTACGCTTCTCGCGCCCGGCTCGATGACGACGATGAACTGATCCATCATGCTTGCCGTGCCGCGGCCGAGATGCTCGAGTCCTGCCTCCATGTCCATGATCACAACGTCGTCTTTGCGGAAGACGAGGTTGGAGAGAATCGCCTTGAGCATCACATGCTCGGGGCAGACGCAACCGGTTCCGCCGGTATCAACCGTACCCATCACGAGAAGCTTGACGCCGTTGATTTCCTTGGCGAGCTTTTCGGGGAGGTCCGAGACCTCGGGGTTGAGCTTATAGAAGCTGTTCTGGTCGTTGGCGCCGGTGCGCTCCTTGGCGAGCTGTTTCATTTTGGAGACAGGGACGATGGCGTTGACCTCTTCTTCCGAGAGACCGAGCGCCAGACCCAGATTGGCGTCAGGGTCGACGTCGGCAGCGAGAACCGTCCTGCCTTCGTCGGCGTAGAGTCTTGCAAGAGTGGACGAAAGCGTGGTCTTGCCGACGCCGCCCTTGCCGGTGATAGCTACTTTCATATGGTAAAGACCTTCTAAACTCTAAAATGTATCAGATGCCCAGAGCTGCACGCTTTGCTTCGATGGACTCGATCATGCGGTCGCCCAGCTTGTCGATATCCTTTTCAACGACGAAGTGCGCTTCGACCCACTCCTGACAGCCGCCTTCGGTACCCTGCAGAAGAGCGGTAACTTCGCTCGAACCCTTGGAGTACGGATCGACGCCGAGGTAGGTCTCGATGCCGGTTGCCACGACATAGTTGCCGATGGAAACAGCCTTTTCGGACATCCATTCCGGTGCGCAGCCGCAGAGTGGAATCTGAGAAATGTTGATGCCCCAGTCCTTTGCCAGATCGGCAGCCAGGACCATCATACGGGAAATGTCGACGCAGGAGCCCATGTGCAGGATCGGGGGAATGCCGACCAGCTTGCAGACGCGCTTCAGGCCTTCGCCGCAGTACTCAGCAGCTTCGAGGTTCATCAGACCTGCTTTCGCAGCAGCCTGTGCCGAGCAGCCGGAGACGATGACGATGATATCGTTCTTGAGGAGCTTCTTCATGAGCTCGATGTGCGCGGTGTCGGGGCGGACCTTGGGGGTTGTTGCAGCCGACCATCGCGACAGCGCCGCGAAGAACGCCGGCCTTGACAACGTCGGCCAGGGGCTTCAGGGTGCCCAGAGCGTCGACGTGGGAGTTGCAGACGCCGTCGAGTTCCTTCTTGATCGCTTCGACCGAGTAGCCGACACGGGCGTTGGTCTTGAGCTGCGGAATGTTGACGAGGTCCTGATTGCGGTTTTTGAAGTTCTCAACCGCCATCTTCACGATCGCCTTTGCGTTTTCAGCGGCGGATTCCTCGTGGAACTCGACGTAATCGCTGTCCGGCATACGGGCGATGGGGGAGGTGGTGATGAACTTGGTGTGGAAGCACTTGGTGAGCGGGCCGAGTGCGGGGAAGATGCACTGCACGTCGACGACGATGGCCTCACATGCGCCTGTGAGAACGACGTTTTCCTGCTGCAGGAAGTTGCCGGCCATCGGGATGCCGTGACGCATCGTGACTTCGTTGCCAGTGCAGCAGACGCCCGCAATGTTAATGCCCTTTGCGCCGTTTTCCTTGGCAAGCGCGATCATCTCGGGATCCTGCGCATAGAAAACGATCATCTCGGACAAAGAGGGATCATGACCGTGGACGATGATGTTGACCATGTCCTTGTCCATAACGCCGATGTTGGCGGTGGTGTCAACGGGCTTCGGTGTGCCGAACAGGATGTCGGAGAACTCGGTGCCCATCATGGAGCCGCCCCAGCCATCGGACAGACCGGCGCGCAGAGACTGCTTGATCAGAGCCTCAGGAAGAGACGAGCAGCCCATGTGGGTCATATGCAGCGACTGAGAAACCTCGCGGTCGATGGCGCGCGGCTCGATGCCTGCCTTGTGCCACAGCTCCTGCGTATGCTCCGGCGCACGCTTCAGATAGCGCTGTGTGCCGAAGGGCTTGCCGTATTCCAGCAGACCGACCTCTGCGACTTCATGTGCCAGATCGTAGATATCCTTGCCTTCGGTCTCGATGTCCCATTCTTTTGCGATTCTCTTCAGCTTTTCAGGGTCCTTGACCTGATATGCGCCGCCCTCTTTTGCCTGATACAGGGTGTGGCAGATCTGACGGCCATGGTCGGAGTGCGTTGCAGAGCCGCCCGCGGTGAAGCGCAGGTAGTTACGCGCAACGATACCGTGAACGTCGCAGCCGCAGATGCCGCGCGGCGCCTTCGGGGTGATGCGGCAGGGGCCCATGGAGCAAATACGGCAGCAAGTACCGGCTTCACCGAAGCCGCAGTGCGGCGTCTGGTTTTTAACGCGCTGCTGCCAGGAGTCTGCGCCAACCTTCTTGCCGGTTTCAAGCAAGGTGTTGGTCGCTTCTTCCATCTGTTCAATAGTGATTAAGCGATCCCAATCCATCGATGATGTCTCCTCCTAATTTTTATGTTCTAGCGGCGTGCCCGGCTTGCTGAGGTGCAAAGCGGGCGCTGGGGAAAGCGGTCTGCCCTGGATGGACAAAACCGAGCGAACAGGCACTGCCGGAAACCAGACGGCAGAGTCTGCCCATTACAGCTTAATCCTATTCTAACAAGTTGCACGAAGATTGTCAACTCAAGCGGTGCGGTTTTATCGATATTTTCTTAATGTATTATTTGGGAGTTTTTTTCAGAAAAATGATATAATACCCCGAAAAAACCAAAGAAAACTGCCCTCGGCAACTTCCAGCCGAAGGCAGTTAAGGTTATGAATCCATATGAACATTGATATGTGGGTATGTCATTTCTATGTTAGATTGGCTGAACTCCCGACCCACTGCTTCGAGGACGTCGTAGTATACGTCCCAGTAGTCGCTGCCCGCCGTCCAGAGGCGCAGCGTATAGCTGACGGCGCTGTCGCCGTAGGCGCTGAGGCGGGCAAAAACCGGCTCTTTCTCCACACGCTTCGGATGCTGCGCCGCGCGCCAAGGGCAGCTTTACCGTCTCGGGCGGCGCGTCGTAGCTTGCCTGCACGGTAAGCTCAATGCGCCGAAGCTCGCTTCCGGTGACGTTTGTGATCTCGGCGGAGGTGATGTGGCTGTTGGGAAGATAAACCAGCTGGTTGTCCGGCGTGGCAATCTGGGTGTGAAAGACGCCGATCTGGCGCACGGTGCCGGATTTTCCGCCGACCTCGATGAAATCGCCGACCTTGAACGGGTGCGTGGTAAGAAGGACCACGGCGCTGGCAAGATTGGAAAGCGAGTCCTGAATGGAAAGCGAAACGGCAAGACCTGCAACGCTCAGAATGGCAAGCAGCGACGAGGTGTCGATGCCGAGCGTGCCTGCCAGCAGCATGATTGCCAGGAAGACCAGCACGATTTTGACCGTCGAGCGGATGAAGGTATGGCAGCTGCAGTCCAATTTGGACGATTTGAGCATTTTTTCGGTCGCCTTGAGCAGAATTTTTATGCATACAATACATATCACCAGTAAGATAGCCGCAGAGACCAGTTTGGCAAAAGAAAATGTATCAAAAAATTTTTCAATGACAGAGTTTGTCTGCGTCGCGTTTTCAGCCAGCTCTCCGGCAACCTGCGCGGCAAGCGGCTCGGCGGCGCTTAAAAAAAGAAAATCGGACAAAATTTTCTCCTCCTTCGAATTTTCTGAGGCGTGAAAACTGGAAATAAAAATGAAAGCCCGGAAAAATCCGCGCAGCAAAAATCTGCTGCGCGGACGGGAACTGGAAATGGAATCACACGTCCTGCGTGGGCGCGTCTGCCGCAGAATCCTCACTGCCGGGAGCATCGGGAGCGGGCTCGTCTGCCGCGCGGTCTTCCGGCTGCTCCGGGGCTTGCAGACGCTTTCCTTCGGCATTCACATACGTCATCAGCTCGTCGCCGGTGATGGTTTCCTTCTGCAGAAGGTACAGCGCCACCTCGTCGAGAAGCTCGCGGTGCGCGCGCAGAATTGCCTTCGCCTGCTCATAGCAGCTTTCCAGCAGCTTCTGAATCTCAGAGTCGGCGGCGTAGGCGGTTTCGTCGGCGCAGTTCATCATGGTGCTGCCGTCGAGATACTGGTTGGAGACGGTGGAAAGCGCCATGAGACCGAACTTCTCGCTCATGCCGTACTGCGTGACCATCTTGCGGGCAAGCTCGGTCGCGCGCTCGATGTCGTTGGATGCGCCGGTCGTTGCGATGCCGAAGACGATCTGCTCGGCAGCTCTGCCGCCCAGAAGTGTCTGCAGCTCGACGATCAGCTCCTCACGGCTGGACAGGTACTTTTCCTCCTCGGGCGTCTGCATCGTATAGCCGAGCGCGCCGGAGGTGTGGGGGACAATCGGGAGCCACCTTGGCGGCCTCCTTGAACAGGTCACGGACACGGGAGGCGCCAACGCCCACGAACATCTCCACAAAGTCCGAGCCGGAGATGGAGAAGAAGGGGACGTTGGCCTCGCCGGCCACGGCCTTGGCAAGCAAAGTCTTGCCGGTACCGGGAGAGCCCACCAGCAGAGCGCCCTTGGGCAGTCTTGCGCCGATGGCCGTGTACTTCTGGGGGTTGTGGAGGAAGTCGATGATCTCCTCCAGGGACTCCTTGGCCTCGTCCTGACCGGCCACGTCCTTGAAGGTGACACCGGTGGACTTTTCCATATACACCTTGGCATTGGACTTGCCCACGCTGCCGATGCCGCCGAGGCCGCCGCCGTTTTTGGCCATGATCCGCATCACCAGCATGAACAGGGCCGCTATGACGATCACAGGAAGGACATAGGCGATCATGAACTCCAGAATGGGACTCATCTGTGCCTGGACGGGGCTGGTGTACTTGACGTTGTGCTCCTCCAGCAGAGGCAGGAGACTGGTGTCATTGAGAGCGGTGGTATACAGGATCAGAGGTGTTTTCTCGCTCTGGGTATAGCTCTTGGGTTCCTTGTTCTTATCGGCGGCCTCCTCGGTGTAGACGTAGCCGTCCACGGGGGTAGCATACAGGACGCCGTTCTCGATCTTCAGCTCCGCCACCTGATCCTCCTGAATGAGGTCGATGAGCTGGCTGTACGGGATCTCATGGCTGCTGGCCCGCTTGGTGAGATTGTTGCTGTAAGCGTTGATATAGTTGAATACCACCGTCAGCACCAGCGCCCAGATGATGAGGGTCACCACCCCCCGCATATTGCGGTTGCGGTTTTGGTTATTTTTCTGGTCTTTCTTGTTGTTGGGATCCATGTCGGTCTCCTTCCATGCAGCCCCGCCGGGCGGGGCGCAGAAGTGCTTTAATTTTCGTGTAGTATATCACAATTCAGGTATCTTCACAAGGCGAGCGGCGGGAATTTTCCTGTAAAATTTCTATGAATGGCGCTTTATCTCCCGGCCAGAGTATGGTATACTGAAACCAATTATGTATGCATTGCGAGGAAAATTCCTATGAGAGACAACGAACAGAGACGGCCGGAGGCAGAGGCGGACGGCATCATCGAGGGCCGCAACGCCGTGATCGAGGCCCTGCGGGCCGGAACGACCATGGATAAGATCTATCTGGCCAAGGGGGAGACGGACAAGACCTTGGGCCACATCGCCTCCAAGGCACGGGCCCAGGGCATCGTGGTGGTGGAGGCCGACCGGCGGAAGCTGGACGGCATGAGCCGCACCCACGCCCATCAGGGGGTCATTGCGCTGGCCGCCGTGCGGGAGTATGTGACGGTGCAGAGCCTGCTGGACGCTGCCGCCGCCAAGGGAGAGCCGCCGCTGCTGGTGGTCTGCGATGAGATCTCCGACCCCCACAATTTGGGGGCCATCCTCCGCACCGCCGAGTGCGCCGGAGCCCACGGGGTCATCATCCCCAAGCGCCGCAGCGCCGGTCTGACGGCCATTGTGGCCAAGACCTCCGCCGGGGCCGTCAGCTATATGCCGGTGGCACGGGTGGCCAATATCCCGTCCCTGCTGAAGGATCTGAAAAAGCAAGGCATCTGGGTGTTCGGCACTGCTGCCGAGGGAACGACCCGGCTCTATGACGCCGATCTCAAGGGCCCGGCGGCCATTGTCATCGGCTCCGAGGGCGACGGCATGAGCCGGCTGGTGGCGGAGAACTGCGATTTTCTGGTGAGCATCCCCATGCGGGGGAGGATCTCTTCCCTGAACGCATCGGCGGCGGCTGCCATCCTGCTGTATGAGGCGGTGCGGCAGCGCACCGTGTGAGGACCCGGAGCATCTAAAAGAGAGGTACCATGGAACACCGAGAGGATTACAACGAAATACCGGAGTTCACCCTGGAGGATATTCTGGCGGAGTTCGGCAGCGGCAGCGACCCGTACCGGATGGAGGATCTGCCTGCGGAGGAGCCCGCCCCGGAGCAGGCCCCGGCGGAAGCCCCTGCTCAGCAGGAAGCTTCCGCAGAGCCGGAGCCCCCCAGGAAGCCGGAGGGACTGCGATTCAACCCCGGCGCCGACCCGGTGAATATGGATTTCCCGGCGGAGGTGCTGGAGGAGGTATTTTCCTCCGGCGGCCCGCTGCTGCCGGAGGAGGACCAGCCGTCCGAGACACAGATCATCCACTTCCCGCACCAACCGGTACCGGAGGAGGACGGGAAACCGGCAGCGGAGACCACTGCCACGGAAGCATCTTCGGAGGAGAACGCCCCGGAGGAGGAACCGGCGGAGGAGCCGCAGGAAACGCCGGAACCGCAGGAGGCACCTAAAGTCTCCTTGGAGCAGATCATGAACGACACCGTTTCCTCCGTGCTGGAGGAGCAGGAGGACGGCATTCTGGAGGAGCGCCCGCCCCTGCGGGAGGTGCTGCGGCACTGGTGGGAGAAGCTGACAAGGCCCCGCAGCGCCGCCCCCATCCCGCAGGATACGGAGACACTGTGGGAGCAGCCGCAGGAGCCTCAGCCGGAGCCGGAACCCGATCCGGAGCCGGATATGGACGTGGCCGTCCGGGCTGAGAAGCGCCGCTGCGCCCGCTTAAAACGCCAGTGCTGGTGCGTGCTGCCGGAGGCGGTGCTGCTGACGGTGCTGTCCGTGCTGGACGGGCTGGGGCTGTATGTTCCCCGGCTATGGGCCATGCTGCCTATGCTGCGGGGGATTATCCCCGGCGGATTGCTGCTGCTGGCATTGGCCCTGTCGGGCCGGGTCTGGCGCAGCGCCCGTAAGCAGCTGTCCCAGCGCCGCATCACCTGCGAGGCGGCGGCGCTGCTGGCATCGCTGGTGTGTCTGGGGGACTGCGTCTACGCCGCCCTGGGCCACGGGGAGCAGCTGCCGCTGGCGGCCGTTCCGGTGATTTCCCTGCTGCTGTGCCTGTGGGGCCAGCTGCTGGCGGCCAAGGCCCGGCTCGCAGGCTTCCGGCTGGCCGATCTGGGGGGTGAGCCGCCCTACAACGTATCCGTGACCCCCGCCGGGGCCTGCAAGCAGCAGGGAACGGCGGAGGGCTTCTACCGGCTCTCCCACCAGCCGGATGTCTCCTATCGCTGGCAGGTCATCCTGACACCGCTGGCGCTGGCCGCTGCCTCCATTCTGGCGGCGGTGGTGTGCTTCGGCGGGGAGGGGCAGCCGGTGCGGCCACTGTGGATCTGGTCGGCGTTGCTGTCCGGCGGACTGCCGCTGGCTCTGCCGGTGGCGGGAACGCTGCCCCTGTCATCGCTGAACCGGCGTCTGAACCGCAGCGGCAGCGCCGTGGCGGGCTATGCCGGGGCCTCCGCCATCACCGCCGCCCGGCGGATGGTGGTGACGGATGACGACCTGTTCCCACCGGGAACGGTGAGCCTCAACGGACTGAAGCTGTACGGCGAGGAGATCGGCAAGGTGGTGTCCTATGCCGCCACGGCGGCACAGGCCGCCGGAAGCCAGCTGACGCCGCTGTTTGACCAGCTGCTGGCCAGCGAGGGCGGCACCCACCTGCATTTGGAGGACCTGCGTTTTTACGAGGACGGCGGCATCGGCGGTACCATCCGTGGGGAATCTGTCACCATGGGCAGCGCCTATTTCATGAAAAAGCACCATGTGTCCCTGCCCCGTGACCTGAAGCTCAAGACCGGCGTTTTTCTGGCGGTGGACGGTCAGCTCATCGCCATCTTTGCCATCAAATACCAGCCCTCCCGCAACGTGGAGTGGGCGCTGCGGGCCATGCGCCGCAACCGCATCACTCCGGTGCTGGCCACCCGCAGCGCCAACATCACTCCGGCGCTGCTGAAGCGGAAATTCCGGCTGGACGCCCGGCCCCTGTACCCGGATATCTCCACCCGTCTGGCCCTGTCGGAGCTGACGGAGGGCCGTGGCCGGCCCCACGCCATCATCTACCGGGACGGGCTGATGGCCTTTGCCGAAACGGTCATCGGCAGCCGCCGGATGCGGCGTGCCGTCCGGGATGGAACGGTGCTGTCGTGGCTGGGCGGGCTGTCGGGCCTGCTGCTGGCGTATTATTTCACCTCCGTGGGGGCCTTTGCCGCTCTGTCGGCCCTGAATTTCCTGTGCTTTTTGCTGCTGTGGCTGCTGACGGTGCTGCTGCTGGCAGGACTGGTGCGCCACTACTGATACCATTCCATACCCATGCCGGGAGAGCCGTTGAGCCTCCCGGCATTTTCCACAAAAAAGACGCTGAAAGTTGTATTTGTCAAGTGCAAAAAAATAGTATATACTTTTCTCATTGACTGGCTGCGCCGGACGGCGCATTCGCACCAAACGAAGGGAGAATACTGTATATGACTGCCAATGACATTCGCAACATCTGCCTGCTGGGTCACGGTGGCTCCGGCAAGACGACGCTGGCCGAGCAGATGCTCTTCATGACCAAGGGGACTGATCGTCTGGGCCGTACCGTCGACGGCAACACCGTCTGCGACTACGACGCCGAGGAGATCAAGCGCCAGAGCTCTATTTCCCTGGCCTTTGCCCCGGTCAGATATAAGGACGTCCGCATCAACGTCATGGACGCTCCCGGCAACTTTGATTTCTCCGGCGAGGCTGTTTCCGCCATCCGTGCCGCCGAGTGCGCCGTGCTGGTGGGCGCCGCCAAGGACGGCCTGTCCGTGGGTATGGAGCGCAGCTGGAAGCTGCTGGGCAAGAAGCCCCGCATGATCTTCGTCAATCGCACCGACGAGGACAACAGCGACTATCAGGCCTGCCTGGATGCCCTGAAGGGCAAGTTCGGCCAGTCTGTGGCCCCCATCGTGGCCCCGGTCATCGACGGCAACAAGAAGGTCACGGGCATCGTGGACCTGCTGCATAATACCGCTTACGAGGTCAAGGGCGGCAAGGCCGCTGCCTGCGCCATTCCCGCCGACATGGCTGACGAGGTGGAGGCCCTGCGCTCCGAGCTGATGGAGGCCGCCGCCGGCTCCGACGAGGAGCTGATGGAGAAGTTCTTCGACACCATGGAGCTGTCCGCCGAGGACATGGCCCGTGGCCTGAAGCTGGGCGTTCGGGACGGCAGCATCTGCCCGGTGCTGTGCGGCTCCGCCGTCACCGGTCTGGGCGTGGAGATGCTGATGCAGACCATTCTGGATCTGGTCCCCGTGGCCACCGATATGCCCGCCGAGGCGGCGCAGGACGACGACGGCAACGACATCGAGGTGGCCTATGATCCCAACGGCGCTACCGCTGCCATCGTCTTTAAGACAGACCGCTGCCGGTATCGCCTATAAGGAAGGTCTTCCCACCGCTGGTCCGACGCTCCTCGAGCCGATCGGCGAACTGAAGGTTCTCATCCCCGACGCCAACATGGGCGACGTGATCGGCGACCTCAACAAGCGCCGCGGTCGTGTGATGGGCATGAACCCCGATCCCGAGAACCCCGGCTATCAGACCGTCGAAGCCGAAGTTCCGATGGGCGAAATGAGCTCCTACACCATCGACCTGCGCGCCATGAGCCAGGGTCGCGGCAGCTATACGCTGAAGTTCGTCCGTTACGAGGAAGTTCCGCAGATGAATCAGGCAAAGATCATCGAGGACGCCAAGAAGGACGAAGAAGAGGGCTAATCCGATTTTCAAATTCCCCGGTTCCGTTGGAGCCGGGGAATTTTCTGCGTGCAACAAAACCTTGCGTGACAAATCGGGCGCGATATGGTATGCTTTTTGCAAGAGGTGAGACCATGGACCGCTTTACGCAGAATCTCCGGCGCGCCCGGAAAGCCGCAGGGCTGACCCAGCAGCAGCTGGCGGACCGGCTCCATGTCACGCGCCAGAGCGTCAGCAGCTGGGAGCTCGGAAGAACCGAACCGGATTTGCAGACGCTGACAGAGCTGGCGGAGGTTTTCGAAACCGACGCAGGCTCGCTTCTGGGGGAAGCCGGAAGACCGGCTTATCCGCGCCTGCAAAAACGCTTCGTGACCGGCTTTGCTGTCTGCGCGGGCTTGCTTCTGGCGGTATCCGGTTTGGAGCTGGGGCTTTTTGCGTATTGGAGAAAGCTGTTGCTGCATGATTACAGCCCGGCTTTGTACGCGGCGCTGTGGAAGCTATTTGTGCCGCCGCTTCTGTGGTATGCTTCTGGACTGGGCGCGGTGTGCTTTTTCGCGATGTGGTCGCCCGTCCGGTGCGGAAAACGGGCGAGGCTGGCGCTTCTGCTTGCGGCGCTGGCGCTGGGCTTGCCGGTGCTTGCGCTGATGGCGCAGTACCTTGCCGTTGCGCTGGGAAACTTCGACGGTGTGCGCGTCTGGCTTGCACCGCTGCTTCGAAGACCTGCAGGAAAACTTGCGATTCAGATCATTCTGCCGGGGCTAATCGGCGTTTGCACAGGGCTTTTTGCCTGTTCGGAAAGGAGCGTTTGAAATGGGCTTCTGGGTTTTCATGCTGGCAATGAATCTGATTATCCCGCTGAGCATGATCTTTCTGGGAAAGTATTTCTCCAAACACGCGCCGGGACAGATCAATATGCTCTTTGGCTACCGTACGGCGCGTTCGATGAAAAATCAGGACACATGGCAGTTCGCACATCATTATTTTGGAAAGCTGTGGTTTAAGATGGGACTTTGGCTGCTTGTTTTGACTGTGGCGGCGATGCTGCCGGGACTCGGGAAAGACGCAGATGCAGTCGGAAAGCTCGGCGGATTACTTTGCCTTGCACAGCTTCCGGTAATGCTGTATACGATTTTTCCGACAGAGCGGGCGCTCAAAAAGACGTTTGACAAGGACGGCAATCGAAAATAGACGCAAAAAATCCGCATCTGAAGTTTTCAGGTGCGGATTTTGGTTTTCAGGACGGCTGCGCCGTAGCGACGCCGCGCTTCGCTAAGCCCTCGGAGAGAATCTTGTGCGCATAATCGCCGATTTCCACGGTTGTCTTGAGACTCGCGACGGTTTCTGCCGGAATCACATCCAGCACATCGAGATGCACGTCGGTCCGGCGGCGGAACATGTTTTTGAGAATCGCCTTCGTGTTCGACAGCGCGCAGACGACAATCGGAACATTTGCCTTCTGCGCAATTTTGAACGCGCCGTTGCGGAAGGGCTGCAGGAGCCCGGACTTGCTCGTTCCGCCCTCGGGGAAGACGGCGATGGAGGCTTTGTCCTCCTTGATAAACTGGATTGCTTTCAGAATTGCCTTGAGCGCCTCGCGGTCGTTGTTGCGGTCGAGCGGCAGGCAGAGAATCTTCCGCATGACCTGCGCGACGATGTAGAGAGAGAAATTTTCCGTCTTCGAGATGAACGCCAGCTCTGCCCACGGCATCGCATAGTAGAAAACAATCGGGTCAAAGGCGAACAGGTGGTTGGATATCAGTAAGAACCGACCCTTGCGCGGGACCTTCTCCAGCCCCGTCACATGCACCCGCACGCCGCCGAGATCAAAGGCGAGCCGGCTGAACTGGTTGAGCAGAAACCGGAAATATGGACTCGGCTTTTCCACCAGCTTTTTGGGATCGACAAACAGGCACGAGACCACCAGCACCAGCAAAAACAGCAGCACCAGACCCAGAAAGCAGCCAATAAACAGCAGCGGCAGCTGCCACAGAACCGCCCAGCCGGCAAACCAGTTGCATGCCGCACTGACGGCGGCAGAAAAAACAGCGCTCAATGCGAGCAGAACATAAACCATGAAAGAAAAACCTCGATTGGAAACAAATTCACACCGCCTTTTAGTATACTGCAATTGGGCGCAAAAAGACAACCTTAATTTTCTGTTTCCAAAAAGTTTACAAATAGAGCGCCCGCCGGATTTTCCGGCGGGCGCTTCCCAATTCAAAACCTCGCAGAGTTTCACCCCGTAGTTGAGGCGCATTCCCTCACGCAAAATAGCAAAGCTATTTTGTGTGAATTAAAGCTTCTGCTGCGAAAGCCAGATATCCATGATCAAGCCGTGCGGCAAAATTTTCACCAGCGCCATCTGCGCGCGTGCGATGAAGCCGAATTTGCTGACATCCTTGCCGCGCTTTGCATCGCGCCACGCTCTGGCGACGATCTGCTGCGGCTCATACATGGCAGCGTATTTTTTGACGACGGGTTTTTCTCCGTCGATTACCGCGTGGTCAAAGAACTCTGTCTTCGTCCAGAACGGGCAGACTGCCATGACGGAAATGTCCTTGTCGTCCAACTCCCGGTTGAGCGCGCGGCTGTAGCTCAGAACGAACGCCTTGCTTGCCGCGTAGACGCCGATATAGGGCACCGGCTGACAGGCGGCGACGGAGGCGATGTTGATAATCTGCGCGCCGGCGTGCATGTAGGGAATGGTCAGCTGGCACATTGCCATGAGCGCCTCGCAGTTGAGGTCCACCATGTTGAGGTTCTGGGAGAGCGGCGTGTCGCAGGCAGCCTGAAACTTTCCGTAGCCGCTGCAATTGACGAGCAGCTGCACGTTTGCCTGCGCGTTTTCCAGCAGCTCTGCATAGTGCCGGAAGCTTTCCCGGTCGGTCAGATCCAGCGCAATCGGGCGGATGGGGAAGGGGACCGTCTCCGCCAAAGCTTCCAACCGGTCGAGCCGTCTTGCAATGACCCAGACCTCGTCAAACGTGTCGTAGGTGTTGATGGTCTCGGCAAAGACCTTGCCCATGCCGCTCGACGCGCCGGTGATGATGGCGATTTTTTTCATATCGAAAGACTCCTTTCGGAAGAATGCTTCGCAAAAAGTATAGGAAATCGATAAATTTTCTATAGTATAACACACAAATGGCTGCAATGCAAGCAGGCGCGGACATGCGTAAGCCGCCGCAGTTTTTGCGGCGGCCTGAAAAAGCAGGAATCAGAACTCAGGACCCTGATAGTTGCTGTAGCGATTCTGGTGATAATCCTGCTCGCAGCTTCCGGGGTAGGAAGCGGTAGTGCCGTTGGAGCGTTCCCAGCAGATCTGGCGGTAGAAGCTGGCTTGCGCGGCTTCTTCATACGGACGGAGCCAGAAGGTTCCGATGCCCAGCGTCAGCGCACTGAGAAGCGCCCAGCCGAAAAAGCTCAGTTCCAGACAAAACAGCCGCCATTTATTGCCGCGCATGAGCTCTTTGGAGGCTTTGATCGCGTCCATCGGGCGAAGACCGGGATGTTCATAGAGAATATAGGGCGCCATGGCGTAGCTGTAGCCCGCGATGATGCCAGGGATGATCAGAAGCAGCGTCCACAGGGTAACAAAGATTGCAGTCAGCAGCGACAGCAGAAAGCCGTCTCCGAAGCGGTGAAACTGCGAAAACAGGTCGGAAACCTGCGCGTCCTTGTGATCGATCAGGGCAAGGTTGAACTTTGCGTAGCCAAGTTGGACTGTGCCGCCAATGATAAAGCAGACGAGCGCGTAGATCGATAAAAGCGTGCCGAAAATGATCAGTGCGGTCCAGACAAAGTCGGGAATTTCATAATGTCCGCCGCTGCTCTGGATAAATTCGCCGGCGGAGCTTCCGACAGAGCTGCCGCCGCTTCCGCTGCTGCCGGAGCTTGCCATGGTTCCGCCGAGCAGCGCTGCGAGAAAGCCCGTCAGAACGGCAACGCCCCAACGGCCGCTGAGCGCCTGTCTTGCCAGAGCGCGAAAATCTCTTGCTTTCATAAAACCCTTCCTTTCTCTTTTTCGATCTTTCTTTTCCAGATTCATTATAAAGGATATGCTGCCGGGTGACAAGCAATTCCGGAAATTTAAGAACTTCTTATGATTTTATGACGAAAAAGCCCGCCTACTGGTTCCCCAATCGACGGGCAGAAGGCTTACATTTTTTCGGGCGCGCTGAAGCCCAGCAGATCGATGCAGGTTTCCAGAACGCGGCGCGTGAGGTCCATGAGCGCGACATAGCTGGCTTTTTTCGCTTCATCGGGCTCGGAGATGATCTTCACATCGTGATAGAACTTGTTTGCCGCGCCGGCAAGCTCGTAGATATACGCGCAGATCTCGTTCGGCGCGGAGTTTTTATAGCTCGACGTCAGGCTGTCTGCAAGGCGCGAAAGAACCAGCATGAGGTCCTTCTGCTGGCGGCTTTCCGGCGGCAGCAGCTTACAGTCTGCGGCATTTCCATCGTATTTTGCGAGAATCGACTTGATGCGGACGATGGTGTAGAGAATATACGGACCTGTGTTTCCCTCGAACGAGGAGAAACGGTCGAGGTCGAAGACATAGTCCTTGGTGGCAAGATTCGAAAGGTCGCCGTATTTGAGCGCTGCCATCGCGATTTTCTTTGCGGTCTCGGGAAGCTCTTCGTCGGAGACGGTCTGATTTTCCCTGATCTTTTCGGTCACATAGTCGGTGATCTCGCGAATCAGAACCTCCAGACGCATGACGCCGCCCTCGCGCGTTTTGAAGGGCTTGCCGTCCTTGCCGTTCATCGTGCCGAAGCCGATGTGGGAAAGCTCGGTCTGCGGGGGAACCAGCTCCGCCTTTCTTGCCACGCGGAAGACCTGCTCAAAGTGCAGGCTCTGGCGCTTGTCGGTGAGATAGAGAATCTTTCCGGGGTGGAAGTCCTGCTGGCGCTGGACGATGGTGGCAAGGTCAGTGGTTGCGTAGAGCGTTGCGCCGTCGGATTTGAGAAGAATGCAGGGCGGAATTTCCTTCGTGTCGGTTTCTTCCTGCACGGGAACGACAAGCGCACCGTCAGACTCGACTGCCAGATGCTTGTCCTCGACGATTTTGAGCATCGTGGGGATATATGCCTGCGCGTCGGACTCTCCGAGCCATACATCGAAGCTGACGTTGAGGTTTTCGTAGTTCTTCTTGAGGTCCTCGACCGAAACGCGCATGATCTGCTTCCACATGGCGCGGTAGCCGCGCTCGCCCTGCTGGAGTAAATACGTCGCGTTGTGTGCCTTCTCGGCAAACTCTGCGTCGACCTTCGATCTTGCGCTTGCCTCGGGGTAGATTTTTTCCAGCTCCGAGATCGTAAAGGGCGCTTCTTCGGGATACTCGCCCGTATAATCGGGGTCAAAGTAGCAAAGCTCGGGGCGCTGCGACTGCACCTGCGCAATGATCAGACCCATCTGCAGACCCCAGTCGCCGAGATGAATGTCGCCGATGACATGGTTTCCGAAGAAGCGGGTAGATGCGCTTGATGGATTCTCCGATGATGGCGCTGCGCAGGTGCCCGACATGCAGCGGCTTTGCCACGTTCGGTCCGCCGTAGTCCACGACAATCGTGCGGGGATTCTGCTCGGGCTGGACGCCGAAGTGCTCGGCAAGGTTCATTTCTGCGACATAAGATGCCAGAAACTCTGCCGAGAGCTTGAAGTTCAGAAAGCCGGGGTTTACCGCCTCGACGCTTTCAAACATCTCGCAGCCTGCCAGCTGCACTTTGACCGCATTTGCAATCTGGATGGGCGCCTTGTGGTAGATCTTTGCCGCGGGCAGCGCGCCGTTGCACTGATACTCCGCACAGGTCCGGGCGGTTCGAGAGCGTGACTTTTCCGTAGGCAGGGTCGAAGCCGGCTTTTTCGAATGCGCCGGAAACCTCCCGGGAAATCAGATCAATCAGGACATTCATATACATACACCTTTCGTATTGGCAATTGCTCATAGATTTTACTATTATAACAAAGCATGTTCCAAAAGTACAGTCCGAAACCGCCGGTTCAGGTCAAAAAGAACCTCGTTGTAAGGCACGCCATGAAAAAGCCCGTAAAATCTGCAAGCAGCGCGGCAAAAACCGTATGGCGCGTGTCGCGGATGCCGGCGGAGCCAAAATAGACGCTGATGGTATAAAACGTCGTCTCGGTGCTGCCCAGCATGACGGCAGCGGTCTTTCCGATAAGAGAGTCGACGCCATAGGTTTTCATCAGCTCCGCGCCGACCGCGAGCGCTGCGCTGCCGCTTACCGGGCGGACCAGCATCAGGGGCGCAAGCTCCGGCGGCATGCCGAGAAAGCGGAAGACGGGCGCAAGCGCCTGCGCCATCCAGGCAAAAAAGCCGCTGCTGCGGAGCATGGAAATGCCGGTGAGAAGCACAATCAGGCTCGGGGCAATGGAAAGGAGCGTCGAAAGTCCTTCGCGCGCGCCGGAAAGCAGCAGCGCATACACATCCTGCTTCCGGATAAGCGCATACAAGCTTATAAATGTAAGAAGAAGCGGAACCAGCAGCTCGGTCATGCGGCATCCTCCAGCAAAGCTGCCGCCAGCAGCCCCACCGCGACCGAGCAGACGGAGCTGACCCACACGGCAGGAAGAATTTCAAAGGGGCTGTCTGCGCCGAGACCGGCACGCAGCGCGGCAACGGTGGTCGGCAGCAGCTGCACCGAGGCGGTGTTCATGACGATCAGGCGGCACATTTCATTTCCGGCGCGTTCAGGCGTTGGGCTCAGCGTCTGCATTCTGCGCACACAGCCGACGCCCATCGGCGTTGCTGCGCTGCCGAGCCCCAGAAGGTTTGCCGTGAAATTTGCGCAGAGATAGCCGCGCGCCTCTGCGTCCCGGCAGGTTTCCGGGAAAATGCGCGACAGAAACGGAGAAAGCACGCACGAAAGCTTCTGCATCAGCCCGCTTTTCTCCATGACGCGCGCCGCGCCGCTCCACAGACACAGTGCGCCGCACAGAGACAGGCAAAGCTCCGCACCCTGCTGCGCGCCCTGCATTGCTGCGCCCGATAAACCGGACACTTGATCTGTGAGCACGCCGCAGACCAGGCTTGCGCCGAGGAAAAATAACCAAATATATGACATTTCTATAAATTTCCTCCACAAAATCTAGTTTGTTCAAAATTTGGACATAAATGACTGTTAAGATAAGACCGATCAGCAAAACCGATTCTCTGCGGACACACGAAAGACCGCTCCCCCTCGCGGCTGTGTTCACCGTGGAAGAAACAACAAACGGAGGTACAAAAAGATGAAATCGACAGGCATTGTAAGAAAAGTGGATGAGCTGGGCCGGATCGTACTGCCTATTGAGCTGCGCCGGACTCTGGACATCGCGGAGAAGGATTCCATTGAAATTTATGTGGACGGTTCGTCGATCATTCTGAAAAAGTACGAGCCGACCTGCGTGTTCTGCGGCGATGCGAAGAACATCACGGTTTACAAGGGCAAGAACATCTGCGCCAACTGCCTCAAGGAGCTCAAGAAGGCGTAAGCACCATGCACAAAGATCTGCCGGAAAGCGATGGCTTCCCGGCAGATTTTTTGACTGTTTACAAACTGTTTGCTTTTGTTGAGGTTTCTTAACTGGTAAAAACGGGTGAAATCTGGTACAATAACCGCAAAGTATGTGCGCAGCGTCCATGGAAGGCGGCTGCGCGGACAATCGTTTGGAAGGAGCAGGAATTTGCAGTATCGGGTGTTGGCAGAAAAACTGAAGGAGGCGGCAGCGTCCGTTTTGCCGGTGACGGCAATCGTGGCAGTGCTGTGTCTGGCGCTGGTCCGGGTGGACGTGGGGCTGATGCTCTCGTTTCTGCTCGGTTCGGGGCTTCTGATTCTGGGCATGGGGCTGTTCACGCTGGGCGCGGAGCTTTCCATGTCGCGCATCGGAAACCTCATCGGCGCGAAGATGACGAAATCCAGAAAGCTCTGGTTCATTCTTGCGGTGAGCTTTCTGCTGGGCGTCGCCATTACGATGGCAGAGCCGGATTTGCAGGTGCTGGCGACAAATGTTCCGGCGATTGACAAGACGGTGCTGATTGTGACCGTCTCGGTCGGCGTGGGGCTGTTTCTGATGCTGTGCATGGTGAGAATTCTGTTCTCCGTCTCGCTGCGGCTGCTGCTGATTGTGTTCTATGCGCTGCTGTTCCTCGGCGCATTTTTGTCGGACGCGGGCTTTTTGTCGGTCGCGTTCGATTCCGGCGGCGTGACGACAGGACCGATGACGGTGCCGTTTATTATGGCGCTGGGCGTCGGCGTTGCGTCCATCCGAAGCGACGAAAATGCCAAGGCAGACAGCTTCGGTCTGGTTGCTTTGTGCTCGATCGGACCGGTAATGGCGGTGATGCTGCTGGGCGCCATCTATCCCACGGACACGCAGGCGGATGTCAATATGGTGATCGGCGGCTTTGAAACTACGGTGGAGCTGGGCGGCGCATATCTTCGCAGTCTTCCGACCTACATGCTGGAGGTCGCGATGGCGCTGCTGCCGATTTTTGTGTTCTTTTTGCTGTTCCAGGTGTTTTCCCTGCGCCTGCGAAGGCTGCCGCTGACGAAAATCGTCATGGGCGTGGGCTATACGTTTCTGGGGCTGGTGCTGTTTCTGACGGGCGTGAACGTCGGTTTTTCGCCCTTGGGCTACGTGCTGGGAAAAGAACTGGTGACGAGCGGACTTTCCGCGCTTCTGATTCCGCTGGCGATGCTGATGGGCTGGTTCATCATCGACGCCGAGCCTGCGGTACATATTTTGAACAAGCAGGTCGAGGAGCTGACCTCCGGCGCGATTTCGGCAAAGGCGATGGGCTTGAGCTTATCCGTCGCCGTGGCGCTTGCAAACGGACTTGCGATGGTGCGCGTTCTGACGGGGCTTCCGATTCTGTATTTCCTGCTGCCGGGCTACGCAGTGGCGCTGGGCTTGAGCTTTTTCGTGCCGCGCACGTTTACGGCAATTGCCTTTGACTCCGGCGGTGTCGCCTCGGGTCCCCTGACGGCGACGTTCATGCTGCCGCTGGCGATGGGCGCGCGTACGGCGCTGGGCGGAAACGTCATGACCGATGCGTTCGGGCTTGTGGCGCTCGTCGCGATGATGCCCCTGATCACGGTGCAGGTCATGGGCGGCATTTATGTCCTCAAGTCGCGCACAAAGACGGACGCACCCGTGCTGCCGAGCTTCGGCGAAAACGAAATTATCGAGCTTTGGGAGGCGGTTTGATGGAGCTTTACTATCTGATTACAATCTCAGACCGCGACCGGGCAGAGATGCTGTCCGCGATCTATCATGCCGCGGGGACCGGCATGGTGCTGACCAAGCTCGGAAGAGGCACTGCAACGGGCGAACAGCTTTCGTCTTATGGACTGGACGCGACGGAAAAGGCGGTCGTCAGCACCGTGGCAGATGCAGAACAGACCCGGCAGATTTTCAGGGCGGCGAAGCGGAAGCTCTTTATCGACAT
>VOFH01002870.1_pt1 | contig 23503 bp, 61 predicted proteins | sample 5384091 | NCBI WGS metagenome assembly VOFH01 (sample SAMN12384727, study PRJNA508395) | human gut metagenome | isolation source: healthy gut G | host: Homo sapiens
ATGTAAATCAGTAAACCAGAATTCAGCATAAGCTAGCTGCCACAATAAAAGTTACTAATTCTAAAATCACTACTTGGACGAATTAATAAGTCTACATCACTAAACTCCTTTGTGAAAAGTTGGGACTAACATAGTCTTCTGTAATATCGTCTGTAGTTATAGTTCCATCTGCAACAGAGTTTGTAATGTTGCGGATAGTCCTAACTATTTCATCACGCCCACCATAGTTCAAAAAAGCTAACTGTAAAGTAAGGCCTGTATTATTCTGAGTTAATAATTCTGCATCGCGAATAATCTTTTGAAGCTCCTCTGAAAGAGCACTCAATATATCCAATAAAAAGCGAATGCGTACATTATGTTCATGCATATACTTAACATTATTGTTTAAGTATTCTTTTATGAGAGCCATAAGTAAAGAAACTTCCTGTTCAGGACGCTTCCAGTTCTCTGTGGAGAAACCATATACCGTAATGCTCTAATTCCAATCTCATCTGCAGCAATAACAATCTGCTTTAATACGTCGGCTCCTGCACGATGCCCCATGATCGTGGCATTCCCTCTTCGTTTAGCCCAACGACCATTGCCATCCATAATAATAGCAACATGTTTTGGTATCGCATTACTATCAATATCAGGCGTATCAGATGGTTTACGGTTAAATAATTTCTTTAGCATAGTCTACCTCGATAGAATTTCCGAAGTCGCTGGCAATCATTGGTCTATACACTAGTATATGTAAACCTCATCAACCTTGGTAATACGTGCTACATAAAGTCCTTTATCGGCAATATCAAAAAAGATTAAAGATCCCCAATCATTACCTTTAAAGGAATATGGGCAGCCTGCAAACGAGACTTTGCAAGCTGCCATGGCATTCCAATAAGGCTATTAGAATCTAACATTATACTTCTAATACGTCCTTTTCTTTTACTGCTTTTAACTCATCAATCTGTTTAATTTTAGCATCTGTAATTTTTGGATTTGATCTAAACCGTCTTTAGCATCATCTTCAGTAATTGTTTTAGCTTTTTTCTTCTTTTTTCAATGCATCATTTACATCACGACGAATGTTACGTACTGCAACTTTAGCATCTTCAGCTTTTTTATGAACAACCTTAACGATTTCTTTACGGCGTTCCTCTGTTAATTGAGGAATAGTTAAACGAATTTGAGCACCATCATTACCTGGGTTTAATCCCAAGATCGGATTGTAAAATTGCCTTTTCAATGGCACCAATCATAGTTTTATCCCCAAGGTGCAATTACAATCATGCGAGGCTCAGGTACAGAGATATTCGCAACTTGGTTAATTGGAGTAGGGCTACCATAATAATCAACCATTACTTTATCAAGCAATGCTACACTAGCACGGCCTGTACGAATAGATGCGAATTCATGTTTTAAAGCCTCAATAGACTTATTCATGCGTTCTTCTGCTTGTTGCAACAATTCTTTTTAATTTCCATTTGAATTATTCTCCTCGAACAATGGTACCAATCTCTTCACCTTTAGCGGCTTTTGTAATGTTACCAGGAATGTCCATGCTAAATACGATAATAGGAATATTGTTATCTTTACATAAAGTTGTGGATGTAGCATCCATAACCTTTTAATTCTTTTGTAATGATATCATTATATGTTAATTCATCAAATTTAACGGCATTAGATTCGTTTTAGGATCAGAATCATATACACCGTCAGCAAATTTCTTCGCCATCAGAATTGCATCTGCTTCAATTTCAGCAGCCCGTAATGCAGCAGTCGTATCTGTAGAGAAATATGGTTTACCAAGACCAGCACCGAAGATTACGATACGTTTTTTTCTCTAAGTGACGAATGGCACGACGACGAATATAAGGTTCTGCAATTTCTTGCATTTCAATAGCAGTTTGAACGCGAGTATCTACGCCTGCTTGTTCTAATGCATCTTGCAATGCTAAGGAGTTCATTACTGTTGCTAGCATACCCATATAGTCAGCTGTAGCACGATCCATACCTTTTGTTACTACCAGCTAACCCTCTCCACAAGTTACCGCCACCAACAACAATTGCGATTTCTAAATCAGTGGATTTTGCTAAAGCAGCAATTTCTTTTGCAAAATTTTTCAACAACATCAGGGTTAATACCAAAACCTTGTTCACCCGCTAATGCTTCACCACTCAACTTCAAAACAATACGTCTAAAGTTTCTCTTTGCCATGTGTTTACTCCTCTATTTAAAAATAAGAGAACACTGTACGGTGTTCTCTTTATTATTTATTAATTATTTACCAACAGATGCCATTACTTCAGCTACGAAGTCATCTTGGCGTTTTTCAATGCCTTCGCCCAAACCGTAGCGAACAAAACGACGTACGTTGATGTTTTCACCGATTTTTGCAATATTTTCATTAATGATGTCTGTAACTGTTTTGTCGCCATCTTTAATGAATACTTGTTCTAATAGGCAATTTTCTTTATAGAATTTTTCAATACGACCATTAACCATTTTTTTCCAAAACAGCTTCAGGTTTTGGTTTACGGCCTGCTTTAACGTCTTCTTCAGCTTCTGCTTTAGCTTGTTCCAACAATACTTGTTTTTCATGTTCGATTACTTCAGCAGGAACCTCTTCACGGTTTAAGTATGTAGGGTTTACAGCTGCGATTTGCATTAGCGATATCGCGTGCCAAGCTTTGGAAATCATCAGTTTTAGCAACGAAGTCAGTTTCGCAGTTAACTTCTACCAATACGCCAATACGACCACCAGCATGGATGTAAGATTGTACTACACCTTCAGCTGCAATACGACCAGCTTTTTTAGCTGCAGCAGCCAAACCTTTTTCACGAAGAAGGTCAACCGCTTTATCGATATTACCGTCAGTTTCAACCAATGCTTTTTAGCGTCCATCATACCTGCGCCAGTCATGTCGCGCAATTCTTTTACCAAAGCAGCAGTAATTGCCATTATTTTGTTCCTCTAGTATTAATTAAGGTAAGGATATAGTCCTTACCCTAATTATATATGTTATAGATTTATCTTTCAAATGCTAATCAGAAATGATTTAGTAGCTTTTGGCAGAATTATTCGCAGCTTCAGCACCGTCCAAGGATTCGCCTTGACGACCTTCAAGAACAGCGTCAGCCATTTTACCAGCCAATAATTTTACAGCGCGGATAGCGTCATCATTTGCTGGGATTGGGAATTCTACTTCATCAGGGTCACAGTTAGTGTCAACTGTTGCAACAACTGGAATACCCAATTTTTAGCTTCTGCAATAGCGATTTTTTCTTTTTTTAGGATCAACTACGAAAAGAGCACCTGGCATTTTAGGCATATCTTTGATACCGCCAAGGTATTTTTCCAATTTTTCCATTTCATGACGAAGACCGATAACTTCTTTTTAGGCAATACTTGAAAGTACCATCTTCTGCCATAGCTTCCAATTGTTTTAAACGTTTAATACGAGTTTCAATTGTTTTGAAGTTAGTCAACATACCGCCCAACCAACGTTCGTTAACGAAGAACATGTTAGCGCGGATAGCTTCTTCTTTAATAGCTTCTTGAGCTTGTTTTTAGTACCTACGAACAAGATTACTTCGCCTTGGGAAGCAACTTCGCGTAAGAAAGAGTAAGCTTCTTCTACTTTTTTAACTGTTTTAGACAAGTCAATGATATAAATACCATTGCGTTCAGTGAAGATGAATTTCGCCATTTTAGGGTTCCATCTTCTAGTCTGATGACCAAAGTGTACACCAGCCTCTAATAATTGTTTCATTGATACTACTGCCATTGTGGCACCTCCTGTTAATTAACCTCCGCCGCTTCATCCTTCGGGTCACCCAAAATTAGGCACAGTACCGAAGTCCACCGACGTGCATATTTTTCATACCTAATAATTTTAACAAATAATTATTGTAAAAGCAAGCAAGGAGTAAGGATTTCTTTTAAGAATCCATCACTCCTTATTTTAATTTAATGAATGAATCATCAATAGACTATATTAAAGCTTGTTTCTATATCGCCGATACAATATAAATATTAATTATTGCGAATAGATTCAATCATATGTGCTCGATCATCAGCGCCAAATACAGCAGATCCTGCTACTAAAACAGTAGCACCTGCTCTTTTAATTGGAACACATGTAATATCATTAATACCACCATCTACTTCAATAACTGCAGTTGTATTATCTACTTCCTCTAGTAGCATTTTAGCTTGCTTAACTTTTTTAATAGCATTTGGAATAAAAGATTGTCCACCAAAGCCAGGATTTACAGACATAATTAAAATCATGTCCTAGATCAGCAGCCACATCCTCTAACAAGGACACTGGTGTACCTGGATTAAGTGCAACCCCTGCTTTCATGCCACATTGTTTAATATGTTGGATTAAACGATGCATATGTGGCACAGTTTCTTGATGAAATGTAAAATACTCTACACCAATCTTTGCAAATTCTTCTACATAGTCACCAGGATTTGTAACCATTAAGTGAACATCAAATGGTAATTGTGTATAAGGACGGATGGCTTTCACGATAGGTGCACCAAATGTTAGGTTTGGTACAAAATGACCATCCATAATATCAATATGCAATAAATCAGCTCCAGCTAATTCAATAGATTTTATTTCTTCGCTTAATGTTGCAAAATTTGCAGAGAGCATAGATGGTGCAATTTTAATCATTTTAAAACCTCTTTCGTTGACTTTCTATGTCATTACGTATAGACATATATGCATCATATCGTCCTTGATGAATATGGCCTGCATCTAAAGCATCTTTTATGCCACAAATAGGTTCATGTTCATGATAACAAGGATTAAATTTACATGTATCAACATAATTACTAAATTCAGGGAATAACGTAGGTAACCGTTCTAATGAAACATCGTTAAACTCAATCGCACTAAATCCAGGTGTATCCATAATAAAAGAATCTGAATCCAAACTATATAAAGAAGCATGACGGGTTGTATGTTTACCGCGCTTTATTTTGTCACTAACCTCACCCGTTTGGAATGCAAACTTAGGATCAACAGCATTTAATAGACTACTTTTACCAACACCAGAAGGGCCTGCAAAGGCAGTTACCTTATGCTCTAACACATGACGTAACTCATCAATACCTGTATATTATATGTAGATGTCATCAATACTTCATAACCAATAGATTTATAAAGCTTTACCATGACTTCTGTATCTGGATCCATCAAATCACATTTGTTAATACATAATACAATCGGGATATCTGCATGTTCAATCATGACAAGCATTTTATTTAGTAAAAGCTCATTAATATCTGGTTCATGAGCAGCTACAACCAATACAACTTGGTCAATATTAGCTACCGCAGGTCTAAAACCATGGAATTATGACGATCGAGGATGGACTCAACGAATCCATCCTCAGAAATCGTAACACGATCACCGACAAGTAAACTGTAGCGACCTTTTTTAATCTACCTCGAACTTTACATTCATGAACAGTACTTGCATCGTCTTGTACATAAAAGTAACCATTCATATTTTTGACAACAATACCTGTAATCATAATTCCCCTATAATGCTGTTTCTTGTACTAATGCACCATTGAGATAAACCTCAATGCGAACATTACCTACACCAGACACTTTTTTTAACAATACGATCACCAGGTTTATTTGTATCATCGTAGATAACAGCAGAACCGTCATCATCTTTACGACAATTTTTTTAGCTCTTGGTTTTAGAGAACCTGCCGGAACTGTAATATCTACCGTACCAGTAGTTTTATTACTACTACTGTCAGATTTTTTATCATCTTTCTTTTTGTCATTTTTATATTCAGTAGTTAGATTTACTGCAGTACCTTCATCAATTTCATCGCCAGCTTTTATGCTTTGTTCTGTTACAATAGATTTTTCCTCTACAGAACCAGCGACTTGATTAACACCAAGATGAGCATTACTCAATGTATCTCGTGCATCTTTTAAAAGTCATACCAATGACATTTGGCATTTGAATCTTTTAGCTTTTGCTTTATTTAACAACGAGATCAATTGTTGTGCCTTTAGAAACTTTAGAATCACCAGATGGACTTTGAGCTATGATAACACCATCAGGTTTATTATCTACAGACTGTTGTGTTACTTTACCAACAACTAAACCAACATCTTTAAGTCGTTGTCGGGCTTGGTCTACTGTTAAACCAGACAAATCCGGTACTGTAATATCACCAACACCTTTAGATACAACAAGGTGAATTGTACGTTGTTCTTTAACCTTCTCTCCTGCACCTGGTGTTTGAGAAATAACTTGACCAGCTGGTACATCAGGATTAGTAACCTCGCTTGTAGAAACACGCAAATGTTTATCTTCTAAAATATTTTTAGCTACAGAAACTTGTTTACCCACAACATTAGGTACATCTACAGTTGTGTTACTCCAGAAATTACCATAACTCAAGAAGGCACCTAAGAAGGCTACTAAAAAAATTACGGCAGCCCCTAGGACGATATATTTTTGTGGGATAGATGCTATTTTACTTAACATACTCTTCTTTTTACCCTCATCTTTTTGCTCTTCTTGAATATCACTGAAATCCTCAAGGGCTTCAGGATCAACAGCTGGTATCATTTGGGTTGCAAAATCATATGGTTCATGACGTTGAGTTTTACCCATTGTAAAGCCTTGAGACAATCGTAAATCACTTATCATGTCAGAAATAGAATCAAAACGATCAGCAGGGTTTTTAGATAATGCCTTCATTACGACAGCTTCTAAAAGCGGTGGGATTGAAGGATTATATCGAGTAGGTGGAGCTACTTTTTCACGTACATGTTTTAATGCTACTGCAATTGAGTTTCCCCTTCAAAAGGAACTTTACCTGTAAGCATTTCATATAAAACTACGCCTAAAGAGTAAATATCAGTATTACCATCTACTGGTTTTCCACTGGCTTGTTCAGGTGATAAATAGTGAGCAGAGCCTAAAATCGAATTCGTGTACATAACTGTATTAGTAGCATTCATAGCTCGAGCAATACCAAAGTCAGTTACTTTTACACGCCCCGTACGAGTAATTATGACATTATGAGGTTTAATATCACAATGCACTATTCCCATCGTATGCGCATGTTCTAACCCCTCTGCGATAGCAATAGTGAATTTTACAGCCTCGTCTATGGATAGTCTTCCATGTCGCGTTATATACTCTTTTTAATGTTTCACCATCTACATATTCCATAATGATATAGTGTAAATCTTGATCAAACCCTACATCATACATATTTACAATATTAGGATGATTTAGTTTGCCCGCCGCTTGTGCTTCTCGTTTAAAACGCGTAACAAACTCATCATCATTAGCAAAGTTAGCATGCAATACTTTAATTGCTACTTGTCTACCTAATAAGGTATCTTCTCCAAGGTATACGTCAGCCATTCCGCCAACGCCAATTTTATCAACAATTCGGTAGCGGTTATCTAGAAGTATACCTTTTATATTCATAGTACTCATTATTTCTCCATTTCTAGATTAGATTGTTCCCACCACAATGGTCACATTATCTCCTGCTCCGACATCATATACGGCTTCCATCAATGATTCTACAACCTTCATATCATCATTATTAGATTGTAATGCACTAGCAATAACATCATCTGATACATAACCACATAGTCCATCAGTGCAAAGTAAAATACGATCACCTGGAAGAATAGATTCTACACCACTATCAACCTCTAAAGTATCATCAACCCCAACTGCACGGGTCAATAAGTTTCGTTGAGGGTGATTTAGCATTTCATCCTTTGTAATCTCTCCAGCAGTTAATAATTCTTGTACCATAGAATGATCTGTAGTAATTTGTCGTAAAAGACCATCTCTATATACATACAAACGACTATCACCAACACTTGCCCAGTATAATTGGTCACCATTAACAGCCGTAACAACAGCAGTAGTGCCCATACCAGCAAGACGTTCTTCATGAGCTACGCGATTGGCTATACGTTCATTGGCATGAATAATAGCATCACATAAATCTTGTTGCCCCACTGTTTTAAGGGAGGCCAAATACTCTTTAATTTCATCAACAGCATAGGTACTAGCGATTTCACCGCCACTATATCCACCCATGCCATCAGTAACAGCACAAACGGGACCGTCAATAAAAAAACGGTCTTCATTGCGCTGACGTACAAGTCCAATTTTACTTAAACCAACAAAATTATTCATAATTCTCCTTTTTCCGACCATGAGCTGCTTTTAATTGCCCACATGCGGCTTGGATAGCATCGCCCATCTCTTTTCGTACCGTTACAGATACGCCATAGGAAGCAACGATGTCTTTAAATGTATTCATATTCGTAATAGATGGTTTATATAATTCTATATGTTCATTGCCATTAACAGGTATTAAGTTAACATGGCAATTTGGGAAATCTTTTACAGATTTTCCCCAATGCATGAGCCTCCTCCATAGATGCATTTACTGAATCTATAAGAATATACTCAAAAGGTGATACGACGTTGAGTCGTATCATAATAATATTTTACCGCATCTAAGACTTCCGTCAATTCATAACGAGCCCCAACTGGCATAATACTACGACGCACTTCATTATTTGTAGCATGTAATGAAAGAGCCAAAGTTATAGGCAAACCTTCATCAGCTAATTTATAAATATTAGGAACCCAACCACAAGTGGAAATAGTCATCTTACGATAACTAATATTACAAATTACCGGATCGTGTAACAATTGCAAAGCTTGTAACACATTATCATAGTTTTGTAATGGTTCCCCTGCCCCCCATAACTACAACAGAGTGGATTTGCTCTTTTGTAAGAGCCCGAAAATAACGACTTGTCCAATGATTTCAGACACTGTTAAATCACGATATAAACCACCCTGCGTAGAGGCGCAGAACACACAGCCCATGGCACAGCCAACTTGAGAAGAAACACATACAGAGTATCCATAATGTTGCTCCATTAAAACGGCTTCTACCCGGCTTTGATCTGTCATTTCAACAAGAATTTTACGAGTCTTCCCATCTGGAGATACAGACTCAGTAATTAATGTTGGTAAAGAAATAACACAGTTATCACTTAACCATTGACGCAACTCTTTAGGAAACTGCGTCATTTCTTCAAAATCAAATATATATCTATGATAAATATAGTCTATTAACTGTTTCGCTCGAAACTTTTGTATATTATGGGTCTTAAAGATAGATTGTAACTCTTCTAAAGACTTACCCAATAATTCTATCATGGTACTCCATTTCTATTATTATGATATGCGTTTACACGAGCCATAAAGAATCCATCCATCTGATCTCGTGGAGGATATGTTGTAATCATACCCTCTACAGCTTGTGGCAACCCATCAAATGATACAGGATCAATGATAAAGTTCTTATGAGTTGCTAGAATTTTTTCTAGTACATCCTCATTTTCTCCACTATTGATAGTACAAGTAGAGTATACTAAATATCCATCAACTTTAACCATTTCAGCAGCTTTTTTCTAATATTTCAAGCTGTAGTGGAGGCAAGTCAGTAAGTAAAGATTGTGTTTTACGCCAACGCATATCCAATTTTTTTTGTAATATGCCAAGTCCAGAACACGGTGCATCTACTAAGACGCGATCGAATTGTTCTTTCCAATTATCGGGTAAATAACGACCGTCTTGTAGCTTAGTTGAAACTATGGATACCCAAGCCGTTCAGCATTTTGATTCATAAGCTCTAATTTATGATCGTATATATCACAACTCATAATAGCACCCGTATTATTCATGAGACTTGCCATATGCATAGACTTACCCCCTGGTGCAGCACAACAATCTAATATGCGCTCTCCTGGCTGGAGGATCAACTACATGAGCAACTAACATAGAGGCTTTATCCATAAAGGTAATATGACCTTCCATAACAGGTTTTGCTTTTTCCAAGTGCCCTTGATGTTCATCAATATAAACTACTTCTGGAATATCATTGTCCTGTTCAACAGTCCATCCTAAATCTCGTAGTTCTTTTAAACAATCTTCAATAGATACTTTTACAGTATTTATACGTGCTGTCAAACGAGGTTGTTCATTAAACCAAGCACAAAGATCATAGTCTTATCCTTCCCCATTTCATTTATCCATAAATTAACTAACCATAAAGGTTGATTATAAATGAAAGAAATTTCTTCAGCCTCAGACTTAGCAAGTTCACCAATAGAAATACTATCACTTTCACGTAATACTGAACGTAAATACAGCATTTACAAAGCCAGATAATCCTCTAGTTAACTTTTTTTGCCAGTTTTACAGATTCATTGACCGCTGCGCTTTCAGGGACTTTATCCATATAGATAATTTGATAAATGCCAAGTCTAAGAATTTCTACAACCATGGATGATAATTTCTTTAATGGTCTTTTGGCAAAATGAACAATAATGGCATCTAAATAATTTTTTCTACGGATGACACCATAGACCAACTCCGTGAAAAATCTTCGATCTAAATCGGATAAATGATATTTTTGTAAATACTCTTGTAACTTGATATTGGCATAAGCACCATTACGATTAATATCACTCAAAGCTTTCACTGCGAGCAATCGAATATTTAGTTGTTGATTCGTTTTAACTTCAGTCATCGTTTTTCCTACCAATTAATTGTTCAACTGCTGCTCGAACACGTTTAGGATCTACTGTAGTATTGCAACAAGGTCCATTAGGTCTTTCATTTAAAACGCCAATGACAGGTATGGGAAATACATCAGCCATTCCACTTGCTAAATCACGTTCACAAGCAATAGCTACAATAGCCTTTGGTCGTGCTTCTTTTACCTTCATTCGCGCTAATGTACCACCTGTTACCACTATAAATTGACAGCCATACTCTTTAGCAATTTGCAATAAACTTCCAACTTGGCATCTACCACATTGCTTACAATTGTATACATCATGTGTAACCTTATGAACACATGAACTTTCCTGTAAACAATGAGGTGTTAATAATAATATACGTTCTGGATCAACTGTATACATATCAAGCATCACTAGATGATTAATCAAATCAATCATAGACTGACGCAATTGATCCTTAGTAACCCCTCTCACTTTGCCAATCAATAAAGATAATGGAAATAATCCATATATAAACCGATTAGCTATCCTTAAAATAATAGGATGTAACCGTAATATACCAAAACTAGCAATAATCAAAGATGCGCACAATAACCATATAACACAAATGCATACAGAAAACGACTGTACTTATTATGGGTGCAATAGGATGTAATTGTGAAAGCCCCGGTTCTAACACATACATTAGAAATCCGATTATTGCTGTAATTAAAGTACATGTAATTGATGATAATATCAGGTATAACGGATACGTTTCGTACTGCTTATATTGAGTCTCCCAAAACGATACCTTCCTTAATCTGATGTCCATTAATAAAATCAATTGCAGAAATGCGTTTTTTTATTTTCTGGTTGGACTTCTGTTAATAGAATTATATTTCCATCACCACAAAATACACCTAAACCGGCTATTTTAGATACTATTGTACCAGGCACAGTTGTGGCTGATATTGCAATTGGTACATGTTTACCATGGACATCTATCAAACCGTGAGTCGTATCACTTGGAACTACTTCTGCTGACCATACTTTTAAACGTTTTCCATTGAGATACGTATAACATCCAGGAGCTGGATTAAGACCTCTAATAAGATTTACAATTTCATTAGCAGGCTTAGACCAGTCAATCTGACCCATTTCCTTTGTAATCTTAGTAGTATGTGTAGCCATTGTATCATCTTGTGGCGTCGCCACAATTTCTCCATTAACCCACCGAGTTAATACTGGAACGATTGTTTTGCCCCTAGTAATGCCATACGTTCAAATAGTTGCCCTGTTGTTTCACCACACAAAATATCAGTCTCCACGATATCAATAATATCGCCTGTATCAAGGCCATCATCCATATGCATAATTGTAACACCTGTCTTAGTATCACCATTTAAAATGGCATAATGAATTGGTGCAGCACCTCTATATTTTAGGTAAAATAGATGCATGTACGTTAATACATCCATATTGTGGTAAACGAATAAGCCATGGCGGTAAAATTTTACCGTATGCAATAACCACTACTACGTCTGGATTTAGAGCTTCTAGTTCTGCTTGTACTTGTTCATCACGTAATGTTACCGGTTGGAATACAGGCAAATTATGATTTAAAGCTGCCACTTTTACAGGTGGCATTTGAACTTGTTTACCACGACCTTTTTGTTTATCTGGCTGACAGTATACACCAACAATAGAGTGACCAGCCTTTATTAATGCCGTAAAGTAGGAACAGAAAAATCTGGCGTCCCCATAAATACGACGCGCAATTGTTTTTGATTAGACAATTTCTTTTCCTCTGATGATCAGTAATCAATCGTAAGTTAGTTGCTTTTTCAATAAACAAATGACCTTCTAAATGATCAATTTCATGTTGAAAATACGCGCCAAAAAATCCTTCAGCTTTTAATTGTTACCTTTTTATTATGTGGATCAATACCTTTAACGGTAATTTTGTTAAATCTTTTCCACATCGCCAAAATATCCTGGTACACTTAAACAACCCTTCAGGACCAACTTGAGATCCTTCAGCATGCGTAATTTCAGGGTTAATTAGCGCAATGAGACCACTACCGGCATTGATCATCTACGACGATAATACGTTTAGATACACCGCTACTTGAGGTGCAGCGAGTCCAACGCCTTCAGTCTTATACATTGTTTCCGCCATATCATCGATAAAGGGCTCTAAGTTTTTTATTAACATGTTCTACAGGTTCCGCAATTTGTTTTAAAACGGGATGACCTGCTTTCACAACATCTAATACTGCCATTTATACTCCTATGCTAAACAGGGATCTACATCAATCAAAAGTCCTTCTTGTGTGAAAATCCATGAATTATATATATATTCTTTTAAATTTGTTAAATCTGTACCGCGAATCATAATCGCTAAACGATACATATCCCGTACTTTTTGATACTTGCTTCATAAGGACCATTAATCAAAATATCGGTATCACCTTTATGGACCTCTAAATCATCGACAATACGATTAGCTATAGACTCTAAGTTTTCCATATTTTGATGACGCACAACCATATGAATCATTTCTAAACGGAGGATATCCTAAATGCTTTACGATTTTGAATTTCTTCATTGTAAAAGCCTATATAATCATGAGCCTTACTCTTTATTATAGCATAATTTAACGGATTATATGTTTGTATTACTACACTGCCCGGTTTATCACCACGACCAGCCCGTGCCAGATGTCTGTGTAAGTAAATCAAAAGTTCTTTCAGATGCGGAATATACAGGAATATTTAAAACTGAATCAGCCGTTAAAATACCGACAGCTGTTACATCTTTAAAGTCATGTCCTTTTGATACCATTTGGGTCCCCAATAAAATATCATATTTATGGGCTCCAAAGTCATGTAAAATATCTTCTGCTAATTGTTTATTTTTTGTTACATCTTGATCAAGACGAGCAATACGAGCAGACTTTAAAGTGTCGACGTAATTCTTCTTCTACCTTTTGTGTGCCTGAACCAAAAAATTTAATGCGTTTACTATTACATTTGGGACAGACCGTTGGAATTGGTTCATGATGTTCACAATAATGACACCGCAATTCTTCACCAGCTTGGTGATACACCATAGCTACATCACAATGAGGACACATAATAGTTTCCCCACAATCCCGACACATAACAAAGGTACTATAACCACGTCTATTTAACAGAATAATCATTTGATTATGTTCATTCTAATGTTTTTTGAATTAAGCGACTCATAGCATCAGAAAAAACAGAATAGTTTCCATGAAGAATTTCTTCCTTCATATCTACAATAGTTACTTTTTGGCATTGGTTGTTCAAAAATACGATGTGGTAATTCAAGCAAATGATACTCCCCTTGCTTAGCTTTATAATAGGAAGTAACAGATGGTGTAGCAGAACCTAAATTAACAGGACAACCATGTGCCTTCTCCACGCCATAATGCAACATTTACGCATGGTAACGAACCATATCTTCTTGTTTATAAGATGTATCATGCTCTTCATCGACTACAATAAGTCCAATATCCTCTGCTGGAGCAAATACGGCAGAACGAGCGCCAATGATAATATGGCTATCCTTACGACGTAAACGCTCCCAGTTATTATTGCGTTGTTGAACCGTTAATTTACTATGAAATACTACAACTTCATCACCAAAGGTTTCTACAAAACGACGCACAATTTGATCAGTCAGTATAATTTCTGGAACTAAAATAATGGCAGTTTTATCTTGACTAATGCATTTTGCTGTAGCTTTTAAATATAAGTTGAGTTTTTCCACTACCCGTTACGCCATGTAACAAAAAGGTTTTATGTTGATGTGCTATTCATCGCCTCTTGTATCGGTTCATATACAGCTTGTTGTGCATCAGTTAATGGTATATTTACTTCTTCTGTAAATAGTTCATCAAAGAGGTTTTTGTAGCTTTAAATCTAGATTCAATAGTAATCCCTTTAGCTTCACTAACTTGTTTAATGACCATTCGAGAAAAACCTTTGCCAATAATAAAGCTTTTGATGCTCCCCCACTTCAAGTAAATATTTTTGCCAATTCTCGTTGTTTCTTTTTCGTTCACTAAATTGTTCTACCGTGAAAATTCTGGTGTAACCACAAGCCATTCTTCCTTAGGCGCCTCATAAGATTTTAGAGTTTTATTAACTGTAAATAAACGCAATGCATCGCCATAAGAGAATAAATAATATTCATTTAAACGACGGGCCGTATCCATCATTTCCGGTGTAAACCAAGGTTCATTGTCTAATACTTGAACAATATTTCGCAATTTAAATTCAGGAGGTTCTAATAATTCTTCATAACCAATCAGAATTCCCTCTTCACGACTATTGCCTAAAGGAATGAGTACGCGTGTACCAGATAAGACATTACCAAACTTTTCAGGCATTAAATAGCTCAATGGTTTATGAAGTTGTTTGGCCAGGTCTATTAATAATAACTTGTGCGACACGCATACATTATATCCTTTCATTTACTATAAAGGTCTCAGTAGAAATTCTACTAAGACCTTTTGTATTATAAGCCAGCTTCAGCTTTTAAAATTGCTGCTTTGTCAGTACGCTCCCAAGGTAAATCTACATCAGTTCTACCAAAGTGACCATACGCTGCAGTTTTGCGATAATGAGGTTTTAACAAATCAAGCATTTCAATAATACCTGCTGGACGAAGGTCGAAATGTTTTTTAACAAGTTCTTGAATTTTAGTTTCCTCAATGCGACCTGTACCAAAAGTATCAACTAAAACGGATACAGGATGTGCAACACCAATAGCGTAAGCAACTTGCACTTCACACTTATCAGCAAGACCTGCTGCTACAACATTTTTAGCTACATAACGAGCTGCATATGCTGCAGAACGGTCAACCTTAGATGGATCCTTACCAGAAAAGCACCGCCACCATGACGAGCCATACCGCCGTAAGTATCTACGATAATTTTACGGCCAGTTAAACCAGCATCACCATGAGGACCACCGATTACGAAACGGCCAGTTGGTTAATGAAATATTTAGTATTTTCATCAACAAATTCAGCAGGCAATGCTGCATCGATAACAAAGCGTTTCAAATCATTTTAATTTGTTCTTGCGTAACTTCAGGGCTATGTTGCGTAGAAATAACAATTGTATCAATACGTTTTGGTTTACCATCAACATATTCAACAGTAACTTGAGTTTTACCATCTGGACGAAGATATGTTAAAGTGCCATCTTTACGAACTTCTGTAAGACGACGGATAAACGATGAGCCAAAGAAATTGGCATAGGCATGAGTTCAGGTGTTTCATTAGATGCATAACCAAACATCATACCTTGGTCACCAGCACCGATTTTATCAAGTGCTTCACCATTACCATCTTTAGATTCAAGTGCTTCATCAACGCCCATGGCGATATCCGCAGATTGTTCATCAATGGATACTAGAACACCACAAGTATCACAATCAAAACCAAATTTTGCACGAGTATAACCAATTTCACGAATTGTATCACGTACGATGCGAGGAATATCTACATATGTTTGTAGAAATTTCACCTACTACATGAACTAAACCAGTAGTAACTAAAGTTTCACAAGCTACACGAGCAGTTGGATCCTTTTTCAATAATCGCATCCAAAACAGCATCAGAAATTTGGTCAGCTATTTTATCTGGATGGCCTTCAGTAACAGATTCAGAAGTAAAAAACATATGTTTTTCAGCCATTTTATCCTCTAATACGAAAAAAGCCTCTCATGCACTCATGAGACCCTCCCATCTAACGACATTTGTCATAGGAATTAGCACCTTTTCCTCTTGGAATGGTTGCTGTAGCTTCATAGGGCCTATCCCTCCACTACTCTTGATGAGTTACAGAAATATTATAGTGTATTTACATTGATAAAAGCAAGTCATTATTACATATCTTTCTATCAATTACAAACTACAAACATAAGATTCTCTCATGTATGGTGTTATTTATTTTTTACTAATTCCACAACTTCTTTCATAATATTATGGGCCAATTCAGATTTTTTTCATATTCGGCATTTCTTTAGGATCTTTATGAGGATATAAGAAGTATCCTTCATTTGTATCTACATTAAAGCCTGCATTAGATTTACTAACATCGTTTGCTACAAGCATATCTAAATTTTTTTCTAGTAACCTTATCTTGACCGTATTTAATAACATGCTCAGTTTCTGCTGCAAAACCTACAAGAATTTGATGGTTTTTTTAGCATTCCCTAAACCTTTGTCCAAATAATTCAGTATATCTGGATTTTTAACAAGTTCTAAAGTCATAGACTCCATTTTTTTTATTTTTTGTTCTGCCTTGTGAAGTTAAAACCCTAAAATCAGATACAGCAGCCGCCATAATAACAACATCTACCTCAGTTTCGCAATCATATCAGAGATTCAACAGCATTTTGCATAGATAAAGCCAGAGTCAACAGGAACAAAAATCAACTCCACTTTAGGTACGGCTAAAGATGTGGGTGCACTGACCAAAATAACGTTAGCCCCCATCCGGGCTGCTTGCTCTGCAATAGCATACCCCATCTTTCCACTAGACCGATTACCAATATAACGAACAGGATCGATATTCTCTTGTGTACCACCGGCTGTAACAAGCACTGTAATACCTTCAAGTTCATTAGATTTGCACATCTGTGATTCAAGCCAATCTACAATGGCTTCTTTAGGCTCTGGTAAACGACCAACACCGCTAACCCCACAAGCAAAGCCATCCTTCCGCAGGTTCCATAATATGGTAGCCAAACCCTTGAAAACGTAAACCTTCCATAAATTATGTTGAGTAATCGGATTGTTATACATTTCTGTATTCATAGCAGGACAAAGATATTTTGGAGCCTTAGTAGCCATTATTGTTGTTGTCAGCATATCATCTGCAATACCGGCATATATTTTACCAATTACATTTGCCGTAGCTGGAACAACCACTATATGCATCTGCCCATGTAGCTAATGCAATATGTTCCACATTCCCATTGATGTATTTGTTCAAACATGTCGATAGCTACAGGATGTCCACTAATTTCACCAAATGTAAGAGGATGTGAAGCAAATATAAAGGTGGAATTTTGAGTCATAACAACCTTTACTTCAGCACCTTTTTACGAAGCCTGCTACCACTTCAATTGCCTTATACGCAGCAATACCTGCAGATACAGCGACAATGATATGTTTTCCTCGCATTTTCTTCTCCTTTTTAAAAATTCCTTGTATCAATGATACAAAGGAATTGTTGTTCTATTTAATGCCTTCTTTAGTGCGTTTATAAGTCACTTCACCTTCAGCAATTTCATAGAATGCCAAGGATACAGGCTTGTCAGTTGCATGTGTAGATTCAGCTAAGCATGGTTCGCCATCTGTTAATTCACGAGCACGTTTAGCTGCTAATGTTACCAAAGTATATTTACTATCTACTTGATTTTCCAATTTTTTTCAATGGAGGTTTTACCATCATACTATCACTTCTCCTTAGACTCTTGATACTGTTTATAAATAAATTGAATTTGCTCTTTATTGCGACTAATCTTACAGGATTCAGCTCGTAAGATAGATGCAACCTTCTAAAGATGCCTCTCCTAAATCATCATTTACAACTATATAGTCATATCGATGGGCTAATGCCAATTCAGAACAAGCCAATGACAACCGTTTATCAATAACTTCTTTCGCATCTGTACCGCGATTATGTAAGCGCTCAGATAACTCAGTTAATGACGGTGGTACATATATAAATAAATACAGCATCACTAAAACGTTCTTTAACTTGCATAGCACCTTGAATATCAATTTCTAACAGTACACTTTTACCATCATCCAATAAATCCATCACATGTTGCTTCGGTGTACCATAGTAATTATCATATACCTTTGCATATTCTAAAAAATGCATCTTCACTTAATAGAGTTTCAAACTCTTCTTTCGAGCGGAAAAGAAATAATTAATTCCTTCACTTTTCACCAACTTTGTTTGCCCGTGTGGTCATAGAAACGGAATATACTAAATTAGGCATTTCTTTTCGAATATTCGAACAAATCGTACCCTTTTACCTGCGCCAGATGGCCGGATATAACGATTAATAATCCTCTGTCTGACATATGTACTCCTATGATTCTACTGTATCTTCATCTACATCATATTGCACAAGTCGATGTGCTACGGTTTCAGGTTGAATTGCAGATAATACAATTTGACCACTATCCATAACTAATACAGCACGAGTCTTACGACCATATGTTGCATCAATGGAGGCTTTTTTATCTCGCGCATCTTGAACCATACGTTTTATCGGTGCAGATTCGGGACTAATAATAGCCATAACACGGTTAGCAGATACCATATTACCAAAACCTATATTCAGTAACTGAATACTCATAAATGGACCTCCTATTACTCTACATTCTGTACTTGTTCTCTAATTTTCTCTAACTCACATTTTAATTGAACCACAAACTCTGTAATACTTGAATCCATCGCTTTGGAACCAATTGTATTAACTTCACGATTCATTTCTTGAAAAATAAAATCCACCTTACGACCAATGGAATTCTCATCTACAAGTGTATTTTTAATTGTACCACATGAGAGGTAAATCGGACAATCTCTTCCGTAATATCAGTCTTATCAGCCAATAAAGCAATTTCCTGTAAAAAACGATCTTCACTTATACTCGCCTCTAAAGACACTAAATATTCTTGAATTTTTCCCTTTATATGCTCACGATACGCATCTACAGCGCCGGCTTTATTCTCATCAATACTCTTGATTATATTTTCTAAAGTAGTGATACGAGACAATAAATCTTGTTCAATATGTTTACCTTCTACAGTACGCATTGTTATTAAGGCATCCAGTGCTTGGTTTGTAGATTCTTGTACTACTTCTGAAAGCACATCTTCTGCAATCAGGTATCTTGTTGTTGTATCCATTCATTAGAAATGGAATTGACCGCTTGTAAAGGCACTTTTTAGGGTCATCATAAAACTCTTCTTGAACAAGCAATTCTTGTATCTGCTTTTCTCAATACACTATTTATTGTAAAAGTTTTAGGTCTTTCCCCTGCATCCTGAATAGAAACAGATACTTCAACTTTACCACGGGTAATCCGATCTTGTACTAATCCACGAATAATACTTTCAAAACGGGTTTATTTGTTTTGGACTACGTATAAATAAATCCAAAAATCGTGCATTTACAGACTTAATTTCTACCGTACAGGTAATGCCATCTTTGGTTGCCGTACCAGAACCAAAACCGGTCATACTTTTCATATGATATCCTCCTTAGCAGTTTTATTATTGTACCACGAATTATACATTCCGTGTTTAAATACTAAGAATTATATGTGCATTATGTTATACTAAACTATACTTCTAAATAGAATTGAAAGGAGTACTATGAATTTAGACGGACTTACCATGTCTGTTCTCGCTAAAAAGAACTAAATGAGCGATTACAAACAGGTCAAATACAAAAAAATTATATCAAATAGATAAAACTACATTACTATTTAAAATTCGTGCACTTAACGAAGATCGAAAGCCTGGTCATCACTGTTGGGTGCAACCCCGCAATGTATCTCAGTAAACCTCTTCAAGATTTACCAAAAGAACCTAGTTCTCTATGTATGTTTCTTCGCAAACATATTGAGGGAAGCCGTATTGTAAAGGTTGAACAAATCAATGGGGACCGAATCATGTGTATCCAAACGGATAAGCTTGAAATGGATGGTTCTATTACGAGCACATTTATTTATGTAGAATTAATGGGCAAATATTCAAACTGTATCTTTGTTCAAGATGGAATTATTTCTAGAATCATTAATTCATGTATCACCTTTAATGAATCGTGAACGTTCTATAAGTCCTAAACTACACTATGAATTACCACCTAATGCTAATCGTGTAAGTTTAATGGATTTTTGATTATGATGAAATCAAAAATTTACTTACCTCCTTCGGTGATGGCACTGTACAACAATCTATACGTGCCATCTTTAACGGTTTTGGTAAACCTTTGTTGGATGAAGTATTATTGACTTCAAATCTTAGCGGTAATGAGATCATAAGTGACTTAATTCCACGCAAGTTGATGCCTTAGCTAAGGCATTATATGAGTTAAAAAATTAAACTCAATGAAAGTAATGGTTTGCTTACTTTAATTAATGATAATAATAAAAAAGCACACGCCACTTTTATCCTACAAAATTATAAAGTACTTAAAGAATATAGTACGATTTCAGAAGCCTTAGAAGAATCGATTCATAATACAAAATCCATTCACACAGCAGATAAAGAACTAGAAAAGATCTTAACAGCAGCCATAAAAAAAGAAGAAGTTCGTCATCAAAAGATTAAAGATGAATTAGATGACACCAATAAAATGGATACATATAAACTATATGGTGATATCTTAATGATTAATGCTCACTTACAAGTTCAATATGAACCTTCTATCCAATTACCAAATCTTCTTTCTGAAGATGGAGAATTATTAACAATTCCTCTAAAGCCAAATCTTACAATTGTAGAAAACGGTCAATGGTATTATAAGCTCTATACTAAATTAAAAAATCGTATGGTCAGTGGTGAATATCAACTTAATGCTAGTACTACAAAACTTGAATATCTCAAATCAATTTTATATAGTATTTCATTAGCCACTACCCGTGAAAGCTTAGAAGAAATTCGTAAAGAATGTATGGATGCAGGCATTATTAAAAAATCGAAGAAGCCATTATCATATAAATTAGGTAAATCAAATTACATTCATTTAACCATCGATGAAGGTGAAATATTTATTGGCCGTAACAATCAACAAAATGAATATTTGACTCATCGATTTGCCAAACCAACAGATATTTGGTTCCATACACAAGATATACAAGGTTCCCATCTCATATTAAGACTTAATGTAGATCCTGATGATATGATTCTATCTAAAGTTGCTCAATACGCAGCCTACTTTAGTAAGGCACGTGAAACTAGTAAAAGTACCTGTAGATTATACATACATTAAAAATATCAAAAAGCCACCTGGGTCTCCACTTGGTTTTGTTATTTTTAATACTCATCAAACAATGATCGTTGAGCCTAAAAAGCCTGATAATTACAATGAATAAAAAAAGAAGCGAAGGAAATCCTTCCTTCTTTTCTTATAATATTATTGGTTTTCTTCTGTACGTTGTTCAGTTTGTTTCAAACTTTCACGATTTTGACGTAAGCTTTCCAATGTTTTTTTCTAAATTGTTTTCCACATATTTAAGAACATCACCAGCATATTGAATGGAGCTGGATTTTCAATTCCTCAGAGGATTGGTTAGCTGCATTGATAATTTGATTAGCTTGTTCTTGAGCTTGTTTAACTAATTCACTTTCAGCAGTTAATTTAGCAATGTAGTCTTTAGCTTGATCAATCAAAGTTTCAGCTTGACGTTGAGCATCAGCTAGCACTTTATCTTTATCTGCTACAATACGACGAGACTCTTCAAGTTCCAATGGTAAAGACTCTTGAATAGAATCAATAATACGCATAATTTCGTCTTCCTCAACCATACGTTTTGTAGTCATAGGAATACGGCTGCTAGATTCAATAAGAACCTCTAAATCTTCTAATAATTTTTCTGTTTTCATACAATTCACCCCTATTTATTATGGACCGTATTAAAGCGTTCTTCAAGTTTTTCCTTAACATCATCCGGAACAAGACCATCTAGCTTACCACCAAATTTAGCTAGTTCACGAATACCACGTGGAGCTGACAAAAGAGTATTTGTTATTTGTCATAATAAATACAGTTTCAATATCATCATCCAAATATTTGCAAACAACGCACGTTGAAATTCATATTCAAAGTCACTTAAAGCTCGCAATCCTCGAATGATTATAGTGGCATTCTTAGATTTAACATACTGGTTAAGTAGACCACCTGTACAATCAATTTTCAACATTAGGAATATGTTTGACAGAATTTTGAATCATCTCAACCTGTTCTTCCATGGTAAATATTGAATTTTTTATTTGGGTTAGAGCTGACAGCAATGATTAATTTATCAACTAATCGACTGCCTCGTTCAAAAATATCAACATGTCCATTTGTTACTGGGTCAAAACTACCCGGACACACACCTATACGCACTGAATAGTTTTTTCTCTTCCTCAGCAGTGTTTACAAAATAGGAAACCATCGTATAACCAAATTTCTGTTCTTTTATACATTTCCATGATTCAGGCAAGGTAAATGCCTCGTCCTTATGGTGCTCTAGTAATAAAACACCTTCGGGCTTTAATAAATCACAGTCTCACAACCATATCTATGGTTTCTTGTATAAATCCATTTTCATATGGTGGATCAGAAAAATATAATCGAACTGTCGTCCCATTATATAATTTTTTTAATTGTGAAAGTTTCCTCGGAATGATTTCTAACCGATCGTTCCACATGACAATGTTTGGCATTCTCCAAAATCAATTTTCCTGTTTTAAAGTCTACCGCTACTGCATGTGATGCACCACGACTTAAGGCTTCAATAGCTACTGCACCTGTGCTTACCTGAAAATATATCTAATACATGAGTACCAAATATACCTCTATTAGATAATACATTAAACACACTTTCACGAACACGATCAAGTGTAGGTCTAGTATCTACCCCTTTAGGTGCTTTTATAGTATGTCCCTTTGCAGTTCCGCCAATAATTCGCATACAACCCTCACAAGATTATACTCATTAATTATAGTATATAAATAACCAAATTAAAAGTATCTTTTATTTATGATACTTCAATTTTAATATCTCGTCCCATCAATTCTGCTAATGCCAAAGCAGGAGATTTTTCTTCATATAAAACTTCATATAAAGCCTTTGTTATAGGC
>VOFH01003759.1_pt1 | contig 23500 bp, 39 predicted proteins | sample 5384091 | NCBI WGS metagenome assembly VOFH01 (sample SAMN12384727, study PRJNA508395) | human gut metagenome | isolation source: healthy gut G | host: Homo sapiens
GTCACTCCGGGGTATTTTATCAATTTCCTCACGCTTTCAGACAGCGGGCAAGCCGAGGAGAACTCACCACCTGCGCGCAAGAAAATCTCACCGGGTTCGCGTGGTCCGGGCATTCGGCCGGGAGCGCTATGAGGTAGAACCGGTTTTTAATCAACGCAACGAGCGGTTTTCCCAGCTGTGGATTCGCCTGGGTAAGCTTCTGTCCGTCTACTGGGCTTCCGGTACTTTTTTAACCTGCCTACAGGTGATGGTCGTCATCCTGGTCGGCACGGTGGAACAGTTCGGGGGAAATGACCTTGGGCGCGTTCCTGGCCTTCATTACATATAATGAAGCCTTGGCCTGGCCGGTTCGCTCCCTGGGCCGGGTTCTCTCGGATATGAGTAAGGCCGGCGTCTCTCTGGACCGGGTGGGGTATATTCTGCAGGCCCAGGAGGAGCAAGATGCGCCGGAGGCTGTGGAAGCCGCTACAGACGGCGATATTACATTTGAACACGTCAGCTTTGGCTACGAGGGGCTGGCGGTTCTCAGGACGTATCTTTTACCATTCCGAAGGGCAGCACCTTTGCCATTCTGGGCGGTACCGGCTCCGGCAAAAGCACCTTGGTCCATCTCCTGGACCGGCTGTACGACCTGCAGGAGGGCCGCATCACCATCGGCGGCGTGGACATCCGCTCCATGCAGCGGGAAGGCCTACGGCGTCAGATCGGCCTGGTACTCAGGAGCCCTTCCTCTTTTCTCAAACCATTCGGGAGAACATCGCGGCGACCAGGCCCCAGGCTCCGGATGCTACCCTTCGTAGAGCCGCATCCATCGCCTGCGTGGACGAAGCCATCACAGAGTTTCCCGAAGGATATGAAACGGTAGTGGGCGAACGGGGCGTCACCTTATCCGGCGGGCAGAAGCAGCAGTGGCCATTGCACGGATGTTGGTGCAGGAAGCGCCCATTATGATCTTTGACGACTCTCTGTCCGCCGTGGATGCAGAAACGGACACCAAAATCCGGACCGCGCTCCGGAAGAATCTGGGAAAATCCACGGTAATTCTCATCTCCCACCGGGTGACTACCCTGATGCAAGCGGATCGGATTTTGGTCCTGGACAACGGGCGGGTTGCCGACCTGGGAACCCATCAGGAATTGATTTCCCGCCCCGGTATCTACAAGGACATTTATGACATCCAGATGAGCAGCGACGACCGCCGGCTGCTCGCAGAAGGAGGTAAGCATTGATGGCGGCATTTGACGAACAAGAATATACCAAATCCTTTGATTGGAAAATCTGGAAGCGCCTGCTTCCCCTGCTGAAGCCTTACCGGAGCGCCTTTGCCGGTATGTTCCTCTTCAACGGCATTTGTGCCCTGATCGACGTCGTGCTGCCGCTGTTCCAGCGCTATGCCATTGGAAACTTCATCGAAGCCGGAACCCTTCAGGGCCTTCTTCCCTACGGCGCTTGCTATTTGGCCGTCATCTTTTTCAGGCTCTATCCGTTGTGGCATTCAGCCGAAACTCCATGCGCATTGAAATGAACGTGGGCCGGGATATGCGCCGCACCCTGTTCACCCATTTACAAACTCTGTCCTTTTTCCTTTTATAACGTCACCCCTGTGGGCTATCTCCTCACCCGGGTGATGAGCGATACCAACCGAATTGCCAGTATGATTGCCTGGAATATGACGGATATCCTCTGGGCGCTGTTTTATGTCCTCGGTACCTTCACCGCCATGCTTCTTTTAAACTGGCAGCTGGCCCTGGTCGTCATTCTGATCGTCCCGGCCATCGCCGTACTGACCGGTTATTTCCAGAACCGCATTCTTCATTGGAACCGGAAGGTCCGGAAAATCAACTCAAAAATCACCGGCGCGTTTAACGGGGAATCAGCGGCGCCAAAACCTCCAAAACCCTGGTCATCGAAGACCAGAACACAGAGAGCTTCCGCACCCTGACCAAATCCATGCACGATGCCGGAATCCGGGCCGCGCGGCTCAATGCGGTCTACATTCCCCTGGTTCTCTTTTTCTCCACCATGGCCGTCGCCATTGTTCTGCTGCGGGGCGGCTACATGGTAACGCAGCAAATTTTAGCAATTGCGACGCTTTCCACGTTTACCACCTATGCTGTGGGCATCTTTGAGCCCATTCAAATGACGGCCGCCAACATTGCGGAATTCATCTCCTGCAAGCCTCTATTGAACGGGTTACCGGGCTTCTGGATCAGGAGCCACAGGTCCGGGACACGCCGGAGGTCACAGAGCAATACGGCGATGTATTCCATCCCAAGCGGGAAAATTGGGAGCCTTTGCTGGGCGAAATCGAATTTCGGGACGTCACCTTCCGGTACCCGGACGGCGGAGAAAACGTGCTGGAGCATTTCTCTCTCCATATTCCTGCAGGTACCACCGTAGCCATTGTGGGGAGAGACCGGCGCCGGTAAAAGCACGCTTGTCAATTTAGCCTGCCGGTTCTTTGAGCCCACCAGCGGGCAAATCCTCATAGACGGTCGGGACTATCGGGAGCGCAGTCAGCTTTGGCTCCACTCCAACATCGGCTACGTGCTTCAAAATCCGCACCTCTTCTCCGGCACCGTCCGGGAGAACATCCGCTACGGCCGCTTGGATGCCACCGACGAGGAGATCGAAGCCGCCGCCCGGGCAGTCTCCGCCGACACCGTGGTGGCAAAGCTCGAAAAGGGCTGGGACAGCGACGTCGGCGAGGGCGGCGACCGCCTGTCCACCGGCGAAAAAGCAGCTCATTTCCTTTGCACGGGCCGTTTTGGCCAATCCCAGAATCTTTTTGTTTTAGATGAGGCCACCTCCTCCATCGATACCCAGACAGAGCAACTGATCCAGGCTGCCATTGACCACCTTCTTCGGGACCGCACCTCCTTCCTCATCGCCCACCGCCTCAGTACCATCCGGAAGGCGGATCTGATCCTGGTAGTCCGGGACGGTAAAATTGTGGAGCAAGGAAAACACCTGGAATTGCTCCAAAAGGGCGGCTACTACCACGATCTGTACAGCAAGCAATTTGCAGAAGAGCATGCGGCTCAGGTATGGCACAAATAGAACCTCCCATCATGTATATTTTTTAAAGGGCAAAAAGCAAGTGCTTTTTTGCCCTTTTTCCCTGCAAAAATACCAGGAATCCGAATTTCTCCGAATTCCTGGTATGAGCCGGAATGATGAAAATTGCCGGCCGCAGCAAGCTTCTTTTGGCCGCATCAGGCCGTTTGTACGATATTTTGAATCCACGTACCCCGCTTCAGCATGTAACCGCCCAGGAAGCACTTCAAAACCTCCGTCCCTTGGCAGAGGAAATACAGAGGTACGATGGGTAAGCTGGTCCTCTGGCAGAGAATCCAGGCCAGCGGGATGCAAACGCACCAGACAAAACAGCTGTCGAACAAAAAGGTCACCAGTGTTTTACCCCCGGAACGAAGGGTAAAATAGGCGGCATTGGTGTATGCGCAGAACGGCATAAACAGCGCCCCGGCCCGAATGAAATGACCGGCCAGTCCCCGCACCGCGTCTGTGGTGTTGTAAATCATGGGGAACAGCTCGGAAATCGCCGCCAGGGCGATACCAAAGCCCAGGCAAAGACAACGGAGAAGACAACCAGCTTCCGGTCCGCACTGCGCACCTCCTCCGGGCTTTCCCCAGCGCCCAGCTTTTGACCGATGAGAATGCCCACTGCGTTCCCCATAGCCAAATACGAAACGTTGAACACATTGCAAATGGTGCTGGAAATGTTGGTCGCCGCCACCACATCCAGACTTCGCAACGAATAGCACTGATTCAAAACTGCCATTCCGCCGGCCCAGAGCGCCTCGTTGATTAAAAAGAGGCATTCCCTTTGCCAGGATTTGCTTACACAAGTGCGGAGGAATCCACATTGAGCGAAAGGCGCCCTGAATAAAGGGCTGCTTCTCCACATGGGTATGCGTCAAACTGCCACAATGGCCAGCTCTGCATACCGGGAGATCACAGTCGCCAGGGCGGCGCCCCGAACTCCCATGGCAGGGACACCAAAGTTTCCAAAAATGAAGATATAGTTCAGCACCAGATTGACCAGCACAGCGCCAATTCCGGAGAGCATGGGAATCACCGTCTGACCGTTTTCACGCAATGTACTGGAATACGCATTGGCAAATGCAAACGGCAGCAGACCAAACAGCATGACCTTCAAATAGTCCATCCCATAGCGCAAAAACAGCTCGGCATCCTGGTCCTGTCCTCGCCTTTGAGATACAGCCGGATCAGCGGTTCCCCCGCCGCCAGGAAAATTCCCACACCCAGCACCGTCAACAGCAAACAGATCAAGATTTTTAAACCGAAACGTCCCGCGCACACCGGTATGGTCCTTGGAGCCTGCAAACTGCGCCGTAAAAATGCCCGCACCGGAAACTGCGCCGAAAATACATAGATTGAACACAAAAAGCAGCTGGTTTACAATGGCGACGCCGCTCATTTGCGCGGTTCCCACTTGGCCCACCATAATATTGTCCAGCATTCCCACAAAATTTGTAATGGCGTTCTGAATCATGATGGGCACCGCCACCGCCATCACAGCAGCATAAAATTTTTGTCGCCCAGATATCTCTTCCGCATAAGCTCCTCTCATATGTATGCAAAATCAAGCCTTCCAAAGGCAAAGGCACACGCGCAGTTTTCACCAGCATCCTGCGCCGCAAAGAAAAGACCTGCGCACAGCCTGCAAGCACAGCGCAGATCCCTCCCCCGAATGCCTACACAGGCTGACCGCCAATATAGACAGCCTCCCGTGAAAAGTCGGATTGCAGACCACAAAGTCCGCCCACTTGCCGGGAGCGATAGAACCCACCTCGTTTTGGACGCCCAAGGCACAGGCGGGATTCCAGGAGGCAGCCCGTACCGCGTCCTCCGGAACAATCCCGAAGGAAATCGCCTTTGTCATACAGGTAAACAGATCGGTCGCAGAACCGGCAATGGTGCCGTCAGCCAAACGGGCTACGCCGCCGGAGAAAAACCTGCTGCCCGCCCAATTCGTATTCCCCATCCGGCATTCCGCAGCAGCGAAGCGCATCCGAAATGAGCACCATCCGCTCCGGTCCAAAGATGCGGAAGGCCAGGCGAACCGAGGCCGGATGCACATGCAGGCCGTCACAGATGAGCTCCGCTCGAACCGATTCGTTCTCCGCCGCCGCAGGGATAACGCCGGGCTTCCGGTGATGGATCCCAGGCATCGCGTTATACAAATGGGTCACATGCGTCGCACCTGCATCAAACGCGGCCTTGGCCTCGTCATAATCGGCATCTGTATGGGCCACAGAGACGGTACACCATTGCCGGGCCTTTTGAATAAATTCCACAGAACCCGGCAGCTCCGGGCCAAATCCACAATGCGGATTAGGCCACCGCAGGCCTCTTCCAGCTTGCGGAACGCTTCAAAGTCGGGGTTGCGCAAATACGCGCCGTTCTGAGCTCCCTTTTTCTTCTCGAGAAAAACGGCCCTCCATTTGAATCCCCATCAGCCTGGCATGACCGGCCGGCGCCTCCTCTTTCAGGCGTTTCGCCGTAGCAAAAGCCTGGGCCAGGACCTCATAGGGAAGCGTCATGGAAGCCGGAGCAAAGGAGGTAACGCCGCACCGGCCTAAAGTAGGCCGCCATCGTCTTCAGGCCTTCGTAATCTCCATCGGAAAAATCCTTGCCGGAATTCCCATGGTTATGCACGTCGATTAGGCCTGGAATCACATAGGCGCCATGCAGATCCACCGCGTCCTCCGGAACCGATTCCGGCAAAACCTGTAGCAAACCGGCCGTCCTCTACGGAAAACGCGCCTGGATGAAAATGAAAATCCTGGGTATAGATCTTCGCATTTTGATAAAACATCGCGCTGCTCTCCTCTCATAAAAACAGGCACGCTGCAGAAAGATCATGCAGCGTGCCCGGACAATTCTTCAGGCCGCTTACACGCCCCGGTACCTTACTTTTGAATCTCCGGCAGGCTGGCAGCAGCAACCGACTGCCCTACCCGGCGGGTTTTCTCATCCGGCAGCATCACCCGGACGGACCGGGCCAGTTGGGGATATTCCGCTTCCAGAACGGCCTGGCAACTCGCTAAAATCCGGTTGCCGCCCTTACCGGACATAACCCGGCCCAAAACGATGAGATGCTGAATTTCATAAAATTGACTGTACAGCGCCACCGTATACGCCAGGTATGCGCCGATGGAGTCATAAATCTCCTCTGCACGGGGATCGTCCTGTTCCATCAGCCCCTGCACAACCTTCAGCTTCTCCGCCGGTGTCAGGCTTTCATCCAACTGAATCCCTGCCCGGGGCGCCAACTTAATCACCGCATCCTGCGAAAAGTACTTACAGCCCACGCCCCGGTCCGTGGACCATTCATCTACCATGGCTTCCTCGTTTAAATCCACAGGCGCGAAAGCCAACTCATTGAGCCACCCCAGCACATTGCCGTCCCGGTCCACATAGCCGACCGCTTCCGAAGTGCCCATAGCCATGCCCATAACGGAGCCGCACTCCAGGCCCATGGCACCGGCCAGCGCCGTCACGTCGCCGTCGTTCGCCACCACAATGGGAATCTCACCCAGCTCCCGCGCGGCGCGGTCATAAATGGTCTTGACCAAATCCCGTTTCTCCCGGGGAACCCGGATAAACAACGAAGAAACCATAGGCGCGTTGCCGATGAACACACCGGCGGAGGAAACGCCGATGCCGTCCACGCGCGGCATTTTGGACGCGGCCGTGCGGAAGGCCTCGACGATGCCGTCAAAATGGTACTGAGGGTCCTCTTGCGTCTTGGGGTGCCAGACAACCTCCTCCGAGTACACGGTCCGGCCATCGACCACTGCAGACACCTTCCGGTCCGATCCGCCTGCGTCAAAGCCAATGCGGCAGCCGTCCAAATGCCCGCCGATGGGCCGGGCTGCTTCGTTGGCTTTCGGACACTGGTCCAGAGGCAAATCCACGACCTCCATGGGAACTTCATAGACGTCCTGCATAAATTGGGCGTCAAATTTTCTCTCACCCGTCAGGGTATATGCCGCCTTCAACCGCTTAGCCAGGGGACTACAGCCACAGATATAAATCCGGAAACCACCCACAGACCACAGCAGGAATTTTACATAGCGCTCGACATAGCGATAATCGGCCTCGGCCATTTCCGGCGTGCCGTGGATCTTCGTATGGTGCACAGAAATATGGCCCTGATCCCGCTCCACTGCAATCGCCAGCGGCTGTTGCGCCCTTTCTGATAGGCCTCCACCCAAGCGCCAAAGGGGATAAACTGAGGATCCAGCTTGGGCAAATGTCTGGCCTCGTAGGATACACCTAAGTACTCCATTGCATCTCCTCCTTTTTCATGACCGAACCTGCCGGGCAACCCGAGCTACAATCCGGTTCATTTCCTCCCATTTTTCTTCCATATCCGCCACCAGCTTCATCTGTGCCGGGCCCGAACCAGATTATGCTCCGGATAATCGGCCTTAAAGTAACGATCGCCATCCAAATAGTCCGTCAGGAAACGCACAGCCAGCTCCAAAGTCAGAATCTTGGCGCCGGTGGGAAGCATTTCGATTTCCTTTTGGGTCAAAGAAGGACAGGCCTCCATATAACCTCTGGTATAAATTTCAAACAAATGCAGATCCAGTCCCATTTTGTCCACATTCGGTTCGTCCTCCGGCGCTGTGGCGGCGCCAAAACGGATGGAATCGCCAAAGTCATACAGAGACAGCCCCGGCATCACGGTGTCCAGATCCAACACGCAGAGGGATTTTCTGGTTTCCCGGTCCAACAGGACGTTATTCAGCTTGGTATCGTTATGGGTCACCCGCAGAGGCAGTTCCCGGATTCCCGCATCCGCTGCAGAACGCCCCCATCCTTTTCCCGCTGGAGAAGAAAATCAATGCCCTCCTGAACCCCGCCGCACGGCCACAGGGGTCGGCAGACAAGGTCTCCCGGAAGGTCTGATACCGGTGAATGGTATTGTGAAATTCCGGAATCGTCTCGTACAGGGTCTCTGCGGGAAAGTCCGAGAGCATCTCCTGGAAGCGTCCAAAGGCCAAGGCGCTCTGATAAAAGTCCTCGTCGGATTCCGGCGCATCCAGGCAAAAGCCGCCTACAAAGTCATACATCCGCCAGTATTGCCCCTTCTCGTCCACATGGTAGAACTTCCCATCCTTCGTCGGCAGAAAATGAAGCGCGGACCGGGGGTCGCTGACCCGCTCCTTCAGATAGGCCGTGACAGAGCCCACATTGGCCATGAGGCGCACCGGGTCTTTGAAAACATATTGATTGATCCGCTGGAGCACATACTCGGCCCCGGTATCGGTTCTAACCCGCAGGGTAAAGTTGATGTGGCCATGGCCAAACGCCTTGCATTCAACAGGTGTCCCCTCAATTTGAAACGCATACACAGCATTTTCCATAAAAACCTCCAAAAGTTAACAGGCGGCAGTCCGAGCCCGCCGGTTGATATTCGGGTTCTCCCCATGGTATGCCGGCCGGAAACGGCCGGTTCAACAATCCACACTTTTTCTGCATTGTAGCAGAAAAAAAGCCATAAAAAGCAACTAAAACTCGTTCCTATATAAGCAAATTGGAAAAAAGCTTATTTACTTACAAAATCCCGTCGAAAATCAGGCCCAAAATACTTCCCAGCAAAACGCCGGAGAGCAATAAAATGCCGACAACCGTCCAATTTTCCCGTTTATTCCGGCTGACCGGAACAGAACCAATAGGCCCACACCGGCGTTGACCATCAGTCCGGAGAGCATGGGACCCGGTCCCATCACACCGTGGACATACAGGTTCGTCAAAGAACGGAGGCTGCGCAATTGGGAAACAAGCCCAAAATGGCGGCCACCACCTCTCCCAACACGGGTATACTCCACAGGTCCTGCAGACGCTCGTGAGGCAGCCGCACAAAAGCCAGATTTAACAGGCAAGTCACCACAAAAATCAAAAGGATAATCTTCACGGTGTGGCGCAACGCGGAGAGAAAAATCCCCCCCTCGCAAGAACAATGCTCCTGCTCACAAAAGGCATGAATATCGGGCTCTCGTTGAACCCGGCGGAAGCGAAGCACGCCGTCCACAACCAACCCAACGGCAGCACCGGAGAGAAACTTGATGCCCAAAATCACACCCACCGTGGAAAGAGGAACCTGTGCAGAGAGCAAAATCGGCAGCATCTCATCAGAAGTAGAAAGAAACACCGCCAGAAGCGTGCCCATTGTAATGGCTCCCGCCGCATACAGACTGGAAGCCGCACCGGAAAAGCCGCACTGGGGAATTAAGCCCAGAGCCGCGCCCAGGGCAGGTCCCGCTCCCCTGGACCGCTGCAGCAGGCGTGCAATCCGGCCGCCGGCATGGTGCTCCAGATATTCCATGAACAAATACGTGAGAAACAAAATAGGCAGGAGCTTGCCGGTATCCAGCAGCGCATCCAATAGGGCCTCAAGCATAGTATGTCTCCTTTTGCCAATCAAATAAAAAATATGAAAAAGCCCGCCGAAAGGCGGGAATCAGCCGAACGGTCTGGGCACAACCCGCTTTGCAGTCCATGTAAGCAAAGAGCCTGGATGCGAGAAACGGCTCATGATACACAGCATCTTTCAAATTCCCCGCAAAATAAAAAAGCGCCGGAGCAAAGCGAACTTTGCTCCGGCGTGGAGCTGCTAGCCAGATTCGAACTGGCGACCTCATCCTTACCAAGGATGCGCTCTACCTGCTGAGCTATAGCAGCATTTCAGACAGCTTCATCATTATACTCATCTGCCTTCTTCTTGTCAAGACAAAATTTGAGAATTTGTGAGGTTTTCTCACGGAGACTGACAAGAGGAGAAAGCCAAGTGAAAACGCCCACGAAACAGCGGGCGTTTTCACTTGTGGCAGGGGCACTAGGACTTGAACCCAGAGCCTACGGTTTTGGAGACCGCCGCTCTACCAATTGAGCTATACCCCTATCTTTTATGGAAAAGCAAAAGCTGAGTTGGTGGTGGGCCTTCAGGGATTCGAACCCGGGACGATCCGGTTATGAGCCGGAGGCTCTAACCAACTGAGCTAAAGGCCCATAGCAGTGACAGGCTGGAAAGCGCCGTTACGGATGATATAGTAGCACGGCTTCTCGGAATTGTCAACGCTTTTTTTCGGCGCGAACCACATTTTTGTCTTGATTCCCCCTGGCACGGCGGTACAATGAAGAGGAGCATATTATCTTGGGAGGTGTATCGATGGAGCGGCTGACACAACCGACAGAAAACGGCTATACCACCACGCAACCCGAAGCCGCCTTGGCGCGGCTGGGGCGATGGGAGGATCTGTATGAAGCCGTCGCGCAGGAACTGGCCCGTATCTCAGAGGAGATGGCCCGTCTGGCTGCGGCAGGCAAAGGCAAATCCGCCGCCTACCGCCAGCATTTTGGCAATAAGATGATTCTGACGTCATTTCTCAGCCGCCTGGATGCCTGCCGGTAAGGAGGAACCTGCCTATGCCCCAAGCCGACCCTGCAGCCCTGGAGCTCTTTGAGAACTTTCAGGATTATCTGGCCCTGCAGCATCTGTACCAAAGCAGCCTTAAAGCAACTGCAAATTAAATTTGAGGTTCTAAACGATGAGTTCCAGGTCCGTTCCGGCCGAAGCCCCATTCATCACATCGAATCTCGTCTGAAGTCCACCGCCAGCATCATCGCCAAGCTGCAAAACCGGAACTACGCGGTGACGCTGGACTCTGCCAAACAAAATATCAACGACATTGCCGGGATCCGTGTGGTGTGCAGCTACATCGACGACGTATACGCCGTGGCGGAGATGCTGCTTCGCCAGTCCGATGTTCGCCTGGTTCAAACGCAGGACTACATCCAGCACCCCAATTTTAACGGGTACCGCAGTCTTCACCTGGACATTCAAATTCCCATTTATTTGTCCGATCACACCGAGCACGTCAATGTGGAGGTCCAGCTGCGCACCGTGGCCATGGATTTCTGGGCCAGTCTGGAGCATGACCTCCGGTACAAATCCCAAAAGGACATTCCGGCCCGGATCTCACAGGAGATGTGGGACGCTGCCCAGGCCATCGCCTCCATAGACCGGCAAATGCAAGCCATATATAAAGAAATTCAAGCGCTCCCTAATAAACATACAGAAAAGGAGTAACACCGTCATGGATCAGTTGCAATTAAAAGACTTTCTGCGCTATCGATTTTTATCCAGTCGAAATTCGCCCCCGGTGGGGCGCGGGCCGCTTTCGTGGTCACCTCTTGCCGGGAGGAGGACAATTCCTATGCGTCTTTCCTCTGGCTCTGGGAGGATGGCCGCTTGCGGCAGCTCACCGGCTTGGGGAAAGAATCCCAATTCATTTGGGAGGATGATATGCACCTGCTGTTCCCTGCCGTCCGAAGCAAGGAAGAGCAAAAACGGCAGGAGGCCAAGGAGGAGTTTACCAGCTTCTACCGCCTTTGCGTGTCCGGAGGAGAGGCGCTGCCCGCTTTTTACCCTGCCCTTCTCCGTCAGCCAACTGCATCACATTTCCGGCTCCCGTTACTTGGTAGAGGGCGTCATCGACGCCGCTAATCCGGATTATTACCGGATGGATCCGGAGGGCCGGGAAAAGGTGGCAAAGGCTCATCAGGAAAATCAGGATTATGAGGTTCTGGACGAAATTCCCTTCTGGTTCAACGGCCAGGGCTTCCTTTGCAAAAAGCGAACGGCTCTGTTTGACTACGACGTAGAAACCGGTGCGCTTCGGCGCCTCACCGCCCCGCTATTTAGTCTGGATTCTTTGGCAATTGTAGGGCAAACCGCCTATTTCCTAGGCGAAGAATACCGGACAAAGCCTACCGGACACGACAGCCTGTGGAAGCTGGAGGGGTCGGAGCTGCGGTGCTTATCTGCGCAGCTCCCTGTTCAGGGAGGACAGCTCTTGTCCGTAGGGGAGCGTCTTCTGCTCCTGGGTTCCGAGGGTCTCCGGCACGGGTTGAATGAAAACGACTTCGTTTATACCGTGGACACCGAGACGGGCGCGTTGTCTCTTCTTCGGGCGGAAGAAGAAAATATGTACAGCAGCGTAGGCAGCGACTGCCGCTATGGCGGGGCGAACCCTGCCAAGTCCGGGGAGAAGACGTGTTCCACCTGACAACCCGATGGGGGCGACTCGCATTTGTACCGCGTGTTTCCGGACGGAAGCAGCCACCCGGTCATCACGGAGCACGGCAGCATCGACTGTTTTGCAGTCTCCGGAGACGGACACCGTTTTTGTTGGTCGCCATGTATGATTGCAAGCTTCAGGAGCTCTATACGTACAATCTGACCTCCCGTCAGCTCAATCAGGTCAGCCACTTTAACGACGCCTGCCTGGCCGGAAAGTATGTAGCCGGAACCCCAGCCCCTGCGTTTGGAGAGCTGCGGACTGGAGATAGAGGGCTGGATCTTGATGCCCAAGGACTTTTGACCCTGCCGGGACCTATCCCGCCATTTTGGATATCCACGGCGGTCCCAAAACCGTTTACGGTCCGGTATTTTACCATGAAATGCAGCTCTGGGCCAACCGGGGGATACTTCGTCTTATTCTGCAACCCCATGGGCTCCGACGGCCGGGGCAACCGGTTCGCGGACATCCGCGGCCGGTACGGTGAAACAGATTATCAGAACCTCATGGATTTCACCGACGCCGCCCTGGCCCGCTATCCCCAGATTGATCCCAAGCGCCTGGCCGTGACCGGCGGCTCCTACGGCGGATTTATGACCAACTGGATCATCGGCCACACAGACCGCTTCGCCTGCGCCGTTTCCCAACGGTCCATATCCAACTGGCTCAGCTTTTACGGCGTGTCCGATATCGGCTACCGGTTTGCCACAGATCAATGCGGCGGAGATCTCTTCCATACCCCGGAGACACTGTGGGCCCACTCTCCCCCTGCGCTATGCCCAGCACGTAAAAACCCCCACTCTTTTTATTCATTCCGACGAAGATTACCGCTGCCCCATGGCGGAAGGCATGCAGATGTACACCGCACTGGTAGACCGGGGCATTCCCGCCCGCCTGTGTTACTTCCGCGGGGAAAATCACGAGCTGTCCCGCTCCGGCAAGCCGAAGCATCGCATTCGCCGATTGCAGGAAATCACAGACTGGATTGAGTCTTACCCAGTTTCCTGCAGATGGAAAGGACAACACGTGAAAATCACTTGATTTAGGCCTCAAAAGGCGCGCACAAAAAGATTCGGACCTTTAAACGGCGTCCCATAAACAAAGAATTGATCTTTTGCTAGGAACCGGCGTGTTAGGTCACGCCGGTTCGATTCGTTTCATACCCAATTCTCTTCTTTGATCTGAGACAAGCAATATATCCTGTTTCTCCCCAATCTGCCTGCTGAATTTTTCTAAACCAAATACGATCCATTTCCCAAAGCGGCTACTGCTCTTCTGTATGCACACTTTTATTTTCAAGCCGAAATGTTGCAGAAATGTTCCAAAACGAAAAAATCTCTTTTTCACATTTACTACTAGTAAGACAGCGCAAAGAAAAACTCTATGTAAGTGGTTATCCCACTCACATAGAGCTTCCTGATCTGCCGTTTTCGTGCGCGCTTTTTGTCCCGGAAAGGCAACATTCAAAACTCTCCAAAGGCAAACATCACCGCAGAGATGGCGCACAGCGGCGCAGTCTCGCATCGGAGAATGCGGCGGCCCAGAGTGCAAACCTCCAGCCCCGCCCGGCAGGCCTGTTGTACCTCCTCCGGCTCCAGCCCCCTCCGGCCCTGTCATCAGGCTGACAGACCGGAGCCCTGCCCGACCGGCCAAGACCATGGATAAAGTCCGGTTTTCCTCATTTTCGTAAAAAGAATGGGTAACTCTGCCTGAGCGGCCTCCCGAAGGGCCGCCTCATAGGTGGGTAATACCGTCACCAAAGCGAATCCGCCCCCGGCCGGACTGCTCTGCCGCTGCCGCCGCAATCTTTTGCCACCGAACCAGCTTCTTCTCCCATGCGCGCTGCTCCGGTCTGGATACGCACCGCGCCGAGGGAAGGCCGTAATCTCGCTGGCGCCCAGCTCCGTGGCCTTTTGAATCACATGCTCCAGCTTATCCGCTTTGGGAAAGGCCATAAAAATCCGCACCCGCACCTCCGGCTCAGTCTGTGACGCTTCCCAGCCGTGGGTCACCAAACTCACCTGTCCGGGACTCACATCGCTGACCGTACAGTTGCATTCGCGCCCCTGGCCGTCGCATACCGTGACAACATCTCCTCCTTCAGCCGCAGGACCTTCGCATGTGCAGCATTTTCTCCCGTAAGGACCAAAAAGCTCTCATGCATCTCTTCCGGCGATATAAAAAAACGCACCATGTACGACTCCTCCTATCACATTTTATGACTCTTTGAATTTTTATGAACAAATTGTACGGCGCCACCATGGTCCCGGCCCCTGATTTGCCGATCCCCTCCCGAGCCCAAATACAGGAAAAAAGCGGTTGACAAATTCTTTTTCGTCCGCTATAATAACTTCGCCGTAAGGGAAATGCAAGAGTGTTGGAATCGGTAGACAAGCACGTTTTGAGGTGCGTGTGGCAACCGCCGTGGGAGTTCGAGTCTCCTCTCTTGCACCACGTCGGAGCAAAGTCCGCTTTGCTCCGACGTCTTTTATGCCTGCGGCACAAAAAGACGTCATCCGCCCGCTCCCTTGCTCCTCCTCTCCAACCGCGACCCGCTGCGCTGGGCTCGCAGTTGGGCCACCCTGCGGGTGCCTCTTTCCCGGAAATTTCGGTTTTCATCGTTCCTTCCACGTCGGGGCAAAGTCCGCTTTGCTCCGGCGTCTTTTCTCCCCGAACAAAAGCGCCGTTCGCCTGCGCCCCAACGTTTCGTGCGAAAGCTACAACCGTCGGCTTCCCGGCAAAAACGGTCCCTGCAACGCAAACGGCCTACTGGAGGAGATATTCCAGTTGGCAATCAAACGGTTCTTTTTCCACATGCTCCCGGTTGTATTCCTCCGCCTCCCGGCAGCCCATCGCCTGGTAAAAAGCCTGCGTCTCTACGGCGGAATGACTGGAGAGATACAGTCTTTCCGCGCCCTGATTTTTGGCCCAATCTGCCGCGAAAGTAAATAGACGGCGGCCAATCCCCCTTCCCCGCAGTTCCTCTGAGACATGCAGGCTGGTCAGATCCCGGTACTGTCCCCGGCTCCCCCATAGGAGGTCCCTCAACCGATACAAAGCCTTTCAATTGCCCCGCCAGGAACGCGCCGTACACCACGCCGCCCTGCCGGATGGTGTTTCGTAGGCAATCCGTCAGGAAATGATAATCCGACTCGCTCCACTGGTCGAGAAAGGGCGCCTCCCGAATCACCCATCGGCCCGCTTCCTCCTCCAACAAAGATTTACCACCTGACGCCGCTGAAAGCTCCGAAACAGCTCACGGCTCAATTCTTCCAATTTGATCATCCGGTATTCTACTGCATCCATGCCTCTTCCTCCCGCGCCCAGTTTCGGCTGCATTGTACTGCCCGGTTTGCAATTCGCCGCTGCCGCTCCTCTGCCGTAATTTCCGGCTGAAAGATTCGGTCTATTTCCCAATTTTGAAGGACCTCTTCCGGATCTCCAGACGCCCACAGCCAGACCGGCCAGGATAGGCTGCCCCCCATGGCCGTAGTCTCCACGCACCGGGGACGCAGCACCGGCAGTCCCCCGATATCTCGCTTGCGCCTGCATGAGATAATGGTTCGCCGAAGCGCCCCCGTCCACCTTCAGCGCAGATAACGCACGCCGGAATCTGCCCGCATGGCCTGAAGCACGTCCGCAGTCTGATACGCCAATGCATCCAGGGTCGCCCGGACAATATGGCATCGGTTGACGCCCGGGTGAGGCCCACAATGGTACCCCCGGGCGTAGGCATCCCAATGAGGCGCCCCCTAAGCCGGTAAAGGCCGGTACCACATAACAGCCATGGGTATCCGGCACCTGTTTCGCCAAATACCCGAATCCCGCCGCACTCTCCAAAAGATGCGATTTCATCTCTCAGCCACTGAATGGCGGCGCCTGCCACAAAAACCGACCCCTCCAATGCGTACTGCACTTTTCCACCTAGGCCCCAGGCAATGGTCGTCACCAAGCCGTGCCTGGATCGCACCGGTTTGTCCCCGACGTTCATCAGGATGAAGCAGCCCGTTCCATAGGTGTTTTTTGCCTCCCCCGGTTGAAAACAGGTTTGACCAAAAAGCGCAGCCTGCTGATCCCCGCCGCGCCGGCAATGGGGATCGGCGCGCCGAAATGGCAGGGCTCCGCTGTTCCGTAAACCTCGCTGCTGGGCCGGACCTCAGGCAGCATACAGGAAGGAATGTCCAACATATCCAGGATTTCCGCATCCCACTGCAGAGTATGAATGTTGAACAACATCGTCCGAGAGGCGTTGGAATAATCCGTCACATGAACCCGCCCGCCGGTGAGTTTCCAAATCAGCCACGTCTCCACCGTGCCAAAAAGCAGCTCCCCGTTTGGCCCGCTCCCGCGCTCCGGGAGTTTGCTCCAAAATCCAGCGGAGTTTTGTGGCGGAAAAATAGGCGTCCAGAATCAGGCCGGTCTTTCGGCGAATGGGTTCGACCAGTCCCCCGCTCTTCAGGCTGTCGCAATATCCGGCCGTACGCCGGCACTGCCATACCAGCGCCGGGCCGATGGGCCGGCCGGTTTTTCTGTCCCAGACCACTGTGGTCTCCCTTTGGTTTGTCATGCCGATGGCGGCAATGTCGGAAGCCGCCGCACCAATATTCCGCATGGCCTGTTGCGCCACCTCCAGCTGCACAGACCAAATCTCTTCCGCGTCATGCTCCACCCAACCCGGGCGGGGAAAAAGACTGGGTAAACTTTTTTGCGCCATACTGCACACATTGCCCGCCCGGTCAAACAGAATGCAGCGGTTGCTGGTAGTTCCGGCATCCAGCGCCATGAGATACAACGGCATGGTATTTCCTCCTCCAGTGCAACAGATCCCGTTCATCATATCATCAGGCGGCAAAATTGCAATCTCTTTGCCCCATGCCCGTTTCGGACAGCCGGGAAAAATCGTTGACAGCGGTAGCTTTTTTGGTATGCTACTGCGTGGGAAAATGTGAAAAGTATGATTGGAAGGGAGGCGCTTTCCATGGCCGGCGGCAAGCATCTGTTGGGGAAGGGAAAGTCCCGCCGCGTCTTCTGTACCGCAAAGGTGGGAGACCGGGGACAAATCGTCATTCCAAAAGAAGCCAGAGAATTTTACCAAATCCAGCCTGGGGACACCCTGCTGCTCCTGGGAGACGACGAAAGCGGCCTGGTCATCACAAGGCCGGAAATCCTCCACGACCTGGCAGACAAAATATTAAATCACATAAAAGAGGAATAGACTATGAACGAACTTTTGGAAATGTATGAAGCGCTTGGCATTTCCCCGGGGTTTACCGCTATGGGGGAAACCGTCTTAACGGAGCTGCGCGAGCGCTTTGCAGCCATTGATCAAGTGGCAGAATACAATCAGGCCAAGGTCCTGCACGCCATGCAGCGCAATCGGGTTTCTGCAGCCTGTTTCGCCGCCACCACCGGCTACGGCTATGACGACGTAGGCCGGGACAACCTGGAGCGGGTCTATGCCGATGTCTTCCACACAGAGGCGGCCCTGGTGCGGCCCCAGATCACCTGCGGCACCCATGCCCTGGCAGTCGCCCTGTCCGCCAATTTACGCCCCGGCGACGAGCTTCTTTCCCCCGTCGGCAAACCGTATGATACACTGGAAGAGGTCATTGGCATTCGGCCAAGTCCCTGCTCTCTAAAAGAGTACGGCGTCTCCTACCGCCAGGTTGATCTGCTCCCCGGCGGAGCCTTTTGATTGGGAAGGAATCCGAAAGGCCGTCACCCCCCAAACCAAGCTGGTCACCATTCAGCGCTCCAAAGGATACGCAACCCGTCCCACCTTCTCGGTGCAGCAAATCGGCGAGCTGATTTCTTTTATCAAGTCCATACGCTCCGATATCATCTGTATGGTAGACAATTGCTACGGTGAATTAGCCCCTCCGACGTAGGCGCCGATATGGTCGTGGGCTCCTCATCAAGAATCCAGGCGGCGGTCTCGCCCCCATCGGCGGCTATATCTGCGGCACCCAAGCCTGTGTCTCCCGATGCGCCTACCGGCTCTCCGCCCCGGGACTGGGGCAGGAGGTCGGCGCCAATCTGGGACTCATGCCCCAGCTGTATCAGGGCTTTTCCTGTCTCCCACCGTCGTGGCCGGCGCGAAAAGGGGCCATTTTGCCGCCAGCCTGTATGAGCCGCTGGGCTTCCGCTGCGTCCCCGGCAGCAGAAAGCCGGCACGACATCATCCAAGCTGTGGAGCTGGGCAGTGAGGAGGCCATGGTCGCCTTTGCCGGGGAATTCAGGCTGCCGCCCCGGTGGACAGCTTCGCTACTCCCATGCCCTGGGACATGCCCGGCTACGAGAGCAAGGTCATCATGGCGGCCGGTGCTTTCGTACAAGGTTCTTCCATCGAGCTTTCTGCCGACGGCCCAATCCGCCCGCCCTACGCCGTTTATTTCCAAGGCGGCCTCACCTGGTATCATGCCAAGCTGGGCATTCTCATGAGTCTGCAAAAAGCTTTGTGACGCCGGTCTGGTACAATTATGACGCTCACCATATGAAGCGTTCCGGACCGGACGGTGTGTCGCCGGTTTCCCGGTAACGCCCGTAGGAACCGCTACGTCCCAGCGCTTCAGAGGCAGCACTTTGAAGTGAAAACTTGAACTCCGCCCCCCTGTAAACCACGATATAAATAGAACGAGAGAGGTATTTAAAATGAATTGGTTTTGGCTTTCCATCGTCGCCCTGTTGTGCTGGAGCGGCTCCGATCTGTTTTCTAAGATCGGCTGTCGGGACGCGGACGACCGGCATTCTCACCTGAAGATGACAACTGCCGTCGGTCTTGTCATGGGCTTGCACGCCGCCTTTGAAATATTCGTCAATGGGGTGGACATCTCCTGGCAGGTAATCTGGACTTATTTGCCCGTTTCCCTCCTGTACATCCTGTCTATGGCCTTGGGCTATGTGGGCCTGCGGTACATTGAGCTGTCCATCTCTTCCCCCCATTTGCAATACCTCCGGCGCGCTGGTTGCCATCGCATCCATCCTTTTTCTAGGCAGCGGCAAGGATATGGTTCCCATGCAGTTCGTTGCAGTCGCGCTGGCTTGTCTGGGCGTAGTCGCCCTGGGAATTGTAGACGCCCGGGAGGACGAAACCCTTCGCCGCCCGGCAAGCAGCGTCCAACTACAAATACGCCAAATCCTGGCTGGCTTTGGCGCTTCCGGTCGCCTATTGCCTCCTGGACGCCGCCGGTACCTTTGCAGACAATCTGGTTCTGGAGCATTTGGACGAAGCCTCTGCCAATGTGGCCTATGAGCTGACCTTCCTGTTCGCCGGTCTTTGCTGTCTGATATACACCGGCCTCATCCGTCGGGAAAAGCCGGTAGCCCGGCGGGCCATTCCCAAATACATCGGCGCGGCGTTTGAAGCCGCCGGTCAGTTTGCTTATATCTTTGCCATTGCCGATGAGAGCCACCTGGCCATGTCCGCCCCCCCATCATCTCCTCTTACTGCGCCGTCTCTGTGATTTGGGGCCGGATCTTCCTGAAGGAAAAGTCCTCTTGGAAGCACTATCTGGCAATCGGTGTAACCCTGGCCGGAATTGTGATCATGGGAGCCTTTGACATGTGATAACCCCGGCAACCGTAGGATTTTCAAGCCATACAGGCCGGTGTACCTCAGGCGGCGATTCCGTCCTCCTAGACGTGTCACCTGAAGCTGCATGAAGACAAAATTGCATCCGGGGGATCTGTGCAGATCCCCCCGGAATTCTATGTTAGGGCCTATCCATCTCGGCGCCCAGAAGCGGCGCCTGATGCAGCAGATAGTCCTGGGCGCGATAGGCCGCCCTGCATAGCCGGTACAGCCGGGCCACCGGCGGCTCCTCCTGCGGCAGCCTGGCCAGCGCCAACATAAAAATGGCAAATCTCAGGCTGGGAGATAACGGTCATTCCGGTAGCGGATAACCCCCGGCAGGGCAGGTATCCATCCCGCAGCCCTCGCACCCGGTTAAAGACCAGAGCGTGTCGCTGCAGGAAATCGAGACCAGGTAACCGCTTCGCCTTGCTTTCCCAGCAATAATCACGCAAAAGCCAATACAGAGTCTGCGTCTCCTCCGCCCGACATTCCGACACGGCGACTGCATCCCAAGTATGGAAACGGCCGGCTAATAACCGACCCAAATCCGGCCCGGCATCTTTGGGCAAAGCCCAAAAAGCGATGAACGGAATTCTACTCCTCCCCCTGTTTCACGCAAATTTACAGCAAACCGCAAAGCAGCCGAGCGCTTCCTCTTGGCCATACCGCCCATTTCTGCCCGTACCCATTTTATCATTTTCTCCGTCGTTATGCAATTTCTCCGATATATTTATGAAAATTTTTTCAAAAAAGATGGCAAACAAATGGGCAAAACTGTTTTGCAATGTTGTTCATACTTCCCTGTTTTTGTCTTTTTTCCTGCTATTTTGTCGATTTCCTCCCCACTCTGTACATTTTGACATTTTGTGTTCTAATATTACATTGTGAGAACCATGCGATAAGAGAGGGAATAATTATGGATAATCTACAGGATATCTTGTATCAATTTGGACTTTACCGTTCCAGAAGAATCTATTGGTACATTTACACCACGGTAGAGCTTGCGTATCAATCCCCGCACCTTTTGGAGGAACTAACCGGGATTTATACCCGGCCGCCGCCCTCCGCTGCGGCTGCAGCAGCGCCGCCATCGAACGCGGCATTCGGGCTGCCATTGCCCGGGCTTGGGACGTCAATCCGGCGTTGTTCAGTCAGCTGGCCTGCCGTAAAATCACACAGCCTCCCACTGCTGGGGATTTCATCTGTATCCTCTGCCAATACCTTACCCAAACAGCAACGGAAGAATAAAACCGGCTGCCAAAGACAGCCGGTACAAAATGTTTGCCTGTCTCCGGCTCATGTTCCTTCCGTCTCCGGGCATACTAGAGCCGAGGTGATTGTTATGAAATACCCGGATATGCACGCTTTATTGTCCCAAGAGCCGGAGGCTAGGGCATATTTTGACGCTCTCCCCGATTACGTCAGAGAACAGATGCAAACCCGTTCCCAGGGCGTGAATTCCCTGGAGAGCCTGAAAGACTATGCAGAAAATCTGCTGCGCGGCGACGATTGAGATGGCGCCCGATCTCTTAAAGCCATCTCTTCCCGGAGCGGCCGACGCATCTATGTCGGCAATACAGATAAGCCAGTAAAAAATCGGGAGGTTTCATCATGTCAAAGCATCGAGAAAAAAGCATTCAAACCACGCCCTTGGTGGACTTTCAGGCAGTCAAAACGGATCCCCAGGGCAGCTGGACCGGCGTACCCGCCATCCCGGACGAGGTCCCGGTTCAGGACGCCGACGATTTGTAATCCCAATACAAGGCCCATGAAAAATGCCGGACCATTTTGAAAATGGCCCGGCAAAATTTTACCAGTAATTCCCAGATGACATTTCCGTCAATTTCCATATCCTCCGAATCCCCACGGGAATCCTCCCTGGTTGCTCGGACTCTGCTGCGTGCCGCTCTCCTCCTCTGCCAAAGCGGACTGCACCTCTTCCCCGACGGTAACCGTCACCTCTATGGTTTGCCCTTGCCGGTAAACCGTCAGCACCAATTGATCTCCCACAGAAGCGGCGCCCACGACATCCACCAAATCCTTGCTGCCGGAGATCTCCGTATCGCCGGCTTTGGTGATGATGTCGTTCACCTGCAGACCGGCTTCCTCCGCAGGGCTGTCCTGTGTGACGGATTTCACCGCCGCCCCCTGCGGCAGTCCGTAGCTCTGTGTCTCTTCGCTGACATCGTCTACGGAAACGCCAATATACGGCTTGGCAATGTAACCGTTTTCTATGATGCTCTGCACAATCCCCGGACATGGTTGATGGGAATGGCGAATCCGATGTTGTCAATGGAGGCCTCCGAACTAGAGCCGCTTCCGGAGTATTTGGCATTGGTAATGCCGATGACCTCTCCATAGAGGTTGAACAGGGCGCCGCCGGAATTTCCGGAGTTGATGGCGCAATCGGTCTGAATCAAATCCATGGTCACCCCATTAGACAGGGTAATTTCCCGGTCCAGGGCGCTCACTGCACCGGATGTCAGAGAAAAGGTAAGCTCTCCCAGGGGGTTTCCAATGGCTACGACGCTGTCTCCGACATTCAGATGATCCGAGTCGCCCAAAACCACCGGCGTCAGGCCTTCGGCTTCTATTTTCAGCACAGCGATGTCATTGCTCTCATCATAACCCACCAGCGCTGCATCATAGGACGACCCATCATACATGGTAACCGTAATCGAGCTGGCGTCTTCAATTACGTGGTAATTCGTCAGGACATAGCCGTTGTCCGTGAGAATAAATCCGGAGCCGGAGGCGGCGGCCGTCGTCTGGAACCCCCAATAGTTTGTAGTAATCTCCGTGGAAATGCCCACCGTGGAATTTACATTGGCCGCGTAAACCTCGGCCTGCGTCATCTCTTGACTGGTGTCCACGGAAGCAGTCTGGATCACCGTGCTCTCCCGCTTCCCTTCTAACATGGTAGACCGGTTGGTCGCTTCGCTTTCCCGGGAAAGCTGCGCGCCTAAAAATCCGCCGCCGAGTCCCATCGCGCCGCCCAGTACGGCACAGCCCAAAGCAGCCGCTACAAATCGTTTGGCCGGTCTGCGCTTTTTTGCTTGGGAAGCTCCGGCTGGAACCCCTCCGATTTCTGGGCGGCTCCTCCCAAGGATCTCTCCGCCCGGGGTCGGCGTCTCGTACAGGCTTTGATGCGTCTGGTCTTCCGTATATGGTACTTCATGTCGTTCATCCATGTAAAATCGCTCCTTTTTCCGCATCTGTGCGGTTTTTCTGGCTTTATTCTAGCACCGCACCCTGAATTTACGCTGAAAAATCCACGGAACATTTTGTAAACAAACCATGATCAAATTTGAAACGCCGGAATGCTATCTGCGGCCTTCCGGAAAGAAGCAAAATATGCAAAAGAATTATGAAAAAAGCATTTTCAGCTTTAATTCAGGTTTTGGTGCTATTATAATGAAGAAAAAGCGAGAAAGGAGCAGGCTGCTATGAAAATACTGGTAATTGAAGACGAAAAGCTACTGGCAAACTCCATCCGCGCTCTGTTGGAGGGAAAAGGCTTTGATGTAGAGGTAGCCTATGACGGAGAGGCCGGCGCGGAGTACGCAGAACTCGGCGTTTATGATCTGCTGATTCTGGATGTCATGATGCCCAAAATGGACGGTTTTCAGGTGGCCAGGCAGGTACGGGCCAAACGGTGCGCCACTCCCATCCTGATGCTCACAGCCAAAGCCGAGCTGGAGGACCGGGTGGAGGGACTCAACGCCGGTGCGGATTATTATCTGACCAAGCCCTTCGACACCAGGGAGCTTCTGGCGTGCATCAACGC
>VOFH01001092.1_pt1 | contig 23499 bp, 27 predicted proteins | sample 5384091 | NCBI WGS metagenome assembly VOFH01 (sample SAMN12384727, study PRJNA508395) | human gut metagenome | isolation source: healthy gut G | host: Homo sapiens
TGAATAAATTTGTTTTGCTCAAATGGGCTAGTGGTACCTGTGGATCTATATTTCCAAAAGTAAACCAATTAATATCACTATTATTGCGAATCATATCATATGCAATATCGCTTCCTTTTACGTAAGATAATCCACCTATAAATGCTACATTAAAAGAAGTTTCAAAATCGATAGTTTCACTATATGTATTAACTATTTCTGACGTTTTAAAATATTGAGTGTCACTTTGTATAATTAATTTCATAGATAGTGCCCCCGATGGTAAAATCATTTCATTATATGGGATTGAAAACCGCTTTTTAGGTATTTCCCGTTACCATGAAAATACTCATCTACATCTAGTCGATTTGTTTTACTGGTTTTTATATATGGACAGTTCCTTGGCTATCAATCACTTCAATAAATGTATGGTACAAATTATTATCACAATTTTTCAAAAAAGCCCAACCACTGATTTCATTTTTCATTAGGTTTACTTATTTGAACCTTCTCTATATAATACTGTATGTTGTCACTTCCTAATTCAGCATTTAAAATGGGCGGCACTAATTCCGGTGACTTTAAAGTTATTCCATGAGGAATAACTAATGATTTATTTTTATATCTGGATAATATTGTTCGAATATTTTTCAGCACTATTTGAAGGAAATATCACTTTATGGACAAATGGAAGTATTTCCTTTACTTCTTTTTCTCCATTTATCAATATAATTTATAGTATCAGTTATATGTAATTTTTGTTTTAAACACTTTTTACAATCGCCTTGATGTCCATTAATGCATAAAATCCATCAATACTATACAAAAATATAGTAGGACAAATCATATAAAAATCATGGATAGATAGTATTACAGGTATATTTTGACTATTGGCAGAATAAAAGATATCGAATGATTGTCCTTGTATATGATGAATATGTATAATATCAATTTCAAAAAGCATTTAAAATCAATTCATATAGATCTTTATAAGTTTTGACTTAAATGGTTGCAGAATTCCGTGATCTTTAATTGGGAAGTTGCACTGGTATTTCTTATTATTGATATAAGCTACTAAATGAATAGCATTTGCCGTTGGTGTCATTACAAAGATGTTATATTGACTTCCTAACTCTATACATAAATCGCGAACATGAAATTGTGTTCCTCCAATATGATTCTCTCCAGCTTCATCTATATCTGCGTGGAGTACATAAAAAGATTTCTCTTATCGTTTTTCAAAATTCAAGTGAATATTAATATTATCTCTAATAAACTGATGTGGGTTCTCCATGCAATAAAGATGTGTTGCTTTCATAAATTCTGGATAACGGTCTTCCAAAATTCCAATATGCTCCTGAATCAGTTTTTCCTTTTCTTCACTTAAAAAAGAACCCGTTCCCTTATGATAGATAAACGTATCGTCACATAGAACCTGCTTGTATCCGTATAATTCAGCTCTATAACAAAAATCATTTTTCCTCACCATATCCGCGCCAAAGGTTTCCTCATCAAAAAGCCTATGCTGTTAATTACTACTCTTTTTATAAAACATACAGAAGCCTACGGCTACTGGAATACGAGGGTATTCCCTTAAACTGCATCTTTCGATAATATTTGACATTCTGTCAATTGTAACATGAGCCGGTAAACGATTATCTACTCCAAATACAGGCACAGAAGCAAGTGTTGCACTGTTGGATAATGGTGTAACAGTAGCAATTTGTTCATCTGAATAAGCACAGGTATAAATTTTATCTATCCAGTTCGAGGTCACAATGGTATCTGAATTCAACAATATTACATCATGATCCGAGTTGCGCATTCCCATATTAACATTTGCAGAAAAACCTTTATTTATATCATTATGAATAACAATAATATTTCCTCCCTGGATGGAGGTAAGATAAGGCAAGCACTCTAGGTCGCTGCTGTTATCATCAATTAGTATCAACCGATGTAAACTTAGGTCGGTCATTTGGTATACACTTGCAATACATTTAGTCAAGTCGTCATATGCATTGTAGATCGGTACTATAATATCTACGGAATTTAAAGCATTCATTCTCTCTCTCTCCCTTAAAGAACTTGATAACTTTTTCAGAAAAAAAAGATGTATTATCGTTATCAACCTTTGCTTGTATACAAATATTTGTCTGAATGTTATTGATTTTTTCTTTTAGATCTGCAACCTCTAGTTCTAATTTTTGGCTATTCTCTTGGAGCAATATATTTTCTTTTTTCAGTAATTCTATTGTATCAATAAGGCTATAATTCTCGTTTCTATAACTTTCATTCGCAAAGCATGAATAACAATTAGATTTCTTTTTTATTTCTTTAAGCAGGTCGGATCGTTTCTGTAATTCAGTATTATAGTAAAAATTTTAGATTCGAGCTGTTCCTTGGATTCAACGTAATAGTTAAGAATCTTTTTTTTGCATCCAGAAATTCAATTTCACCTTTAATCGTTAATGTTTGACAGGGTAACAATGAATCAATTAATATTTCAACCTGAGGGTCTAAAGTGAGAAATAATGTTTCGTCTCCATCGGAATTATTTACTGAATGGAATGGGATCGATTTTTATTTATTCTACATTCTGTAATTTCGCATCTGCATGCGGCATTTTCGATAGGATCCCATCTTAACGCTTTGAGATTCAATTGTTTTGGTAAAATAAATTGTACCGAAAAAGTATGACCTGACAATAAAGCAGAAGCTGTTACTTTTTTCTTCCTCGTTATAACCTTTCCCAGTATCCATATAAAGTACAGTTGAAAACTGATTAGTTAGTTTATAATTTCTAATCCATTCATCTAAAGAAAGCGGATACACATTACCATGAAAAGCAAATGGGATTATGATCTGAAACATATTCCTCAGCAAAGTGAACTGCCCATTTTTGAAATACAGCGCAACATTCCTCATCAATATTAAATTCAGAATAAAATCCATTTAATTTAATGAAATCATATAACTCATTATATTTATTAAATAACTCGTTAATGAGTCTCCATATAATAAATTCAGCTGGTACAGCAAAACCACATACCCATTCGCGATCAATGAATAAATAGGAATCATTTTACGATATACATTTGTCACAAATGAGGTCTATATTTTGCTCTTTAAGAAGATTGAAATTACGATCAATTTCAGTTTCACCAAAAAGTCTTTGAATTCTTTGCTATAAATCATTTTCCCATAGTTGCTATTACTTATAAGAGAATCAAAAAGGAATGAATCAATTTTTTAATAGACTTTGAATCTTTTAGGTGAATATATTCCAAAATTTCTGCATCTAATGATTTTGAATTGATAAAAGGATATACTAGTTTTATTCTCTATCCAAGTTCCCTGAAGATAATTTCCGCACTCACAACTATTCTTTTCATATTTATTGAGATTGTTTAAATGCACTTCGGCCTCAGCGGTTTGGGCTGATTTAGCTACAAATTTTTGCCGGATTTTTCGAATATTACAGTACTAATTCTAAATTTTGATTTACGCGTAGTGTTCAATTTTGCATAATAAATCTGCTGATTTGGAATATCATTTGTTTTATGGGCCTCCACCAAAAAGAATTTGCAAACTTATCCATAATTTTTTCGCTAGAAAAAGTATCCATTACTTTTTTTCATCATATAATTTAATACGTTCTTTTCATAACTAAAAATCGCCTTCCATATTGACCATTATTAATGGTATCTTCAGAAAAAATTTCCACAGGGAACTTGTAGTCTGGATATGGATAATAAAAATATTGTTTTTGAAGCCGCTGGATTCTAACAAAAAAGTAATTCGGTTTTGGAAAAAGTTCTGATAGTGGAATTTCCCTTGTATTGATTTAATCCCAAAAAATAGTTATCCGTATGATCTTCACTGGAACCAGAAAATATTTAATACCCAATCGATTTTCTATTGCCAGAAGCAGTGTTCCTGTTGGTTTTAGATATCGATGTACGTTTTCAAAAAATCTTCATATAAGGATTTTCACTGTTGGTAAAACCATTAGCATATTCCAGGACTCCATTGATAACAATATAATCATATAATTCAGGTATCTGTATATTATTTAAAATTACCAACATAAATTTCTAAATTATCTTTATTTTTATTTCTTTCTAAATTCACTTCTGAGCGTCTATACGATAACTCAACACAAGTTACTTGACATGCTTTTGACATAAAAAGACCAGTTATAGCACCGCATCCGGAACCTATTTCGAGAATAGAACTATCTTTGTGAAATGGATACCAGCTTAATATATTGGTTCGCAGAGGAGAGATGATAAAACATTGCATAACGGTCCTGCAATGATAAATTGCTCATCTCAACAGGTTCGCCTTTTACATATTGAAGCAAGTATTCTTCAATCGGACCATCTGAGTAGTAATTATTACCATCATAATATTCTAAATTTAATTTAGCCATTAGCCATTACACCTCCTCACTATTCAAAGTGTAACTGTTGAATTCATATCATATATACCAACTGATTTTTATTGGACATCACCATATGACATATATCATATAATCTATGATAGCAGCAATTCGTCCCCAAAAAACCAGTGCGTAATCCAAGTAAGATACTGTCCTTTGAAGATTCATCTCCTGTTCGAAAGTTACGGTAACTATCTTATTCGCTGGAACAGTAATAACCTCTTATTTTCGATTTTGGTATTTGTACCCGTTAACTCTGTTCCTTTAAATCTTTTATAGTAAAAGCTACGATTGATTTTGATTTTGTATGAAAAACAACCTTGATTTTAATAGAAAATCTATCACCTTTAGCAATATTATTTGTTATATTTCCATATTTATCACATATACAAAAATCTATAATTTCTGCCTTTATTTCCGTACTCCAGTGCCTTATGATTTACAACCATTTGCTCTTTCCAGAGTTTTCCAGGCGTCAACAAATTGGTTTCAGATCTTCTTTTTTCCTGTGTTGGCTTGAATCTGTTTATTCGGATCTTCTACGCTTGTTATACAGATCAATAATTACTTTTTGTATCTTCGGCTATTTTTGTCCTTTATTAAAAAATAGCCCTATCACAATATTTTGAATACTTCCCATAGCATGGCTTAACAAATAGTATTGTTTTCGTTTTTTTTGAATTCCTCAAATTTTTCTAAAACACTTTGCCTGAAAAAGATATCTCCAACGGATAACGCCTCATCTACGATTAAAATTTCTGGTTCGATATTGATTGCCACCGCGAATGCTAAACGCACAAACATGCCGCTGGAATATGTTTTGACCGGCTGATTTACAAAATCACCAATATCCGCAAATTCTAAAATATCTTTTAGTTTTTCATCAACTCTTTTTTACTGAAACCTGTCATTCGACCATTGATGTATACATTTTCCAAACCAGTATATTCCATATTAAATCCGGCACCTAGTTCCAAAAGCCGAAACTCGCCCATTTATAAACACCGAACCAGTAGAAGGTTTTAATACTCCGGTAATAATTTTGAGCAATGTAGATTTACCGGCTCCATTTGTTACCGACAATGCCCACATTCTCCTTTTTTTGACCTCAAAATCAATATTAGATAATGCATAATATTCACGGTAAAGCGGTGCGTGTTAAACCAAGAGCCTGCTTCACTTTATCTGATTGTTTATTAAAAGCCGGTACATTTTTATATTTTTCAACTTTTATAGCCGTTTCATTCATATTGATACCTCTATAATGCATCTGCAAAATATTCCTTTAATTTATTAAAAACATAATTACCTAACAGAAGCATAATGATTGCGATAATCCAAACATATACAGTTTGAATTGGATCATTCCAGAACCAATTGTGATAAATCAAAGCATTTCTATAGCCTTCTACTACATAATACATGGGGTTTAATTTTAAAATCCATTGATGCTGTATTGGAATAACAGCAATATCCCACATAATAGGGTCATCCAAATTCCAATCTGCAAAAAAAACATTAATAATTTGTGATAAATCCCTAAAAAATATCATCAAAGCACTTGTAACATAGGTGATACCAAGACACAAAATAATCATATAACCAGAATAATATACGATCTGCAGCCAATATATACTCGGAAATATATTATTTAAAATATAAAAGACAAAATGAAAATCACAAAAAAGCATGTACAAATAATGCTGAAAGTATCTTGACAAATGGAATGATGCGAATATTAAATACTACTTTTTTTACGAGATATCCATAATCAATCAAACTACTCGTTGCGCTGTTTAATGCCTCATTAAAAGAAGAACCATGGTACTAGGCCAGCAGCAAGCCATAAAACAAAAAGGAACTTCTTTTAATGTTCCTGATCGAAATCCAACTTGGAATACGAACCAATATACCAGTATAGTAACTACTGGCTGTACAAACGCCCATACTATACCCTAGATAAGAACCCGCATATCTGGTTTTAAAATCGTTAATAGCCAAATCAAGAATTAAAGACCGATTGCTTATAAATTCTTTTAATAAACTGCTAAGCTTTTTCTTTTTTATCAAAATGCCTAGCAGACAAAGATCCAAGACCATACAAACCGCAAAGATATGCTTCTGATTTATTGAATCTCGATATTCTTTCGTTATTTTACTTATATTTAGATCTGTTACATTCAAGATACAAAATGCATCGTTACCTGTTGATACAAAATTATAAGTAGCCCCCGGCAGTAACTTCATCTATCATATTCGTGTCACAATTTTGTAATATACTATTGGTCACATCAATATAATTATTATTTAAGAAAAACTGCATCTGATTGATACTAAAATCTTCTGTCGAGACCAAAATCAATACGAATCAATTGGTTGTATCTGGAACAAAATAGGTCAACTTTTGTATCTGATCCACCTCATTGTATGACAAAATTATAAAGCTTCTTCTGTAAAATTACCGTCACTGCTATAAAAGACCTGAATATCATTGGCTTTGTCTGATTGTAAAGCAATACTAAATTTCACCTGTACAATTTCATCATATTTTATATTAGATATGAAAAATAAATTCAATAAAATTCCGATGAAAATAATTAAAATTAAAGAACGATATTTCTTCACTGTAATTTGGACTCCTTACTGATGCTTTACTATTTTATAAACATTGAAAAGTAATTTTTTTAATGTGTTTTTCCAGGAATACGAATATTTTCTAACTCTTTGACACATTTATAGGTGAAAGAATTAGTTACAGCCGTTAACTGACGGCTTACTGATTCAAACGCGATTGCATTATCTCACCATTTGCTTCCCAACATATATGTTTTCCTTGAGCAGTAAGATAGCCGTCAAGCGCCCATAACAGTTCCTTTTGTCCAGGCAAATTTTCTGAAGATACTTTCCCCTTCGTATAGTCTCCATATAGTTTAAGATAGTCACTTCCCATCTCAGATAGATTCTGACATGAATTTGGCTTAAATGTTTTTTGCATTTTCTGATATTCCGTACCTTTATTTTTATACGTTTAATTATATCTAAGGTTTCCGTGTAGGTGTTTTGAGGAGATACTAACCAACCACAATTCATAGATTTAACTCGATCGCCTAATGCTCCAATATCTGTAGCAATTACAGGAATACCTCTTGCAACAGCTTCTGACAAAGTGTAACAATAAGTTTCGGATAAAATAGGCAGAATACAGACAATATCTATGCAGTATCTGTCTAACAGGCCTGGAAGCTCTTCTCTTTCATACAAACCCGTTTTGTGTAATTTTTTTTTTATCAAGCAATGATAGTTCGTTATATCCCCATACACCAAATAAGTACCACATAATATCAGAAGGTCCATTCTTAATTAGTTCATAAGAAACACGACTTCCTTTTTCTGCATTAATACCACCTATAAATGCAACATGAAACTCTTTCGAATTATGCGGCTGTACAGTACCGAAGTACAAATCAGGTATACCATGTTCAATTACTACTACTTTTGAACTGAACTGCGGATAATATTTTATAATTATTTTTTTGTACTATCTGATGGAACTACTATTTTTGAAGAAAATCAAGTGCATTTTTTGATGATTTTTCCATAACTCAATATAATTGGTATCCCTATAAATTCCTTTCTCGCTCAGGCAATCCTGGCATTGTACTACAGTATCTTTTCCTATACATAATTCGTTTTTGGGGTTACCATTGTAATCTTAGGGCATATAGTATAGTAATCGTGTAATGTAGTTATAATTGGAATGTTTCGTTTATTAGCCTCATAATATAATTCTAATGTTAAATTTTTTTTTGTGTGATGTATATGAACAAGATCAATAGAAAAAAGTCGTAAGGATATTTCTATATAATAAGGCAAACTTTTTATCACGAAATTTTTCGAATGCTTCCGGCATTCCAATGAAAAATTTAAACAAAAATTCCTGTCCACCAATATAGGCCGTTAAATTTAAAAATCCAGATTGCGGGCTGCTACAAATATATTATATTCCTCACGAGATATCTGGCACATATCTTTGACATGAATTTGCGTTCCACCTAAGTGATCATTTGAATCAGCTCTAAAAATCTGACTGTACTAGATAAAGTATATTTTTTTTCTTATTTTTAACGTCAGCCATAATTTTATATTTTCCTGTATATTACTATTCGGATTTTCTGAACAGTGTTGAGCAACTCTCTTGTTTTGAATTGGATAACGTTCATTTACAATCCGTTCATGTTCATAAATATACTTTTTCTTTTCTTCGCTTAAAAACGATACAGAACCACTATGATAAATGTATGTATCATCACACATTACATGATGATAACCAATCTGTTCTGCTCTATAACAAAAATCCGTTTCTTCTCCATAACCGCGTTGAAATGTTTCTTCGTCAAATAAGCCTACACTATCAATGACTTCACGCTTTATAAACATGCAAAACCCATTACCTACTGGAATTACCGGGTATAAATGAAGGCTTCTTTCTTCGATAAGTTGTGCAAATTCATTAAGTGTATATCCTTCCGGAAGTTGATTTTCTTGACAGAACTCTGGAATTGAACATAAAGTTGCATTATTTGACAACGGAGTTACAGTGGCAATCGTGCAGTCACTGTATGCACAGGATTTAATCTTTGCCAGCCAGTTTTTTAGTCACTATTGTATCTGAATTTAGAATTAATACATCAGAGTCATTCGCGTAATTTATACCATCATTAATGCTGCCCGAAAAGCCTTTGTTTTTATCATGTTGTAATACCACAATGTTTTTATCATAGAATTGTGTACCTATTTTCTCAAGATAAGGCTGAATTCTGTTATCGGTACTTGCATCATCAATAAGTATTAATCTATTTTTGCTCAAATCAGTGTAACGAATAATACTGTCTAAGCATCTTTCAAAGTCATCAAAAGCATTATAAATTGGAATGATAATATCAGTCGCTTTTTCAATTAAATTCATTTTCTTTCCTTATAATTTCCCAGTTAATAGAATCACCTTAAGTACTATATTATCAAAAAACTTTTGGCGAAAAATTAGTGGATTAGCAGCCGCAACAAGTCTGTATTTTTTGTTTTTGTTTAGATTTAAGTAATAATGTAAGAAGTTTTCTGTTTGGTTTTGGTATCATATTTTCGTTAAATACTTTTGAAATGCTTCTGCCTGTCGATAAATTTGACCTCTTCTTGAACATAGTTGTTTTTAAACGATATTGAAATAATTCTTTTTTATTAACCATTGCGCCGGAGGTATTATTACCATGTTGGCGATATAATATATAACTTTCAGTATCATAAAACACTTCACCAAAACATGTTGCAGTAAGATAAAACCACCAATCATGCATAATTACATAGTCCGGAATCTTATACCTGATTATTTTTAGCAACGACTTACTCATTACTGCTGTGCAACCTGTACACATGTCTTGTACAAGTGCATTTCCAAACGTGGCCTGTTTCATAACTCGGCTTACTGTTACTTTAAGTGGTTCTAATTTGTCATTAACAATTGTTTTATCGCTGCAATATAAAACCGGCACATCTTTTGGATATTTTTCTAATATAGAAACAGCCTGCTGATTTTTCCGGGCAGCCATTTATCATCCTGGTCAGCAAAGGCATAATAGTCTTTTTTCTAAATCTGCTTTTGTTATCAAATCAAAAAAGCTTTTCTGTACCCCTATATTTTTCCCGGCATACCACGTAATATTGGAATACTTTTCTGCATATTCTTTTATTATTTCTCGTGTTGCATCAGTAGAACCATCATCGCGGATAAGAATTCCCATATCGCGGTAATCCTGTTCCAATATGCTGTTTAACTGGGTTCTTATATATTTTTTTCACCGTTGTAGGTGGACATCAATATTTGTACACTCATCGTCAATTAACCAGATAATAGCCCTGCAATTTTTTTTGCCTTTTGCTGAAGCGTATTATCTTTTTTCATTTATTTTCTTCATGGCCATATCGGAAGCTTTACTTCTGGCTGCATTTCCTATCAAAGAGGATTTCTCCTTTATTCTTAAGGCATCTTTCCATATAACGTCCGCCCAAAAAATATGCTTTCTTTAATGGAAGATATACCGTATTTCCGAGTGATGATTCTTTTTGGAACATAGTTCGATGCGTAACATTTCAGTCCATTGACCTGTGCTTCAAAAAGTACAATTCCCAGCCCTTCATATCTCGAAGGAAGAAGGAAAATATCCATCACCTGTAACAGATCAGCTACATCCGTTCTCTGCCCAAGAAATACAACACTTTTATCCAGAATCTGCTTTCGAACTATTTGTCTTACTGATTGTTCCAGGGAACCTTCCCCACCATCAGTAATACGCTTTCCGGCATCTGTTTATGGACTTCTGTAAACACCCGAATCAAAAACTCATGATTCTTCTGCCTCTCAAATCTCCCCACATGCCCAATCACAAACTTCCCCTCAAGCCCCATCTCTTTCCTGAACCGTTCCCTCACTTCCGGTCGGAACCGAAACTTTTCGCAGTCAATAGCGTTATGCATAACAAAAAACTTTCCCGGCCTTCATCATTTTCTCACCATACAAAAACTTCCCGGCGGCCTCTGAGCAGGCAAACATCTCCACTTTCATAAACCGAATCGGCAGGCACAGGATCCCATTTCTCACCGCATGAAGCGGCTTGTCCGAGTATTTCGTAGCATGGCAGTGAACAATAAATTTTCCAATCCATATCTTTTAGATATAGGTCGCAGTAAAAAAACGTCAGATACACTTCATGATTATGCAGCCACGCGTATTCTTTCGCATGTGCCTGAAAGAACGAATTCAGCTGCTTCAGCGACTTTAAGGAGCCGCCTGGCTTTTCCACATAATAGATTTCCCGCCCAGGCTTTTGATCTCATCCGCATAAGAATCCTCACACTCGACAAAATGGAGAAAAATCAAACTGCACCTTCTCCCGGTCGATATGCCGGTAGTAATTTATAATGACGCTCATGACACCGCTTCCGTGCCCCAGCGTGGAGACAAAATGCAGTACCCTGATACAGCCGGATCAGCTGTTTTAAGCGTTTGATCAGCCATTTAAAGCCCTTTCCGTGGGTACTTCCCATAATCGCGCTTTATAGGAATCTCCCACCCATTCCTTCATAAATTCTCCACAAAAATTTAAGTTGAGCCCATCCTCCAGGATGATATAATTTAACATGAATAAATATAGAAAGGTATTAACATGGAAAAGCCAGTTGTTTCAGTAATTATGCCTGCTTATAATTGTGAAAAAGTTCATAGCAAAGGCGATCGAGTCAGTTCTTACAGAATGTTTCGTTAGAATTAATTATTCTTAATGATTGTGCGACGGACGGGACGGAAAAGAGTGATACAACAATATCTTTCTGATCAGCGGATCCGTTATGTTAAAAATGATAGAAATATGGGGGTAGCCAGGACGAGAAATGAGGGGGTACGTATGGCAATGGGGGAGTACGTTGCATTTCTGGATTCTGATGACTGGTGGGAGAGGGAGAAATTAAGCAAACAGTTGGCTCTGATAAAAAGAGAGAAGAAAGTCCTCTGTTCAACGGGACGAGAATTGGTTGACATAAATGGAAACCTTACTGGAAGAGAAATTCCGTGAGGGGAGACGATCACATATGGTATGATGCTAAAACAGAATTGGATTAATTGTTCTTCTGTATTATTGAAACGGGAGGTGGCAGAAGAATTTCCAATGGAGCACGAAGACAGCCATGAGGACTATATAACCTGGCTGAAAATATTGCAAAAATATCAATATGCCTGTGCGATCAATGAGCCATTGCTGAAGTATCGCTTAAGCAGTCAGGGAAAGTCGGGGAGCAAATTCAAATCTGCGAAAATGACTTTTTAAGGTATACCAGTATATGGGATTTTTCGTGGTGGAAGTCCATAGGCTGTTTTATTTGTTACGCCTGGAATGGTGTGAGGAAATATATAAGAAAATAAATGAAAGAATGCCTTTATTTTTTGGCTAAAATTTCGATGACATACTGCAGAGCATGGAAGAAGGATAAGTTTATATGGTGGAAGACTCGGCCATCTTCGGTAAAATATGATGATACTGCGTAAGATGAACCTATTGACGGATATGATGCTGATGCCAGGGGCTGATGTATGCTGTTATTGACCGGGTAGTCCCAGGATTTAATTAAAAGCTGGAACCAGAAGAATTTGTTGCGTACTGGAATCAGAGGCATACGACATATAAATGCAGGCGTAAGGAATCCATTTATTTCACTGTAAGTTTGTGTTCCATATAGAATTCTGGGATTGAAGGATTCATGATATTAAATGCAGGATTAAGACTATTTCGAATATGGTATTGTAGTGTTTTAAATCTTGTGCGGACCTATCAAGTACAGTGAAGAATTTTTTATGGCTTCTGTCTTGCTGGATTTGACTTTGCGTAAGCGCGTTATCGCCAAAGCCAATAGTAAGCTTAGGATTCACCATAATTATTCAGATGGGCATAGAAGGGCTTAATTAATACTTATAAGCCTCTTATATAAGCCGCACTGTCACATCAACAGCTAAGGTAGGCTGAAAACACCTTGCCAGCCGCGTCGCCATGAATACGTGGGAGGCATCTAACGCTATGTTTGCGTCTCTTTTTATGAGTGAGCCGGGGGTCTGTTTTAATAAATCTGTGAGCGATGATCTGACATTGTACATTGTTCTTTCTTCGGCGTGGTTTTGCCTTCGTATGAACAACTGGTAAATGGTGAACTCGACATGCTGATGGGTTACAGTATTATCACAATAATAAAAATTTATGTTGGAAGAATAATCTTAGTTTTTTAATAACTTTTTTATGGCGATACTGCAGCGTAGTAAATGGAACTCCTGTACTCTGTGCTATGCTGCGGCAGCGACTCTTCCTGGCAGTAAATGAGTGCCAGCAGTTCTTTTGTCTTCGTTATTTAGTGTGTTTAGTGCCTGTTTTAACACGTTTATCAGGAGGTCGCGTTCAGCCTGATGTTCTACAGGATTTCCATCTTTTTCTGCAAATAATTCACTTCCGTTTAAGCCTTCTCCATCCAGAGCATCGTAGGGAGAAGACGCCATTCGAATATCCCCTTCCCTGAAATAACGATCTTTTCGCTCTCCATGCTGCCAAATTTTATAGATTTCCTCGCTGACAGGAATATTTTGCTGTTCGATTTTAATGTAATATTTTATAATGATCCCCTTCTTTCTTATTTGACACAAATAAAACAGGAGAAAACGAGTCCGGCGCTGTGGCCTTTTCGTTTTCTCCTGCTATTTGGTAATGAATCATTCCTTTGCTAGGTAGTTTTTTCTGTAGTTGATTTCAGAGTAGCCGGTTCGATTAAATGGATGTGCTGTACTTTTTTTTCTTACAGCGCGGGCACTTGATCTCAATGGTTCCGGCGATCGGCGGTTTTATGTCAAACAGGCGTTGATGGCATACCGGACAATAGATTATATGATTCATAAGTCTCCCTCCTTAATATCGAACATATGTTCTGGTTCTAAAATATCAAACTTTTGGATTATGTCAATAACAGAATAAAAAACTAAACCAAAATGAAAACAACTTTGGAAGGCAGATGAAAACATTCATGATCTATAGAAACAATGTTGAACGTGACACTATGATGCAGGAGGAGATTGATAATGAACACCTGATTTGTATCAGTGCCGTGGCTCCTGTGAAGCCGGCTAAAGTACAACGTTCTGGAAATATAGGAAGGAGGGCTTCACGTCAGCCGCACGGGAGTATTTTATTATCATCTTAAAATATCTGAATAAAAAGTAAATTGCAAGGAACTGACGGACATTCATATGTATGTTATATACGGACAAAATTGAATGAAAAATACAAACAATTACACACCGCGTGAAGTTTAGAAACGTGAGCAAAAGATAGAGAATGATAGTCAAAATGATAGTCAAAATAATAGTTAGAATAATAGTCAGAACAATAGCCATTTCAGTCGTTTTACTGATTACCAGATTGGACGTATCTGTCGGATAATCATTGCTACAAAAACAGATGGCAGCTGCCTTAGAAAATTTATATGAGTATTTTTCGATCATGCTGTGGAAAGGCTGCATGTTGAGAGCAGGAGACGGGGACAGTAATGAATACAACAATATTTTTTGTGTTCTATTACCGGACAGGCCATATAAAATAAGAAAATAATTGATATTCAATGAAAAATAAGCAGAGAAGCAGTGGAACACGTGTGGAGGCAGGAGGGAGAGCTATTTTGAAATATAATGTATACATGTTGAAACAAAATATAGGAATCTTAATTGACGATCTAATTTGAGTCAGTTACAGAGCAGATGGGCGGCCGAGTTAGGAAGCCTCCTTTTATGATTCCCAGGGGTGTCCTCTGCTGGAGGACAAATGCTTGGGATAAATATAGCTTTAAATGCATCAAAAAATAATTTCAGGAATTCGATCAGAAAATACATCAGGAAATGATATCAGGAATTCGATCAGAAAATGCTCAGAAACTTTATCAGGAGATGTATCAGAAAGTCAATCAGAAACCATATCACCATCTACATCAATTAATCTGCCAAAAAAACCACATCATACCTCTCTCTACCACTCTTCCCTTCCCCCATCAATCACAATCTCATCAAAATACCACACGCCCCCAGCACCCAAAAGCGCCTCTTTGATCACCCGTTCATCTCCGGCGGCGTGGAGTATGATTCGTTTGTTCTCAAACCGGTTTTCCAGAATGTTTTTAAGGCACCGGGGCGGTAGGAGGCTCTTGGAATCATTCCATAGCAGGCCTGCTGTATATTTTTTGCAGGAGGATTTGGATCGATCCGGATAATTTTGTCGAAATCGTAAATGATATCATTTTTCATATATGTGGTACTTTCCTTTCGGAGAAAATGGATACATATGGTACTGCTGATTTTTTTTGACTTAACCGTGTGTTTCCGGACTTTTGCAGGGGGCCGTTTTGTCGAATATTGCGATTTGTTTTGCTTTTCAAACGGCCGGAAACGTCTTATAGTGGTTACAAGAAAAGCAAAAAAAGGAGGGTTTTCCACATGACTGATACTGAAAAGATGAGGTTCATGGAAATGGAGAATATGAGGTTAATGGAAGAAAATGTTGCTGCGCAGGGTGATATCGAAATTGAATCAGACGCTTAACAGACTGATCGAACATTACATAAGTTCTGACAGGATTGCGTGACAGAGGGTATAGGGGAGTGCCCCGCACTCCCAATAATACTCACTCTTATCACTATTCCGGATTTTCGGATTTACCGGTGCCGTCGGTGGAGTTTTCATCAACTGATGGAAGAGATGACTTGCCGGCTGGTTCTATTCCTTTGTTTTTACGCACCAGATCCCAGATTGTCTGATGCATCCATTCAACGGTTTCGTTCAGCTTTTTATTTTCGGCTTCCAGTTCGACGATGCGATCGCTCATGCGGGCGATGAACTCCCGGTTATTATAAGCCTTGTGCGGCGCCATCAGGCGCTTGACATAAGGAGAAGAAGCAGAAATAATCTGTTTCGACAGTAAATCGTCCCGCTCTTCACAGCTTAAATCCATAAAGTCCTGAAAACTGATGGACAAGGGTACCATGTCCACGGAGCATTTGGGGCATACCGCATTTTAGGAAGCTGGTAATATCCATAATACCCGCATTTCGAACAATAGTACACGGATAGCTCTCTCATAGCGTCCTCCTTTTTTGCTTTTCCTGTCGAAATGGCAGTACTCTTCTATATTTATAACGCAAAATAAATGAAATTGTAACGCGAAATATCGTCTTTTGTAAAAAACGCGAAATTTTATGATTTGTTAACACGATTGCTCTAAATACAGAGAAAAATATGCAATCATTCTATTTTAGGCTCTAAAGGCAGGCAGTGAGTATCTTAAAAACGAAACCGCCAAAAGTTTCCATAAGACCGGTACCATAAAAAACAGGCTGCCATAGAAGGCAGCCTGCCGGTTTGAACGGATGAAACTTTTATTACTCTTTCTTGTTACTTTCTATATCTAACCCTCTATATCTTACTGAATGATACCATTTACGTCAACAACCCAGGTCTTACCGTTAGAATCTTTATAATCCTTAAAGCCATTTCCAAGCTCCGGTTTTGCTGCGGATTTAGAGGAAGAGGACGCTTTCTGGATGGAACCGCTTGTGTTCACCAGATACTGGTTTCCGTCGTAAGCCATCGGAGCCAGTCTTAAATCAGAGTCTGCATCTTTTCTTAAACCATACTGTACAGTGTGTTGTCACGGATCCCGTGGAAGCCCTGGCCCTTTCTGGAGCCGTCGGTATAGAAGAACCATGTCTGATTCTCATCTAAATCTTCATTGTAAATAACCTGCTTGCCGGTTCTCATAACGCCGTCCTCTGCGAAGTAGAAGTTGGCAACTTCTCCGCCTTCCAGATTGACAACCTTTAAACCTGTCTGCATTTCACCTTTTGTATTAAACGCGTATTTTTTAGACTCTACAGTAAATAACTGAAGTCCGCTTTCTGCATGGTACGGCTTTCCGTTCTTGAAGTAGAAGTTATAAAGTTCGCCTTCTGCGCTAATGCCTTCCACGCCCTCGATGGTTCTCCATCCGGTTACGCGTTTTCCATTTTCCGGCTCATAGTACTGATATCCGGCCACGGTTGCTGCTGTATTTTCGGTGGCGTCGGAAGGTGTTGCATTTTCCTCCTGCTCGCTGACTGGAAGTTTGAACCATCCTGTCTGCATCACGCCGTCTACGAAGGTATAGTAGTCGCCGCTGATCTTTTTATCGACCTGATTTTCTACCATTTTTCCGTTTGTGTCAAAATAGTACCAGGAATGGGTCATTTCAGGATCGTCGCTCTCATTTTCCAGCTGAATCCAGCCAGTCTTCATCACGCCGTCATTTGCCTCGCCCAGGTAGTAGGTCGCATCATCGATTTCTACCTTTCCTGTCATCATCTGTCCGTCTTCGTTGAAATAATACCAGCTTTCGCCGATCTTCTGCCATCTGGAGATCACGGCCTTGCCGTTCTTTCCATAATAGTACCAGTGGTACTGGCAGCGTCAGGGAGTCCCATGCGTCTTCATTTTCAATGGAGATCCACTGGTCCATAACCCGTTTGCCGGTTTCATCAACGTAATATTCATCAATCTGTGCATTTGTGGCGATTTCGCCTTCTTCGTTTAACTAATACCAGTCTTCGCCGCGCTTCTTCCAGCTGTCTGTTAAGAAGTAATCGTCCTCTTCATAATATTTGAAGGAACCGTTTTCCTCTACCCAGCCGATTGTTTTCGCGTATGCAGTGGAAGAACCTGCGGTTAAGCCCATCTCTGAGCTGCTACAGTCATTGCTGCCGCAGCGGATAATACAGCCATCATTTTTAAATTCTTTTTTCATAAAAAATTTCTCTCCTTTTTTCTCGCTTTGATTTGTCGTGGCCGAAAATCCATAGTTGCATTACTCTGCGATTATAACGTACGCTAGGTGGGTAGCGAAAGTGTGGGTTGATGGCAGATATGGAAGGAGATAACAGAACATGGAGATGGATGTAGAATTTGAGGGGTTCCTCCGCAGAAGCAATCTGGCCGACAATACGATAAAAGCCTATCTATATGCGGTTAAACAGTATTGCAACCGGTATGAAAAAGTGACGAAAAGTAATCTCCAAAAATACAAACTGTTCCTGCTTGAAAACTACAAACCGAAAAACCGTGAACCTGCGGATAAGGGCAGTAAACTGTTATCTGGAAGCAATCGGCAAGGAAAAACTGGCACTGTCTTCGTCAAGGTACAACAGAAGACGTATCTGAAAATGTAAGCAGCGACGCAGATTATATGTATTTTAAGGAGTGCTTGAGAAGAGATGGGGAATGGTTCTGGTATTTTGTCATCCGTTTCATGGCCGCCACAGGAGCCAGGGTGAGCGAACTGGTTCAGATTAAGGCGGAGCATGTGCAGACGGGCTACTTAGATCTCTACCGAAAGGCGGAAAAATTCGGCGGATCTACATACCGAGCGCCCTGCGGAAGAGGCTATGCAGTGGATTAAATACCGTGGAATCGAGAGCGGTTTTCTGTTCTTAAACCGTTCGGGGTGACCGTATTACCACGAGGGGAATCGCCGGGCAGCTGAAGAAATTCGCTGTCCGGTACGGGATACCCGTGGAAGTGGGTCTATCCCCATTCCTTCCGCCACCGGTTCGCGAAGAATTTCCTGGAGAAATTCTCAGACATCGCGCTTCTGGCCGATTTAATGGGGCATGAAAGCATCGAGACAACGAGGATTTACTTGAGAAGGACCAGCTCCGAACAAGCAGATTGTCGACCAGGTAGTAGACTGGTAAGAAAAGGGGGTAAAAAGTAAGAAAACTTCAATATGCATTTTATAAGGGGTGTGGTATACTATGAGTACTTAGACAGACAATTATTATCTTAAATTATTATCTTATATGTAAGGAGAATCCATCATGCGAATGAAAGTATCCAATTACATCTCCCAAAAAAACTTGTGGAATTTGGAATCACACAGGTATTTACCGTAACCGGAGGCGGAGCGATGCACTTAAATGATGCACTGGGGCATCAGGAAGGGCTTACCTGCCTTTATAATCATCACGAGCAGGCATGCGCCATCGCAGCAGAGTGTTATGCGCGGGTTCAGGGACGCATAGCGGCCGTATGTGTTACGACAGGCCCGGGGGGCACCAATGCTATCACCGGAGTCGTGGGGGGATGGCTGGACTCCATACCCATGCTGGTATTATCCGGACAGGTTCGGTACGACACGACGGCAAGGTGGTCGGGAGTGGGAATCAGAGCCATGGGAGACCAGGAGTTTGACATCACGAAGGCGATCGACTGTATGACAAAGTACAGCGAGATGGTCATCGACCCCATGAGAATTCGCTACTGCCTGGAGAAGGCCATCTATCTGGCCTATTCCGGCCGCCCGGGTCCGGCGTGGCTTGACATTCCGCTCAATGTTCAGGGAGCTTATATTGAAACCGAAGAACTGATCGGTTTTTCACAGGAGGATTATGAAGCAGGAGGGGACGGATGGGCTGCGCCTTCCGGTTCGAAGACAGAGGCCGACAATGCAGGGCAGGGCGAGAAGCGCCAGGTGCTTCCGCCAGCCGTAACACGGGAAACGGCCAGGGTAATCATTGAAAAGATTAAAAAATCCCAACGGCCAGTTATCAACGCGGGAAACGGAATCAGAATCGGACATGCCTTTGAAGGCTTTTCCAGAGTAGTGGAAAAGCTTGGAGTTCCTGTTGTGACCGGCTGGGACAGCGAGGACTGTATGCCGGATGACCACCCGCTCTATACGGGCCGCGGTGGCGGCATGGGAGACCGTGCGGGCAATTTTTGCCATACAGAACAGTGACCTGGTTTTATCTCTCGGAAGCCGCTTAAGCATCCGCCAGGTGGGATATAATTACAGTACATGGGCGAGAGCTGCCTATACCATAGTCAACGATATTGATCCGAAGAACTGAAGAAGCCATCCGTTCACATCGACATGGCGGTCCATGCGGACGTGAAGGATTTACTGGAACAGCTGGAACGGGTACTCGATGAGGAGTACGGGAACGGGCAGCCTGTTTTCGCCGGAGGCGCCGGCCTCCCGGGCATGACCTGGACGGATACCTGCCGCATGTGGAAGGAAAAGTACCCGGTCGTCCTTCCAAAGCATTACGACCACGGGGAAGAGGAAGATGCCAATGTCTATGCGTTTATGAAGGAAATGAGCAGCCGCCTGAATGAAGAACAGGTGATTGTTGTGGGCAACGGTTCCGCCTGCGTTGTCGGCGGGCATGCGTGTATCATAAAGAAGGGGCAGCGGTTTATCTCGAATTCTGCTATCGCCTCCATGGGATACGATCTGCCGGCAGCCATCGGGGCCTGTATGGCCGTACGGGAAGGCGATGCGCAGGAAGGCCGCATGCAGGATACTGAATTGCAGGACACCAGCAGCGATATTATTCTGGTCACCGGCGACGGCAGATTCAGATGAATCTTCAGGAGCTTCAGACGATCATTCATCACCGGATGCCGATCAAGATCTTTTTGATCAACAATGGCGGCTACCATTCGATCCGGCAGACGCAGAAGAATTTCTTTGGCGAGCCGCTCGTCGGAATCGGTGTGGACAGCCACGACTTAAGCTTCCCGGATATGGAGAAGCTGGCGGCCGCCTACGGCTATCCTTACTGCAGGGCATGCCATAACGGAGAACTGGTACCGGCCATTGAGACTGCGCTTCGGACGGACGGCCCTGTGATTTGCGAGATTTTCGTGAGCCGCGATCAGAATTTTGAACCGAAATCAGCTGCGAAACGCCTTCCGGACGGAACCATGGTGTCTCCGCCGCTGGAAGATTTATCACCGTTCCTTCCGGAGGAGGAGATGGATGAGAATATGATTATTCCACGGATTCGGGAATGAGGAACACGTGAGAACAGAGCGGTAAGCGTTTGGCAGGAGAACGGTAAGAACGGCGTAAGAGTGATTGAGGAGATTTTTAATCGTTGAATATTGTAGTGACGGGCGCGACGAGTTTTATCGGCGCGCCCATGGTTGACAAACTGATCGGAATGGGCCATGATGTCTACGCTGTGGTGCGTCCGCTTCGAAGAATCGCGCAAGACTCGGTACAGGAAGGGAACGCCTTCACGTAATCGAGAAGAATTTGCAGGAGGCCGACCGCCTGGACGAAGAGATACTGGTGCCGTGTGAGGCATTTTTTTCATTTTGGCTGGGATGGCGCGGGCAGCGGAACCGAATGAACCGCGAAGTACAGCAGAAGAATGTGGCTGACTCCTTAAAAGCGCTGGAGGGAGCGAAAAAACTGGGATGCAGGACCTTTCTGTTTAGCGGCTCCCAGGCGGAGTACGGGATCCACCAGGATGCCATGACGGAGGAGACGACCTTTAAATCCGTGTCGGAATATGGAAAGGCGGAGGGGGATTTTTTCTGCAGAAAGGCGATGGAGCTGACAGCTGGTTTCCGATATATTCATGCCAGAATTTTCAGCGTCTACGGACCGGGGACCATCCGTGGTCACTGGTGGAAAGCTGTCTGAAGACATTTCCGGCTGGGGGGTATCTCTCTCTGGGAGAGTGCACGCAGATGTGGAATTTTCTGTATCTGGACGATTTGCTGGAGGCTCTCACTGCTCTTTGGCAAAGCGGCGCGGAGGGAGTTTTTAACGTTGCGGGAGAGCCGGTGAGACGAGACCGTTGAAGAGAGTATGTCCGACTGATGTATGAGGCGTGCGGATGCTGTCATGGGCTACAGCTGCGGCAGGCGGCCTCAGAATGCGGAAGGGCCGGCCAACCTGATTCCCGACGTGAAAAAGCTGATGGAAGTGACCGGATGGAGACAGGAAACACCCTTTCAGGAGGGAATCTGGCGTTTGCTCCGGCGCATAATAAAAGAAAAATATTTGACAAGCAGGAGTTTTTGTGGTATGAGAGATAAGATTTGTATTGCATGCGGGAAAGCGCTTCCGAAACGGCCGTTGATTGTTCTGGATGGCATGCCGGCCTCCGCACAGGATATCCCTGATGCGGAAGGAAGAGATGAGGACAAAGGGATTTCCCGCATCTGCACCAGTGCGGTTTCTGCGGTCTGGTGCAGTTTGACTGTGAGCCTGTCGGCTATTATAAGGACGTGATCCGTTCCGGTGGTTTTTCTACCACCATGGTAAATCTGCGCAGAAGACAGTACGGAGCCCTGATTGAGACGTACCACCTGGAGGGAAAGAAATTTATAGAGGCCGGATGCGGCCAGGGAGAGTTTTTATCCGTGCTCACGGAGTTTCCCGTGGACGTCTACGGCATCGAGCATAAAGGCGGATCTGGTGGAATTGGCGAAGACCCGCGGCCTAAAGGTCTGGCGACAGTTTACGGAAGAGGAGAATACGGTTCTGGAGAATGAGGAAGCCGGATATCATGGGCCTTATGACGTCTTCCTGTCCTTTAATTTCCTGGAGCATCAGGTGAATCCGGTCCGGATGCTGAAATGCCTTTACAACAATCTGACAAAAGACGGCCTGGGACTTGTGACCGTTCCGAGTCTGGAATATATTTTGCAATACGACGGTTATTATGAGCTGATTCGTGACCATCTCGCCTACTATACCTTCGACACCCTGCGTTTTGTGCTTGCGGAGGCGGGCTTTGTAGTGCTGGAGGAAGAGATGGTGAACCGGGATGATACGCTGTCGGTCGTTGTAAGGAAAGGGACGGAGGGCGTCGACAGGACAGGCTGAAAAGGACTCCCTGATTTCTTCCGCTGTGACCGGATTTGCGGCGAGCCGGGAAACGTTAAAACTGGAAGTTGACCGTATATTAAAAGCAATATGATGAAACAGGCCGGACACTTGCAGTCTGGGGAGCCAGCCACCAGGGATTTACTCTGGCGGCAACCACCGGTTTGAAAGACTGTGTGAAATACATGATTGATTCGGCGCCGTTTAAGCAGGGACGTTTTGCGCCGGCTTCCCACATTCCATCGTACCTCCGGATCATTTTGAGAAAGAGCCTGTGGACGGTATTCTGATTGTGGCTCCCGGATATACGGAGGAGATTGCGGGAATTATAAAGGAAAGATTTGGGGACAAGGTGGAAATTATGACTCTGCGGAGCCGCCATATTGAGAATTTACAGTAACGATTCTGCTGTGCGGCACTTTTCCATACAAACTGACATAGGGCGGAACGCCCGGGCTTCTTGTTTTCGTGTATTTCGAAAACAAGAAGATGCCCGGCTGAATCGTTATGAATAACCAAAGGAGAGAACTGCATTGATGGAAAATATCGTCATCACCGGGGCAACCGGTTTTTAGGGAGCCATCTGGCCCAGTGGTTTCTGGAGCAGGGAGACCGGGTCTATGCTCTGGTGCGGCCGGGATCGGCTAAATTACAGGATTTACCGGTGCATAGGAATTTGATTCCCGTGTACGGAACCATGGAAGAGGCGGCGGACTGCGTGGAAGAAATCGGCCATGCGGATGCGTGGTTTCATTTTCGCCTGGGGCGGGGTGAACCGGGAAGAGATTGATTCGC
>VOFH01000483.1_pt1 | contig 23482 bp, 22 predicted proteins | sample 5384091 | NCBI WGS metagenome assembly VOFH01 (sample SAMN12384727, study PRJNA508395) | human gut metagenome | isolation source: healthy gut G | host: Homo sapiens
GCCATTTTATGACAGAAGAAGAACAGGCTAAGATTGCAGAAGAAAAATACGGATATATCATGAAGGAAGACGCAGGCCGCGGCTACCGCCGTGTCGTTGTTGCTTCTCCTAAGCCCGCCGAAATCATTAAAATCGGCGCAATCCGTTCCCCTCGTGGACTCCGGACAGCTGGTTATCGCCTGCGGCGGAGGCGGAATCCCGGTTACTCTGATCGGGAACCATTTAAAAGGCGCAAGTGCCGTAATTGACAAAGACTTTGCAAGTGAACTGCTGGCTGAAGAGCTGGATGCTGATTTTTTAATCATCTTAACCGCAGTGGAAAAGGTCGCTATTAACTTCGGAAAACCGGAAGAGAAATGGTTGGACGATATCACAACAGACGATGCCAGAAAGTATATGGACGAAGGTCATTTTGCTCCGGGTTCCATGCTTCCGGAAAGTGCAGGCTGCTGTGAAATTCGCAGATTCCAAAGATGGGCGCAACGCACTCATCACTCTGTTTGAAAAAAAAAGCAAAAGAGGGAATCCCTGGGGAAAACCGGTACTCGCATTCATCAGTAATTTCAGCAGCCTTTCAGACGGCTCATTTCTGATTGTTTTTTCGGTCTGGAAATGACCGGTCTGGGCTGTTATAATTTTCTGCCGGAAAACTGCGATCCGGTTTTCCGGAGTACTTCCAAAACCTAAGGAGAACTCTCTCTATGAAACAGTCAAATAAAGAATACGCTTCTATTTTCAGTTGGACGGCATCCCAAAAATTCTCCCAGGCACTGCCGTTAGCACTTCAGCACGTGGTAGCCATGATCGTCGGCTGTGTTACTCCGGCAATCATCGTGTCCAATGTCGCTAACTTATCAGGCGCTGACCGGGTTATCCTGATTCAGGCCGCACTTGTAGTATCCGCACTGTCAACCCTGCTGCAGCTGTTTCCCATCGGGAAAAAAGGAAGCTTCCGTCTCGGAGCAGCCCTCTTCCTGTCATCATGGGCATCAGTTTCGCATACGTTCCCAGCATGCAGTCCATTGCTGCGGACTTTGGTATTCCTGCCATTTTAGGCGCTCAGATTGTCGGTGGTGTCGTTGCCTTCATCGTGGGTGCTTTTGTCATGCAAATTCGTAAATTTTTCCCGCCGCTGATCACGGGTACCGTAGTCTTCACCATTGGTTTATCGCTGTACCCGCCATCAATTACATGGCCGGAGGAACCTCCAGCCCGACTTATGGATCCTGGCAGAACTGGGCCATTGCATTCCTGACCCTCGATCGTAGTAACTGTCCTGAACCATTTCGGAAAGGAATCTTCAAGCTGGCTTCATTCTGATCGGTATTGTCGGCTATATCGTCTCACTCTTCTTTTGGTATGGTCGATTTCTCCAGCAGGGCAGCGGCCTTCCAGGTTCCTGGCAGCCGCTTCATTTTGGAATTATGTTTGAACCATCCTCCTGTATCGCCATCGGTATTCTGTTTGCGATCAACTCCATACAGGCGATCGAGACTTTACAGCAACCACCAGTGGTTCCATTGAACCGTGAACCGACCGACAAAGAACTTCAGGGCGGCATCATGGGATACGGTGTCACCAACATCCTCGGCGCTCTGTTAGGCGGCCTTCCAACCGCCACCTACAGCCAGAACGTCGGTATCGTTACAACGACGAAGGTAGTCAACCGCTGTGTCCTGGGGCTTACCGCTGCCATTCTCCTTGCAGCCGGTTTGATCCCGAAGTTCTCCGCACTGCTCACCACCATTCCCCAATGCGTTCTGGGCGGCGCAACCGTATCTGTCTTTGCTTCTATCGCCATGACCGGTATGAAGCTCGTTATGTCGGAAGAGATGACTTACCGCAACTCTTCTATCGTGGGACTTGCCGCAGCGCTCGGCATGGGTATCTCCAGGCCACCTATGACAAAGACTATCCACATTCCCCAGCTGGGTAGTCACCATCTTCGGCCGTTCACCGGTCGTAGTCTACCATCGTGGCGGTCCTGCTGAACATTATTCTTCCGAGAGAAGGCAAAAAGCAAACCAGTAATAAGATTAATCATAATTGAAAACACCCTGTGACCGGTAAATGGCCACAGGGTGTTTCAATATTTAGTTTCAGCTAAACGGCCGGGCACATGGGATTAATAATCAGATCCATGCCAAATACCAGCGTATAGCATCGGCTCTCCGTACTTTTTAGCCCTGCGTATATGCTGCATCAGTGACTGGGCCTGGGCCAACATTCTTCCAACTTTATAGGGCTTTTTGAATATAGCCGTTGGCTCCGGAAAGAAGCGCCTGGATTTTGTCTTTTCATCGGTTCGTGATGACAGTACCAAGCGGAAGCGGTTTTCGCCTGCCACATCGTCTTTAACACTTTGCTTCGCAAAATCGTGTGGCAAAGGGGTACCCTTGCCACCCCATTGAGGGGCTATCAGTTTACCACCGATGCCCTCTTTTGTTGTCACATTCGCGCCCTGGAAGAAATGATCCACATGAGAATGGCTGATGATCACGCCCTTGATATGGCACTGAAAGATTCGGCTCCCTGATCACAGGACGACGCCCATGTTCCCAAGCATTCGTATCCGTCATAAAATTTCCTCCTTTTTTTGCAACGCACCTTTTGTTCCGTCAGATTCCGGGTTAAAATAATACCGTTTCCCATCAATCTCCCTCTGGCCGATTGCCATGGCTCCGTCTGTCCCAGATAAAACCATGCCTGGTATGCGGAGTCAAAATGCCAGCCCGTCGCCATCGCCCCCTCTTTTAAGCCAATTTTTGTCTTTGTATCCTCCTTGCACAGGTAATACCATTTTGATTGATGTACTGCCAGCCGGTGACATCCGCCCTTCCCCGTCAAAATAGTACCAGGCCGTCAACCATGCCCCATCGGCTGACTGCGTAAGCGCCGCCTGTCAATGGCGGAATTTCCAGATTCCTGTCTCCGTCCTCTCCCAGGTTCCACGCAGGATAGTCGGGGTTCACTGCATTGCTGCTATAATCTTCGCCATCATTGTTTCCCGATGGACGCCGCCAGGTATGTAGCTGTAACCCCCTGGCTCGAATCGTCCCCGCGCCGCCTGCGCCTCCTTCGCTGTTTCCTTTAGAGAGCATCAGCGTAAAGACAAAGCTTCCGTCCACCCGTTCGGCTGGTCAGATGTCCCTTCTGTTGCAGGCATAAAAGAGGTGATCTTCAACTCTCCTACCGTGACTCCTTTATCCCCAAAGCCTGGAATCGCCGCAATTGTCTTTAAAAGCCATTCTTTCAATGCGCCTGTCTCCCCGCGTTTTTCCTGTTCTATGGCATAGATCTGACCTTCAACCATGTTCTTTTGCATCCTCTATGTCCTTCCACTCCTCCTGACCGGGTATGTGGCTGTAGCCTTTGGCTGTGATGGTTCCCAGCGCCGCCCGCGTGCTTTCGCTGTTTCCCTTGATGAGCGGCATAGTGAAAGCAAAGCTGTCCGTCCACCTTCCGGCCTGTCAGAAGTTCCCTCTATCGCGGGCTTAAAAGCGGTGACCTTCATCTCCCCCAACGTCACGCCTGTATCACTTAAGCCCGGAATCACTGTGATAGTCTTTAAAAGCCAGTCTCTGACTGCCGCCTCGTCGCCCGCGGCCTCCTGCTCTAAGGTATAGGTCTGACTTTTCAACCATCTTCTTGGCGGCCTCTATGTCTTCCCCTTCTGATACCCACACGGATGGAAGTGGCATCTCCCGCTACCTTGCCACCCTTTCCAGAAGAGCATAGATGGTGCCGGTGCCGGGAAATCGAGCCATGAATCAAAGCAGCGTTCCATCCAGTGTCAGCGTTCCATCCAGTGTCAAATTTCCTTCCCACCGTCAGATTTCCTTCCACCGTTAGGTTCCTTCCGTCCGGAACCGTGATGACCGCCTCTCCGTGCCGATTCGCTTATCACCGGTAACACCACATCCTGCTTTAAGGAAGCGATAGCCCCGTCGGCACATCCTCTCCCCATCAGGAAGTGTCAGCTATGGTATTCCGGTTCAGGTAGGTATTGATGAGAAGCTGGACCTGGGAGAGTCGGTGTAGAGCGGCGTCGACTCAGGAAACGCCTTCCTTCCCAGCTTTTTCACATTACGCCCAAGATGTACTGCCTCCAGGCTGTCGCAGCCGTAAAATGCAAAATCCCGGATTTCAGTTACCGATTCCGGAAGATAAAGCACGCCGCTAACACTAGTAGTTGCCAAAACCGGCGGCGCCTATGGAGGTTAACCCTTCAGAAAGGTCAGAATGGTAAAATTACAGCCGTAAAATGTTTGTTCCTCTATGGAAGTTAATGTGTTTGGAAGCGTGAGGGTGCCAGTAAAACCTGCACGCTCAAAAGCGGCACTTCCGATATGGGATACGCTCTCCGGAATGGTGAGATTGCCAGCAAAGTTATTTCCGGAAAAAGCCCCTTCTTCAATGGATTCCAGTCCAGCAGAAAGGTGGAGGTACCTGTAATATGCATATATTTGAACACATTAGATCCAATTTCCAATACCTGAAACCGTTGCTCTTATGAATTTTTAGCTAGAGCAGGAATAGAAATATCACCCTCTTTGTCTCCATAATAGGAGGTAAGCCGACATTTGGAAGCAGTCAAATCATAATATTCCATATTACCGTCGAGAAATTTGACACCTTTTATATTGATAAGGGAATTGACAAGCTGAATCATATTCTCTGGAATACCGGAATCATAAAGGAGGTTAGCTGTCAAAAGAGCAGTCGTGTCAAACCCTCAAAATTAGTTCCATAAAACGCATCGTTCCCAATGACAGATACCTTATCCGAGAGACTCAGTCTGCCCGTAAAGCTGCCGCATCCGTAAAATGCACGGTCAGAAATTCTTGTCACCCCATCGGGGAGCAAAGCAATGGACCGGTAAAACCGCAATTTTCAAAAGCCTGTTTATCAATAAAACGTAACCGTATCAGGTATCTTTTAACTCTCCAGTAAATCCACAATTTTCAAATGTCCCGCTTTCTATTTTCGTCAATCCTTCTGGCAGAGTCAGCTTGCCCGTAAAGTTAACAAAACAAAATGCATATGGGCCAATGGAAGCCACTCCCTCCGGTATCGTCAAATCACCGGTAAAGAACAATTGCTAAAGGCACTGTCTCAATGAGCACCAGCTGGTCCGGTAAAAGATAAGCGGTCCTGTAAAGCTGGTTCTAAAAATGCGAAACTCAATGCTTGTCACCGCATCCGGAATCTGCAGTTCTCCCGTCAGACCGGAACAGCCCAGGAATGCCTCGCTCCCAATGCTGACTATCTGGTGCTCTCTGCCATTGGAGGCTTACGCACATGATCCGGGATAACCAGTGTCCCGGTCGGCTTTGCTCCATCATACCCGATGAGCTGAACCGTGTCTGGCCCCAGTTCCTTATAGTTTTAAACCGTCCACGGTAAATCTGTCATTGATGGTATTGACCATGGCTCCGCCCAATGTCACCAGGACGGATATGGGCGGCTCGCAGACATAACCTTCCGGCAACTCTGCGATAAACTCATATTCACCGGTAAACGGCCACCCCCCATCCTCGTCCTTCTGATACTCCAGACAGTTCCAGTCAGCTATGAGAAGTGTCACTTCACCAGTCTCCTCAATCTCCGCTCTCACCTGTTCCGGCAGCATGGAGACAACCGTGTCGAAATCCGCCCTGTTCTCCGGGCTTACGCCAATCAGAGACAGCTCGCCTCCGCTTAAGTTCTCGTCATCAACGAACTCCCATCGAACCACCATTTCTCAGTGTTTTCGTATTCCGGCTGTTTTCCATCTGTCAGGTTTTTCGTGGGAAGGAATTTCCGTGGAAGGGATTTCCGTGGAGGGTATTTCATCGTCCTTCGGCGTGTCATCAGGCTTGAGAGCGTCCTCATCCTTCTGGTCGCATCCGAAGGCGTGGCATATCCTGTCTTCTTTCCCATATACTCGTCACCACCCAATAAGTGGTCTGCTGGTACCATGCTATCCGCCCACGTCATCACAGCGGGCTGAGTGCTAATCAGCAAAACAGCCAGCAGACGCGGATATTACCCGTGTGTATTTCCTTTTCATCGCATTACGCCTCCTTTTCTATCATGTGGCACTCGGTTCTCCTTTTGTACCGTACTTCCCTCCGTCTCAGGAACAGGAATCTGAATGTGTCCCGGCTATCAAACCCTTCATTTTTGTCATAAAAAGTTTCCCTTCCTCTTTTTGCAGCACACCTTTTGTTCCGTCAGATTCCGGGTTGAAATAGTACTGTTTCCCGTCAATCTCCCTCTGGCCGACCGCCATGGCCCCGTCTGCCCCCAGGTAAAACCATGCCTGATATGCGGAGTCAAAATACCAGCCTGTTGCCATCGCCCCTCTTTTAAGCCGGTTTTTGTCTCTGTATCCTCCTCCGTGAACAGATAATACCATTGATGATTGACATACTGCCATCCAGTGAGCATCCGGCCTTCTCCGTCAAAATAGTACCACACACCATTTACCTGCCCCCAGCGGTTTTTTGCATAGGAACCGCCTGTCATCTTAAACCTCCATATGCCCGTAACGGTCTGTTCCCAGTTACCGTGCAGCTCCGATGTATCAGGCAGGGAATTTTCCCCGCGGTCCGACGAGGGCTTTTGCTGCTGCCCGATGAGGAATTTCCTCCGCTTTCCGGTGGGACAGTATTTTTCTCCCATAGAGCGGTCACCGTCATGTCCGACGTCACCTTTGAAAAGTCTTTATCCCACCCGGTAAAGGTATAACCGTCACGGTGACAACCGGGGGCGGCCGCCATACCGCCTTCGGGGACCGTCTGCGTGAGTTCCCCTCCGCCGGTCCGCGTCCCTTCCGCGGGATCAAAGGTAACGGTGAAGATCGGGATAGGCTTTTCTGTTACGGTAAATGTAAGGTTTACCGTAACGATAATACCTTCAAGGTATGGATGAGAATCTTATCCTTATATGCCCCGGCTTCAAACCGGATTCTGGCTGTATGGAAACGGATGTCGTCTTACCTGGCGGCAGCAAACCTATGCCTGCGGCATCGTCTACAAGTCTGAAGGCTCCTACATTTGCCCAGACATAGCTTGTCACATGCAGCGGCAGGGTTCCCGTGTTCTCAAAACTTACGGGCTGCATGGCAGAGGCCGGGTTGTATCCTGCCTCGGCAGTACCAAGATCAAGATCGGAAAAGAGCGGAGTCATTCCATAAGAGCTGCGGACAAAATTCACGGTATAGGTCTTAGATACCGAAGGATCCTCTGCCTGAATCGTGATGGTTGCGGTGCCGGACCCACCGGACAGAGTGATGCCGTCATTCTGTATGATCCTCGATTGCATATAAGTTGGAACCCCTTTTAAAGTGATGGCTGCATTCTCCTGCGTATCAGGCGGAAGAAACACATGGTATGTTTCCTGATCCTCAGTAAACCCCGGCACATCGACAGGAGTACTCCCTCCACCTGGTACTTAAGGTCTGATAACGAAGCATTTATATTATAGAATTTCATATACCGTAATGTCGGTCAGCCACATTTTCTATCTCTGTGGATTGTTTGTCAAGATTGGATATATTATCCAGATCCCCTACTATCTTTTATTTCCCACTTTTTAAATCTATAATCCGGTTCAGGAAAAGCTTCTAACTTGATTGTATCAGAGGGGAGTGCCTCTGTTTTGCTGACGGTTGCATATCCGCCTTCAACTGGTTCCAGTGTGATATGGCACATCTCATTATTCTTTCCGGATTTGAGATACCGGTATGATCGGAGTGGTCTTTCACAATCACATCGGTCTCTTGTTCTGCCTGTGAGGTGAGGCGGTATCCGCATGTACGGAAAACGACTCTATGGTTTTGTTATCCGGCACAACTGTCTCTGCCAGTGCCGCATGCGGAAACTGTACCGCAATGACCGCCATGGATAATAAAGCTGCCATCTGTTTCTTTATCTGGAATTTCATGATATTCCTCCTCGTTATATAGTCTGCTTACTGTCTATAGATGATGAAACGCTTACTGCCGCCTGACTCTATCCGCGCTCCTGCCCGAATGCGGCTTGTGCTATGATTGCTGTCCCCGATTGACTCCTTCCTTTCCTTGATAAAACCTTCCGCCGCACAAAAAAATCCTGATAGTCTTCATAACTCAGATCCTTACTTTCCTGCTTTGTTATCATTACCTCCTTTTCCGGGCTGCCTGTAACAGCACGATTTCCTGCATCCTCATTTCTTTAAATCCCTGCCAATATGAACAAATCTGTTCATATTCCCTGAAACGACGAAATGCGAACGCGTTCTCACGCATTCGCATTTCGCTTTATCTTGTAACCATATTATATCATTGCAGAGCGGCGTCTGCAAGCAAAACCGGCTTTGGAGCTTCGGGTAAAAAATTCCAACGAATTAAAACCACCGGTCACAGAGCCGGAAAAGACACAGTATCCTGAGTGCTCCAGTAAAGAGGAAGGCAACCGCATACTGGACAAGCTGCTGGCGGCGGAGAAGACTGTTACTGATCCGGAAGCGGACAGGGACAGCTTGCTGACCTATGTCAATACTTTAGACAAAAGAAGTCGGAAGATTACGCCACCTTTTTTAGTTCCTCACTCCCCTTCTGCTGAGGCGTCATGTAATTGACAGCGCTGTGAATCCTCTTTCTGTTATACCAGGATTCTATGTATTCAAAGTCTGCCAAGACCGCTGTAAAGAATGATCCCTTTGGTTTCTTTTACATTCAGACAGGCACTGAAGCGTATCCTGTGTCCATAAAGCCGAACAAGATCGTCTTTCGCATGCTGACTCGATTATATTCCGGCCGTCCCATCTTGTGTAAGGGTTCTGGCTTAAGATACTTATTTATTTCAATCTCCTCCATGATTCTGTCAAGTTCAGAGTGCGCTCCCTTAGCCGGAACAAACAGTGAAGACATGTCCACGCCTTCCAGCTCCAGCAGTTTTATCTTCGTATCTATTCCGCCGGCATATCCCGTCAGACTTCCATTCGATCCCACGACACGGTGGCACGGGATGATAATCGAGATGGGATTGTGCCCGACTGCACCGCCCACCGCCTGTCCCGACATGGTGGGCCTGTTTAATTTCACCGCCATTCGTTTCGCGATGTCGCCATAGGTCATCACACTGCCGTACGGAATTCCGCAGAGAATCTCCCATACCATCTGCCGGAACTCTCCTCCCACGGGAGCAAGCGGCAGCTCCGAAGCCGACGGTTTCTCTCCCGCAAAATACCGTTCCAGCCACCGTTTTGCAGCGTCAAAGACCGGAATATCCTCTTTTTCCGTCATACTGCCGGCAATGGCGCCGCCATGATACTTCTGCCCTTCCAGCCACAGGCCGGCCAGCTTCTCTCCGTCGGATGCCAGGGTGATAACCCCCACAGGAGACGGACACGTCGTCGAATAATACATGGAAATCTCCTCCTTACTTTCGATCGGCCGGGAAGATAATCCCCGCCTGGCGTCTCGCCTCATCCATCACGCGCAGTTCCATCAGAGACGCTTCATTCTCTTCCTGAATGCCTTCCCCGGTCTCGATCATACGAAGCCAGTCGTTGACCTCTCCTCCAGGGTGTGGTTCGGCGGCAGGTCGATCACCGTTTTTGCATTCCCATTTCTGTCATGGAACACCACGCTGCAGATATTCGTTATATTGTCGATCACCAGAGTCCCATCTTCTCCCTGAATCTGGCTTGGAAGGCGGTTGTTGGTGATTTTGGAGTATAGGAGTTCCGCCTGCATGCCATCGTAGGAGGCCAGGATGGTACCCGCGCCTTCCACGCCGTTGGAGAGAAGCAGGGAATCCGCGATAATTTTCTTCGGCATTCCAAACAGCCGTACCAGCGGATGGACGCAGTAGACGCCGATGTCCATCAGAGCGCCGTTGGAAAACTCCGGGTTGAATGCATTTTCAATGATTCCTTCTTTAAATTTATCGTATCGTGAGGAATATTTCGCATACTGGAAGCTGACTCTCCGGATCGTCCCCACCATCGGAAGCACCTCTCTCAGCCGCAAAAATCCTTCCTCATGGACCGAACGCATGGCTTCCATAAGAACTGCGCCGTTCTCTCCGGCCAGCCGGATCAGTTCCTTAAGCTCCGCTTCGTTGGAGGTTATGGTCTTCTCGCAGAGTACGTGTTTTCCGTGGGACAGCATCAGCGCCGCCTGTTCGTAGTGCAGGCTGTTGGGGCTGGCGATATAGACTGCGTCCACGTCCTTCGCTTCCGCTGCCTCCATTAAATCCGTACACCACCGCCCTGCTCCGTGTTTCTCACAGAACGCCTCTGCCGTCTCCCTGTTTCTGGAGTAAACCAGACTGCAGGTGATCCCGTCACACGCCTGGAGCGCCTTCATAAACCAGTCTGCCACAAAATTGGTTCCTATGGTTGCACATCGTATCATACGTCAATTCCTCCTGACATTTGTATTCATTCATTATACCGAATGAGATGGACAATTGCAATGCGAACGGATGATAATAACCGTACAGCCAGGATAAACGCATCAATTTTCCACCTCTGCCCTATTGGCTTTTCACTCTATTTCTGCAGGAATTTCACTTTAAGAAAATTAAAAGACCAGGCAACACATGACAGAAACGTTCTGCTATCCAGCCAGAAATATCCGGTAGTGATGGACGTTTAGAATGCCCACAGGCCCGTCTCTGAGCCTTTTCTGAAAACGGAGACCGGAGACCGTGATAGTTTAAATCCTTATATCGGACGGTTTCGCGCCAGTGAAAACCGGGCGATGGGTCTGTGTGTATTAACACAGGTATTGCTTGCCACTATTATCCCGAGGGAGGGATAACTTTTACCTCTTTTGATAGTAGGTACCGGATACTATCAGCGAAACAACTCCCTTTAAGGTTGGGATAATCAAAAGATCGGTATAACCACTACTTTGGAGACGGAATTTAATATCCCCGCCCGGCGGCAGTCAGGCACAAAGTTGTCACGCGTGACAACTTAAATCGGGCATATTTAGTGGTTTATGGTATGATAAATAAATAGGAGGTGAGAAGATATGACTCATAGAATCAAGGTCGTCCTGGCCGAGGACGGTGACGTCCTGCGGCGCTCCCTGGCCGACAGTCTGCGGGAGCAACCGGACATACAGGTACTGGACGAAGCGGCGGACGGTGAGGAACTGGTGGCTTTGTGCAGGGAGACTCCGCCGGACGTGGCGGTGGTGGATATCCGTATGCCGGGCATGGACGGCGTCGCAGCCTGCAAAATCCTCCGGTCGGAACTGCCGGAAGTCAGGCTGCTGATCCTCACCACCTTCGACGATGATGAATACCTGCGGGAGCTGTTCGGCCTGGGCGTGGACGGCTATCTGCTGAAAACCGGCAGCCCGCCCCGTCTGGCCGAAGCGGTACGCGGTGTTTACAACGGCCTCGGTGCGGTGGACGCGGGTGTCAGCCGTAAGCTGGGCAGCCTGCTGAACGCGCCGAAAAAGCCGGGTACAGGCCCCCTCACAGAGACGGAGCTGCGGGCGGCCCGCCTCATTGCAGAGGGCAAATACAACAAGGAGATTGCCGTGGAGCTGGGTATAACCTACGGCCGGACACGGAACCTGGTTTCCGCCGTCTACCGCAAATTAGGGGCGGTAGACCGGGAGGATTTGATCGCCAGACTGGAAAAGGAGTGACAAAATGAGTGGATGGATGGGCTTTCAATGGATACTGCTCCTTCTGGCGGCACCCGCCGCCGGGTATTTCCTGCGCGCCCGGAAGCAAGGGCGGACGCAGACCGCCTACTGCATTATCCTCATCTTCGGCTATCTCTGGGCGCTGGGCCAGCACCTTGAAAACTCCATCTATCTCTATCGGCCGGAGGAAAACACCTACCGGGCGTCGCTGTACCTCTGTTACCTGGGCATGTGCGTTTTGGGGCCAGCCTGCGTGTATCTCAGCTGGTGCTACAGCGGAAAGTACAGGTTCTATCGTGACAAGGTCAGGACTGCCGCCCTGTTCGGTACAGGCGCGTTATTTTATCTCGCTATCCTTACCAACGACCTGCACCATTTATACTACACCCGGTTCAGCCTCGCCGGACGGGGCTACAGCCTGCTGTTCTACCCCTTCACCCTGCTGTCCTATGGGTGCTTTGTCTATGCCTATCTTACTATGCAGCGGGTAAAATGGGACGCCGAGGACCGCTCCACCTGGCTGCTCCTGCTCTGCTTCGGTCCGCCGGTTGCCGCCAACACCTGGGGAATGTTCGTGCGCAATCCCGCGTTGGACTTCACCCCCGCCGCCTACTGCGTCATGGTCATCGGGGCCTACTTAATCGTGTGGTATCACCGCCCGCTCTGCCTTGCACCTATTGCGGCAAAAGAATGTACTTGATAACATGGCCCATCCGGTAGGGGTGGAGGATTCCACAGGCCGGACGCTGTATCACAACGGCGTGGCCGAGCAGCCGGAACGGGCTTACCGGACCACACGCTCCGGCCTGGAGGACGGGAACACGCTGGTCATGCTGACCGACGTCACCTGGTATCAGGAATTACAGACGGAGTTAGAGGCACAGAACGCCAGCTTAGAGGCTGCCCGTAAGGAGCTGGCCGGACAGACGGACGCGCTGGAGCGGCAGGCCCGGACCAGCTTGCGGCCCAGCAGGAGCGCATGAAGATTATGTCGCTTCTGGATACGGAGGTGCGCGGTATTCTGGAACAGCTGCGGGACAATACGGAAGAGGCTGTTTCCCTGCCGGAACCGGAACGTCTGGAACGGGGAAGGAATCTGTCGTCACAGGCGCTGGAGATCGTGCGGCGCATTGTCCGGGAAATAAGGGGAGGGATTGAGCATGGACTATGAACGGTATCTGCACCACATCGACCAGCCGGTAGTTATTCTGGATAAGCTGTATCAGGTACTGCTGATGAACGCGGCCTTTGAAGCCCTGTTCCCCAGGGTGGAGCGTTCGGAGAACCTCCATGCCTTCACCGGGGATTACCCGGCCCTGTCGTCCCTGCTTACCGGTGGGGAGGGCCAGATGCCCGTGGAGCACGGCGGCAGGCACTACAACGCCCACATCTCCTTTGCCCGGTATGGGAAAAACCAGCGGCCGCTGGCCCGGTGTATCCTTTTGACCGACGTGACGGATACGGTAGAACTTCTGGCCGAGACAAAGCGGCAGAGTGAACTGCTGCGGGAGGCCAACGCGCGGATTGCCCGGCAAAATGACGAACTTAGAGAGAACCTCCGCATAGAGCGGGAAGCCGCCGCGCTGCGGGAGCAGGCCCTGCTGCTGCGGGATATCCACGACACGCTGGGCCATACCCTGACCATGATTGCCGCCCACCACAACCTGGCCCTCAGCGCCCTGCCTGATGTGGAGGCGGCGCGGACCGAGCTGCGGGAGGCCCTGCGGTTTACCGGCATCAGCATCGCGTCGCTGGAATCCGCAGGGGACTACTCCAGCGGCAGCTTCGCAGCCTTTCTCTACCGCTTCCGCGATTCGATGGCGCGGGTGGGACTGGAGATTGTGCCGGAGATTTCCGGGGAGGAAACATCAGAACACCAATACATGTACGCGGACCTGGTACGTATCTGCCAGGAGGCCGCCACCAACGCCATCAAGCACGGGGGCGCCACCCGCCTGGCCGTATCATACACGGTTGGCGGCGATAAGGTGAGACTGCTGATCCGTGACAACGGGCGGACAACAAAGCCCACGGGCAAGGGCTATGGGCTGAGAAGCATGGACGAGCGGGTCAACAACCTGTTCGGGGATTTCACTTATGGCAAGATGGAGGACGGCGGATTCTTTGTCCAGGTGGACGCGCCGTTAATCCGGGAAGAAAAATGATGGAGCTGTTCAAGCGGGTAAAGGGATTGGAATGGGGTATACCCCATTCCCGTAGCTCTTACAGAGCTGCGGGAAACACCCCTGTCTGTCCGCTAAAAAATAATAGGAGGGAACCATATGAGGAACAGGAAACACACACGCGGCCTTTCCCTGCTTCTGTGCGCCGCCTTGCTGGCGGGACAGTTAGGGACAACGGTTTATGCGGAAGGGTCATCAACAGGGAACCGGGAGGTGGTATGTGAACACCACCCAGAACATACCGAAGCGTGCGGGTACATGGAGGCCGAACCGGGCCAGCCATGCCAGCATGAGCATACCAAGGACTGTTACACCAACGAGTTAATCTGTGGCTTTGACGATGAGGACACGCCCACCGCCACGGACAGCGATGCATCTGCCGTACATGAACACACCCAGGAGTGCTATGCGCTGATTGCCCCCATGAGCGCGGGGAGCATGACGATACCTGCGGATATGTGGAGGACGTGCCAGGGAGTCCCTGCACCCACCTCCTGCGAATTGTGCGACTCGCAGGATAAGGAGAATGTCGGCGGAGCCGACAGAGAGGACGGCCTGGACCACAGCGCCCCCACGTTAGAAACTTCTGAACTTAATGAGCAGACGACAGTGGCAAATGACGGGCTTATGCCGCCAGTCGCCACCGTATCCAATGTCACGTCTATCGAGGGTAACGGTTATTCCTTTGAAAATGGCACATTGACCATCACCACCAACGAAGGAACGACGGCATGGCAGGATAATGCTTCCATAAACGAAACCGATGTAAACCAAAGTTATAGTGGGGAATGACGACCGAGATCGGGTCCCGGGCGTTTCAGGATTGCACCAATCTTACGCAGGCCGAGTTCCCCAGCGGTATAACCTCTATCAGGTACTCGGCGTTTTCCCGGCTGCGAGAACCTTGTGCTGACGCAGCTCCCCCGACAAATTGACCTCTATTGGGAACAATGTATTTTTCAACTGTGAAAACCTTGCACTGAAGGAACTCCCCAGCGGTATAACCTCTATCGGGAGCAATGCGTTTTCCGGCTGCACCAGCCTTGCACTGAAGGAGCTCCCCAGCGGTATAACCTCTATCGGGTACGAGGCGTTTTCCGGCTGCGCCAGCCTTGCGCTGGAGAAACTCCCCAACAAATTGACCTCTATTGAGAACCGTGTATTTTTAAACTGTGAAAACCTTGCACTAAAGGAGCTCCCCAGCGGTATAACTCCCTCTATCGGGGAAAGTGCATTTTTAGACTGCGACAACCTTGCACTAAAGGAGCTCCCCAGTGTATAACCTCTATCGGGAACGAGGCGTTTTCCGGCTGCGCCAGCCTTGCGCTGGAGAAACTCCCAACAAATTGACCTCTATCGGGGAAAGTGCATTTTAAACTGTGAAAACCTTGGCACTAAAGGAGCTCCCCAGCGGTATAACCTCTATCGGGTACAAGGCGTTTTCCGGCTGCGCCAGCCTTGCGCTGAAGGAGCTCCCCAGCAATGTGACCTCTATCGCACAAGAGGCGTTTTATGGCTGTGTCAACCTTGAGTTGACCGAGCTCCCCGGCGGTGTGACATTTATTAACCGCTCTACGTTTTTCGGCTGCACCAGCCTTGCACTGAAGGAGCTCCCCACCAATGTGACCTATATCGGGGACTATGCATTTTCTGGCTGCACCAGCCTTGCGCTGGAGAAACTCCCTAACAAATTGACCTCTATCGGGAACAATGCATTTTTCAACTGTGAAAACCTTGCACTGAAGGAACTCCCCATCGGTATAACCTCTATCGGGAGGAATGCGTTTTCTGGCTGCACCAATCTAACCTCGTTGACCCTCCCCATGTCCGAAGCGCCGACTTTAGGGAATTTCGGTTTCGGTCTTATTAATCAAATCCCCAGTCTCACCCTTTTTGTGCCCGTCGGGGCCACCGGGTACAATGAGGGTGGGTGGGGCAATTATGCTAATAAAATAGTATTTGGCGCAGCTCTCGAAAGCCTGACCATCAGCGACGGCGATCTCCGTCCCGCTTTCTTCGCCGGGACGGAAAACTATATCGTTTCTGTTCCCAATAACAGTACGATGAGCGTCACCGTCACCCCCATCGCCCACGGCACGGAACTATCACAGTAAACGACATCGGCATTGACAGCGGCGATACTTCGGGGGAGATTACGCTGGAGGCTGGTAAGGAGAATGAGATTAAAATTGTTGTTGAAAATAGTTCCGCAGACAGCCGCACCTATATCGTTACTGTGACGCGGGCGGCGGACCCAGCCTGTTTCATCGAGGTCAACAGAGAATCCCTGAATTTTGGCACTGTCATGGGTTATGAAGTGGGCAAAGACGCAGATGACCCGACCCGCACAAACGGAGCGTGGTCGTGACGAATATGGGCAGTCAAGATGTGACCCTCACCCCGCTCACGCTACCCCCGTCCACGGCCTATGAGCTGGCAGAGCTATCTAAGCTGGAGTTAAGGCCGGGCGAAATTGCTGACTTTATCATCTGGCCCAAAACCGGCCTTCCAACGGGTACATACAATGAACAACTCACGATCAAACTTTTTTGGGGGGCGCAAGCGCCACGGTCGATTTACAGTTTACCGTGACGGAAAAGCCAACCTACACCGTGTTGATACATGGCGGCACGAGCAGCGGAGACATCTTCCAGGAGGGCGAACCCGTCACCATCACGGCCACCGTACCCAGCGGCAAGCAGTTTACCGGCTGGACGATCACCCCGGGCAACGTGACTTTCACCCAGGGCGGTAAAGACACCGAAACGGCCACGTTTACCACGCCCAACCAGGAGGTCACGGCCACAGCCAATTTTACAGATATACCCACCACCTACACCGTGATGGTAACCGGCGGCACGAGCAGCGGAGACATCTTCCAGGAGGGCGAACCCGTCACCATCACGGCCACCGTACCCAGCGGCAAGCAGTTTACCGGCTGACGATCACCCCGGACAACGTGACTTTCACCCAGGGCGGTAAAGACACCGAAACGGCCACGTTTACCATGCCCAACCAGGAGGTCACGGCCACAGCCAATTTTAAGAATAGCTCACCAGCGGCGGCAGCTCCGGCCCCGTGATTCCTCTGTCACAATCACGACCCCGCAGCCGCCCAGCCGACAGCCCCGTGCTGGGTAATCAAAACGCCCGTTATAGTAACGGACGCAAAACACTGGGACGGCAAACGATGGGGACACATCGGAGGGAATTATCAAGGCCCTGAACACGGCCAAACAAAAGAGCCGGGGAGAAATACGGGATTGCGATACAATATGATGCAGCCACGGCCGCAGCTTACAACGGCTTTTCCATCACCCTCAAACGGGCCACCCTTGACCGTCTCCTTGACCCGAATAATAACTCTGAAATACCTGACCCTCAACACGCCCATTGTGGATATGACGTTCGGGCTGGCCGAGCTAACCGAGATAGCCTGCCAGACCAGCGGGGACGTGACCTTTACGGCGGCCAGAGCGCCCGGCCTGACCGGGGACGCGCTTTCCGCTATCGGCACCCGCCCGGCCTATGACTTGAAAATCAGTTACCAGAAGGACGGCCAGACAGTTTATTTGTCCAGCGTGGGCAGCGTGTCCGTGGGCATCGCCTACACCCCCGCCGAAACCGAGCAGGCCGGTGGTCTGTACCTCGTCTATGCGGACGGTAAGGGCGGCGCGGAATGGCTCTACCGTTCCAGCTACGACAAGGGCAGCGGAAACGTGATTGGCTCCATCAATCATTTTTCCATCTACGGCGTGGGATACAGGCCCGCACCGATTTTCACCGACACTGTGAACCATTGGGCGAAAAGTGACATTGATTTTGTCGCCAGCCGGAACCTTCTGACCGGCACCGGAGACGCCGCATTCAGCCCGGATTCCACCATTACACGGGGCATGTTCGTAACGGCGTTAGGACGGCTGGCCGGTATCGACCCGGCAGCCTATCCTTCCTCCAGCCGGTTTTCCGACGTTCCTGCAACGGCCTATTATGCTCCCTTCGTGGAGTGGGCGGCTTCAAAGGAGATTGTGAACGGCACCGGGGCGGCGTCCTTTGAACCTGACCGACCCGTGACCCGCGAGGAAATGGCGGTCATCATGCAGCGGTACGCTGGGAAACTGGAATACACCCTGCCCAAAGAGCGGGAAGCGGAAATCTTCACAGACAACGCCACGATTACCAGCGACATGAAGGACGCGGTACAGGCGATGCAGCAGGCAGGCGTAATGAACGGCAAGGGCGGCAGGTTGTTCGCCCCGAAGGACACCGCCACCCGTGCCGAGGCCGCCGCCGTCCTGCGGCGCTTCGTGGAGATCGTTATTGACCGCGATACCGCCGAGGGCTGGACGCAAAACGATGCCGGGGGCTGGCTGTACTACGAGAATAACAAGCCCGTCACCGGCTGGAAACAGCTTGAAAACAAGTGGTACTACTTCGACGCTGCGGGCCTCATGCAGTCAGGAGGCTGGAGACAAATCGGCGGCAAATGGTATTACTTCTATGCGGACGGCAGCATGGCAGCCAATACGGAGATTGACGGCTACCAGATCGGCCCGGACGGAGCCAGGAACTTCTAATCACTGTAACATAAAGCCAGAAAGCCGTCGTTTTACCGTCAGGTAACGGCGGCTTTCCGGCCTCTGCCAAGGAAAGGAGGGCATTACGTCATGGAGAAATGGATACTGGCTGTGGGCTGAGAACTGGAAAATTATTGTAAACACAGTTTAAGAAATGTTACAACCTATTTTATCAGTTATCCATAATATACTTGTGGTGGTATTTACAGGAATGTGGTATTATCAAAATACTATTAAAGTTAGAGAACTGACGACTATTTCACAGGAGATCAATCACAGATGGACTGTATATTTTGTAAAATAGCACGCGGAGAGATTTAAAGACTTGGAGTATATGAAGACGAACATACTTTGGCAATAATGGATACAGCAATGGACGTTGATTCGGTCATATTCTAATATACCCAAAACACACGTAACAAACATTTTAGACTGCGATGAAAAGCTTTTTAAATAAAGTATTTCTTACAGTGAAGAAAGTATCCAATCGCCTTGTAGATAACTGTGGATATAACGGTGTGGATTTGCTGTGTGCAAATGGTGAAGCTGCGGGACAGTCATTACCTCATTTTATATTCATATAATTCACAGACGAAGCGGGGATGGGTTAGGTGAGCAAGGTGGTGGCCCAATTTCCCGGGTGCATCTAAGAATATAATGGATGTATATCAGGAACTGCGAATCTGAATACTGTTTTTTTGTCCAAGCAGGAGAGAATGGAGGAAAATGTCAGACTATATCGTTAAGGTTATTCCAACAGATCCCTTTTCGACACATTGAACAGTCAACATTCGAAAAACGTGTAAGCTGCCCAAACAAAACTAAAGGCAGATAGTATTACGGTGCGGACATATGACAAACCGGCCTTTATTGATTGCGGTTCCAATTTAGTGAAAATACAATGTCCAAAATGTGGTGCAATCATTGATTTTTGGCTGGTGGGGTGAGACAATGGATAATGCTTTAACGGGAGAACAGCAATCTTTAGATATCATTGTACCTTGTCTGCGGTTGCAAGACTACTCTGAATGATCTACATTATCATTTTGAGTGTGTGGTTTTGCGTGTTTCGAACTTGACATCATGAACCCTCAAACTTATATTGACGGACAGACCATAGAATACATACAAGCGCAATTAGGTGTGCCGATAAAAACAATTCATTCACACTTGTAATATTAAAACAGATGCCGAAATCCAGAATCACGCCCTTCTGCCTACACTGCCCCAACCCCTGTGTTCCTGGAACTGATACGTGCATGCACCCAAATCTTTTTTATGCAGGCTGTTTTTCCAAAGGACCGGTACTTTCCTCCTCACCATTTCTGTTCGTTAACAGCACACCACCAAGTTCGTTTCCCATATCAGCGGCGTTCACCAGGGTTGTGCAGTTCAGCTCATCATAGCAGGCAGGAAAAAAACGCCCTGTCCCGGTGCCTCCCTGCAGTCTTTCTCCGCAGGTTCAGCCGCCGGGCCAAAAGCGTTTTTTCCTTAAAATAGAATTTCTCTTAAATCAGAATCATCAGCGCCTCATACGGCCTCAGAATCTCCTCATTCTCCACCTCCTGGTAATTGCACAGGAGCCGTTTTTTCCCTTCCCACATCTCCTTTAAAGGACACTCTATTTCACTGCCAAAGAAATTGCAGAGTTTACTAACAGACGGACGCCCTCCCATTTCTCTCACGTATGCAAAAATATTCGGATCGTCCTCCAGAAGCAGCCGGAAGCTTCCCATGTACAAAGACCGGATACTCTTTCCTCAATTGGATCAGCCTCTTATAATAATGGAAGACCGACCAGGGGTCTGCCGCTTCCGTTTCCCGCATTGATCTCCCTGTAATTATCGTTAATGCGGATCCATGGCGTTCCTGTCGTGAATCCGGCTCCCTCGCCGCCGCTCCACTGCATCGGTGTTCTGGCATTGTCCCGTCCTTTGGCGTGGATCGACCGCATGATCTCTTCCTCGGAATATCCGGCTTCCAAACGTTCCTCATACATATGAAGCGTCTCAATATCGCGGTACTCTCCGATCTCATAGTCCGTGTTCGTCATGCCCAGTTCCTCACCCTGGTAGATATAAGGCGTTCCCCTGCATACCATGGAGAACCGTAGCCAGCATCTTAGCGGACTCCACGCGGTATTCCTTATCATTGCCCCCCACCGCGATACGATCCTCGGCAGATCGTGATTGTCCCAGAAAAGAGGCTGTTCCAGCCGCTCCCCTGCAGCTCACACTGCCATTTGTTTAAAACCTCCTTGAGTTTTACAAAAGGAAGGGGGCGCCAGATCCCATTTCTCCCTGCCCGGTACGGAATCCCAGCATGATATCTCAAACTGGAACACCATGGAGAACTCGCTTCCATCAGGCGCGCTGTAGAGCTTTGCACGCTCCGTATCGGCGCCCCCAGCACTCGCCTACGGTGACGATATCGCCCTTCTGAAATGTCTCGCGGCTCCAGAGTTCGCGGATAAATTCATGAAGGCGGGGTCCATTGCCCGTAATCTTTAAGTCCGGTTCCTTTGCGATCTGATCGATGACATCAAAGCGGAAACCGCCCACGCCTTTCTCCATCCACCAGCGGATCATCTCGTAGATTTCCCTCCGTACGGCTTCATTTTCCCAGTTTAAATCCGGGCTCTGTTTGACGGAGAACTGGTGAAAATAGTACTGTGACAGTTCGGCACCCATTCCCATGCCGGGCCCCAAAGCAGGCTCTCATGTCATTGGGTAAGACGCCCTCCTCTACCGTCGCGCCAGACGTAGTAGTCATGGTAGGGATTATCCCTGCTCTTCTTCGCTTCAAAAACCACCGGTGTTCATCCGACGTATGGTTTAAGACCAGATCCATGATGATCTTAATCCCATGCTCTCCGCTTCCTTAATCAGGCGTTCCATATCCAGGAGACTTCCGAACAGCGGGTCGATATCCTGATAATCCGAGATATCATACCCGTTGTCGTCCTGAGGCGACTTGCACACAGGTGAAAGCCAGACGGCGTCGATCCCCAGTTCCTCCAGATAATCCAGTTTTTCTATGATTCCGTTCAAGTCTCCGATTCCGTCGCCGTCGCTGTCCTTAAAGCTTCTGGGATAAATCTGATAGATCACCGATGTTTTCCACCATTTCTGTCCGTTTTCTCTTCCATTTTCATTCCCTTTCCTCCAGCGTCTGATCGGCCTGACCAGTGCCCAGGGGACCGTCCTGTTTACAGGTGCCAGATATCCTTATTGTATTCTTCAATGGTTCTGTCAGAAGGAGAAGTATCCGGCCTTCGCAATATTAATCAGAGACTTGCGGGCCCAGGCACGCTCATCCTCGTAATCCGCCAGCATCTGCTCTTTCACCGCAATGTACTCTCTCAAATCGAAGTGTCATAAACCAGTCTTTGGAAACCAGTTCTTTATAAAGTCTTCCTAAATTAACCGGATCGCCGGTTAAGATCATCTTCTTGCTGATGATAAAGTCCACCAGCTCCTCCACCAGACTGTCGCTCTCATAAATCTTTCTGGAACAGTAGCCGCTGGTATCGTAGAGCTTAATCACCTCATCGGAGGATTTTCCGAAAATATAGATATTCTCGTCGCCCACCAGCTGATGAATCTCCACATTGGCTCCATCCTCGGTTCCCAGGGTCACCGCGCCGTTTAACATAAACTTCATGTTGCCGGTTCCGGACGCCTCCTTGGAAGCCAGGGAAATCTGCTCGGAAATGTCGCAGGCCGGGATCAGCTTCGCAGCCTTGCTCACATTGTAATTCTCCACCATCACGACTTCTTTAAGTACGGGCTCACTTCCGGATCGCTGTCGATCAACTCCTGCAGACAGAGAATTAAATGGATAATATCCTTGGCTATCGTACGGGCCGGGGCAGCCTTTGCGCCGAAGATCATGGTAACCGGACGCTTCGGCAGATTGCCCTTCTTGATCTCCAGATACTTATAAAACAGCGTAAAGTGCGTTCATCTGCTGGCGCTTTGTACTCATGGAGACGCTTCACCTGAATATCTAGACATGAATTCTGATTCGATCTCGATTCCCTGTGTGTTCTTCAAATACTTCTTTAAGTCAGCTTTGCATTCTGCTTGATCTGGCGAAACGGTCCAGCACTGCCTCCTCATCCTGATAAGTCAAGGAGTTTTTCCAGTTCTTCGCGTGAATCTTAAAGCCGGATCCGATCAGCTCCTCGATATAGGAAGACAGTTCATGGTTGCAGTGCAGCAGCCATCTGCGGAATGTAATTCCGTTCGTCTTATTATTGAATTTTTCCGGGTAAAATATCGTAAAACGGCTTTAACTCTGACTCCTCAAGAATCTCCGTATGAAGAGCCGCAACGCCGTTGACGCTCTGTCCGTAATGGATATCATATATGAGCCATATGAACGCGCTCCTGTGCGTCGATGATATAGACTCTCATCGTGGAAATCGCGTCTCACCCTCTGCATCCAGTTCCCGGATAATCGGCATCAGCTGCGGAACCACCTTTTCCAAATAGGAAGCAGGCCATTTTTCCAGGGCCTCCCTGCCAGAATCGTGTGATTGGTGTATGCGCAGGTTTTTCTCATACGACATCGATGGCTGTGTCGATGTTAAAGCCTCTTGCCATCAGAGAAGGCGAACCAGTTCCGGATCACCATGGTCGGATGCGGTATCGTTGATCTGGATTACTACATGCTCATGGAGATGGTACAGATCAAATCCACGCTCTTCCGTCTCCTTTAAAATCAGCTGAGCCGCGTTGCTTACCATAAAATACTGCTGATAGATACGCAGAAGCTGTCCCTTTTCGTCGCTGTCATCCGGATAGAGGAAGAGAGTTCAGCCCACGCCGGATATCTTCTTTATCGAACTCGATTCCGTCATGGATAATGGATTCGTCCACCGAGTCTAAATCGAATAAATGAAGGGAATTCTTTCCACCTTCGTAACCAGGCACGTCGATGTCATACATGGTGGAGGTTACCGTAAGATCCTTAAACGGCACCTCGAAGTGAACATCCGTCCTCGTCAGCCAGTCGTCCCCGGTCATCCACGGATTCTTTCTTCCTTTCTGTTTATGGTCCGCAAAGGTCTGTTTAAAGAGG
>VOFH01003839.1_pt1 | contig 23477 bp, 25 predicted proteins | sample 5384091 | NCBI WGS metagenome assembly VOFH01 (sample SAMN12384727, study PRJNA508395) | human gut metagenome | isolation source: healthy gut G | host: Homo sapiens
CCATGTCTACATAGAAACTTTCACCACGATAGCCACAACCCAATGTATAATTATTAGTAGCACCCGGATTAGAAAAATTCCGTATCAGTACGCATTGAATTTACAGGAAGATACTTAAAAGCATCTGATTTCAAAGGAGCAGTAATATGATTATATCCTAAACGGAATGCAAATTCCGGTGCTAACTTAAATTCAGCTCCAACACGAAGTGTATGAACTGCTTTCATCATTGCTTTAATGTCTTCTGTCTGACCTAATTCATATCCGTCCGGATCTTTCATTTTAGCTGAAGTACGGTCTGAATATTCATACTCAACTCCCAATGCTACAGAAGAACCGATGGTATATCCCATACTTGCATTAAACTTCCACGGAGTAATTAACTTATATTCATATTCTCCTTCAGTATCATTTCCACGGGCATCATAAGGTTTGGTAATGCCACGTGTAGTCTCATTCAAATCAAAATTAATATAAGCAGTATTCCGTTCCTTCAAACTAAAGAAAGTCGGAGTATGTACAGCAGCACCAATACGGAATGAGGATGACTCAAAAGGACGAAGAATAAAACCTAGTTTAAAATCAACTCCACTACCATCTACCCAAAAGTCATTTCCCAACATATATCCTCCATGACCATTTCCGTCCTTATCAGTAAAGTCTTCATTATATTCACTAGTCCTGTCATCGGTTACACTATAAAGTCCTAATGTTGCTCCAACATAAAAACGATCATAAAAATTCAGCGCACCATTCAAATCAAAAGAATGGATACCTCCACTTTCTTTCGAACGATAAGACTGGCTCACAGCATCCCCTGCCTGAAAATAGGGTTCATATCCCTCAAAAGGAGGAACTGCATCTGGATTCTCTGGATCTACTTTCCCATAAACAGGATTCACTAAATGTGCATTATATCCCATAATACCCAACCAAGGCAATTCAGGATTCTGAAAAGCATCATCGCTCCTCAAAGCAGCGTTCACCATATTAGCCATCTGAACTGTTTGAGAAGTATTGAATACTCCACTCACCAGCATACTTCTATTGAAGGACTTCATTTTGCGATAATTGAAACCAAAGTTGGCAAATCTCAAAGCAGTTGTATTTCCTATTTTTGTAGAGAATACAAATCCGGCATTATCAAATGAGCCATGAAACTTATCAAAGACTTGCCCCATTCGCTACTTTCACTCCTGTATTATCAAAGCCAAATGAAACCATAACATCATTGCTACGATAAATTCCGATACCTAAGGCAGGATTAGTTCCTATAGTGGTTATATCTCCGCCTAAAGCTCCCATGGCACCGCCCATACCTACAAAGCGGGCAGTTCCATTTAAATCACTTCCCATCCATTAGCCTAGTACCACGTACGTGTACTGCTTGGACGGACGATTCCATCCCCTGAACGAACCTATAGTTCCATCCCCAGCCAGCCATAACGCCAATCCCACCAAAGCGGGTTACTGAACGTGCCCACCAAAGCATACATGAACATCGGTATATACGTTTCCAATCCCATGAGTTCGGACCATAAACTACATCCCAGTACAACGGACTGCTGATACTGATAGCAAAACGCGGATTGCGGAAACGGATGATACGTTCAGCGTATTCATAGTCGTCTGTTGTACCATTGAATTCGCCCGTCACCCATTCTCCGTCCAAATCCGGATTAGATTTTTCTTTTATATATAAGGTATCATTATCCATTACGAATTCATTATCACGTGCATCGTAACGGCGGTTATATTCATCCACATCCCGTGTTCTTCCCTTACGGTCCTGAACAACCACTGTAGTACCCGGTGAAGTATAGATGTTAGTCGTCACCTGTTTCTTCGGTTCCTTCTTAACTGGAGTTTCTTTCTTCTCCTGTTTGTCTTTGGAAGGTACGAAGTAAAGGTCGTCATCAACGCTTTGTGCAAAGATACCTATCGGAAGGCACAAGGCAAATAGCAAGAAATAAACAATCTTTTTCATATCATCTCGGTTTATGTAATTACTTAAACTTATTCACGTTACAAAGATAAGGAAGAGATTTTTCGTCCGGGGGAGATTTTCCCCAAAGGATAATAGGAAATCCCTATTTCTAACTATCTTTGTAGAAGATACAACGCTCACCGGCATAAAGTTCAGGCAAACTTGACTTTCTATACCCGGATTGCTGTATCTTTGCACATTATTCACCAGCATTAAAAACAACTATGAAGTATTTTGAGTTCACATTCCGCACCCAGCCTTGTACCGAAACCGTCAATGACGTACTGGCTGCCATATTGGGTGAAGTCGGATTTGAAAGTTTTGTTGAGTGTGAAGGCGGACTGACCGCATATATCCAACAGACATTGTGTGATGAAAACGCCATCAAGATTGCCATCAACGAGTTCCCCCTACCCGATACGGATATTACTTATACATATACCGAAGCGGAAGACAAGGACTGGAACGAGGAATGGGAAAAGAATTTCTTCCAACCCATCATTATCGGAAACCGATGTGTGATCCACAGCACTTTCCACCAAGATGTCCCCAAAGCGGAATATGACATCGTCATCAATCCTCAAATGGCCTTCGGAACAGGACACCACGAAACTACCAGCCTCATCATTGAAGAATTATTGGACAGCGAACTGAAAGATAAATCCCTGCTCGATATGGGCTGCGGAACTTCGATTCTTGCCATCCTCGCACGTATGCGGGGCGCACGTCCCTGTACAGCCATCGATATTGATGAATGGTGCGTACGAAACTCCATCGAAAACATCGAGTTGAACCACGTAGACGATATTGCCGTATCACAAGGAGATGCCTCGTCGCTTGTAGGAAAAGGACCTTTCGACGTTATCATCGCCAACATCAACCGGAATATATTACTAAATGATATGAAGCAATATGTTGCCTGTATGCATACGAATTCCGAACTCTATATGAGTGGATTTTATGTAGACGACATTGCCGCCATTCGCGAAGAAGCGGAGAAGAACGGACTGACTTTCGTTCATTATAAAGAGAAGAATCGTTGGGCAGAAGTGAAATTTATTTATAAAGGATAAGAGCCAACAAATATCTTTAAAAGAGAAAGCTCCCTTATCATTAAGAGATATAAGAAAGCAAGCAAAAATCGCAGTCGATATACGCTATAAACAAGCGTAAGACTCCAGATTAATGCAGAAAAAAAATAGTGACGGTATATGCACAGGATAGTGACGGTATCGCTGTGGTATAGCGTCACTATTTGCATCGGATAGCGTCACTATCTTATAAAGAGAAATAAAGTCGTTACGCGAACTCTTTTTTGACCTGTTGGCACCATGCTTTGATTTTCTTTTCCGCCTGTTCGGACTGATTATCCAAATCGACAACCAACCCGCACCACTGCTCGCCACGTAAAGCCTTGGAACGTTCGAAAGTGTAACCTTCGGAAGAAGTAAAACCGACCAAAGGTAGCCTCATCCCCTTCAAAAACTTCTGCCAGCAGACCAATTCCATCTGCAAAATTTTCCGGATAACGTATCTGATCTCCCAAACCGAAGATAGCAACCTTCTTACCTTTCAATTTCATTGTCCGGAGTTCCGGCAACAGTTCGTCCCAATAAGTAGGAAGTTCTCCGTCAAACCAGGTGGAAGCACCCACAATGAAGCAGTCATAAGCAGCAAAATCATTCTGCCAGGCCTGCTCGATAGGCACTACTTCTATCTTGTCTTCACCAAACTCTTTCTGTATTTTTCTGCCACCCAACTCGTTCTTTTCGGCTTTGGTAGCATAAAACAAACCTATCTTTTATCATTTTCATAATTCTTCTCTTTTAATATTCCAATAATTTCCGTGCAGCTTCGTATATCTTAGCTTCGTCCGGCAAAATTTCTTTTTCCAGTATCGGATTGAAACCGACGGGAGTAAACGTAGAACCGACACGCTGCACCGGTCCGTCGAGATAACGGAACATTTCCTCACCAATCATTGCTGCAAGCTCCGCACCGAAACCGGAGAATACTTTATCTTCATGTACAACCAATGCTTTGCTGGTCTTCTTGACCGATTCAAATATTGCCTCTTTATCCAGCGGAATCAGAGAACGAATATCGATCACTTCTACTTTCCAACCACCCTCTTTCTCCAATCGTTCGGCGACATGCAGACAGAAATGGGTCGTATTTCCGTATGTGATAATACTCAAATCCGTACCCTCACGGCGGATACGTGCTTTTCCGAAAGGTACTTCAAAGTCTTCCGGCACCACAGTGGCGGCTTCTACCGAATTATACAATGCTTTCGGTTCGAGGAACAAAGTAAATCCCTTAGAGCGCATACTAGTACGTAACAATCCGGCTGCATCATCTGCAAAAGAAGGGCAGACAATTCGTGCTCCCGGCAATGTAGTCAAAGCTCCTTCTATATTTTGAGAGTGATACAGCCCTCCACCGATATAACCTCCGGAAGCCAACCGCAGCGTTATATTCGGGGCAAACTTACCATTGCTGCGCCAATACTCATGCGTACATTCTACATATTGTTCTACGGCAGGCCAGAAGTAATCGGCAAACTCCGCTCCCTCTATCACGACATGGATTTTAGGATCAAAGCGGCTCATTCCATTAGCAGTGCCTACAATATAATCTTCGGCAATCGGCGCACTGAACACACGGGCTTCGCCGAATTCCTGCTGCATCCCTTTGGTGACATTAAACACACCGCCTTTCTCTCTGTTTGCTACGTCCTGTCCCCAGATAAACGTATCGGGATTGTAGCGGAATTCGGCTTTCAATGTCTCGTTAATGGCATTTACCAGGAAGGTCTTTTCGCCCTCTGCTTCATGAGTACCTTCTTTGTACTTCTGGGGTTGATAAGGTTCGGGCATCACAAAATCGTAGATGCTCTTAGGATCAGGATCGGGTGCAGCCAACGCTTTCCGGTTAGCAACCGACAGTTCTTTCTTTGCCGCTGCTTCTATCTGTTGCAACTCTTCTTCCGTCAGACGTTTGTAGCGCAACAGCATCCGGCAGAATTTCATCAAAGGATCAGCCTCTTTTACGTAAGCCAATTCGTTTTCATCCCGATACAAAGTATGTTTATCCGAGTTAGAATGGGAACCAATACGAACACAATTGGCATGTACTATCACCGGAGTACGGTCCCTTAGCAAATTCACGGAGCTTCGGTCATGGCATTCATCGAGTCGAACACATCTTTGCCATTACAATGAATAATCTTCAGATTCTTAAAACCGGAAAAATTATCAGCATACTTCCGGGCAACTGTCTGATCCGATTTAGGGACAGAGATACCGTACCCATTATCCTGCCATACAAATATCACCGGAAGACCTTCCCTACTGGCGCCGTTAATCGCCTCGTATACATATCCTTCCGAAGAAGCAGACTCTCCATGTGAAGTAATCGCAACCCCCTTATGCCCATAATACACCATGGCACGCGCCACTCCGGCAGCATGAAGGTCATGCGTACCCGTAGCGGACGACATATTCTCTATATGCCATTCGGGTTTAGCAAAGTGATTGGACATGTGACGTCCTGCACTACCCGGGTCGGTAGCTTTTGAGATACCGTTCAGAATCAGTTCCTCCGCCGTCATTCCAGCAGAAAGGACAGTCAGCATATCGCGATAGTAAGGAAAAAGAAAGTCCTCTCCTTTGGTAAAGACTTGACCTACGGCCAATTGGATTCCGTCATGCCCCGCATAAGGCGCATGATAGGACCAACCCAATGATTGCAACAGATAAGACGGAGCTTTTTCATCAAGCGCACGTCCCAATATCAAATGATACCACTTTTTTCAACGTTTCGGTATCAGTGGTCTTTATATCATATTTTTTCATTATATTATTTTTTTACTGTGATGAATGGTTATTCTTTCCAATTTTCCAGATAATCTTTTTATAAATAGAGGAAGTTTGCCCCCAACATACCATCCACCACCCGATGATCGTATGACAAAGAAAGATACATTTTATGACGGACAGCAATCACATCGCCTTCAGAAGTTTCAATAACTGCCGGCTTCTTTTCGATATATCCCACACCGAGAATGGCAACCTGCGGCTGATTGATTATAGGAGTACCAAACAAAGACTTGAAAGTTCCAAAATTAGTAATCGTAAACGTACCACCCGAAATGTCATCCGGCATCAGTTTATTATCACGCGCTTTCACCGCCAGAGTATCAATGGTCACAGCCAAACCATTCAAATTCAACCTGTCGGCATCATGTATCACCGGAACAATCAGATTTCCATCATTCAGTGAAACAGCAATACCGACATTGATATGCTTTTTAAACAGGATATTATAACCGTCTACAGATACATTTACCTGCGGATAGGCAACCAATGCCTTCGTTACGGCTTCGGTTATGGCAGGCATATAAGTCAATTTGACTCCTTCACGACGGAAAAAAGCCTCTTTATTCTTATCACGCCATTTCACGAGTTTGGTCACATCCACTTCTACCACATTCGTAACATGAGGAGAGGTATGTTTAGACATAACCATGTGATCGGCAATCATTTTCCGGACACGATCCATCTCTTAACTGTACATCAACGGCTATATATCCACTCTTTCTGAATATATTTCTCTTCCCGGAGCTGATTGACAGCTTCTATCTCCTCCTTAGTGAAAGCACTGACAGATTGTGACTTACTGAAATACTGAAAAGCCTTTTCTTTGAAATCAGTGACAGTCCCCACCGACAAATGCCAGCGAATATTAGTTACCTCACTCCGAACGGAAGGAACAGCGTATACAGACGATAACGTTTCATCATCGACCATCGGTTCCGGATTCAATGCTTGATGCAACGCTGTAAGGTCCGTATCATACAATAGCGTGCAATGATACAATACCCGATCCTTGTACAAGCATTGCGCACTTCCTGATATTTTCAATCCATTCAGATAAATCCCCAATCGTTCGCCTCCTGTTGCCATCAGTCCCATAGAGTTCAGGAAATCCAACGTCCGCTGCAAATACGTGACAAACTCCGGCAAGCGGGGAGTCGTTTCTATAAAAGTCAGATTGACATTGCCAAATCATGGTACACTGCTCCCCCACCGGAAAAACGACGGGCAATATGTACCTGCTCCCGTTCCGCCCATTCCTGATCGACTTCCGACCGTAACCGTTGATGTTTCCCTATTACCACAGAAGGAGTGTCCTGCCAAAGCATGAAAATGTCTTCATTTCCCTGCTTCAACAGATATTCTTCTGCAGCCAAGTGAAAGTAAATATCAGAAAACGGACTATAGATACATCGAATCATAGGTCAGACAGAATAAGAGTTAAAACATAATCTCGTGATAAATCTCTCCGACCGTAGGATGCGGAAATACAGTCTTCTGAAATTCTTCCACCGTATAGCCTCTCTGAATAGCAATACCTGCGATCACAATAAGTTCTGACGCCGGATTTCCCAATATGTGGCAACCGATGATCTTCCCTTCTTCATCCTGAATCAACTTACAAAGGCCGTTTCCCTGTTCATTCTCGGCTACAAACCGGCCGGAATAAGCCATCGGTAATTTGGATACACGATAAGAAAGTCCTGATTTTATCAATTCTTCTTCTGTCTTTCCTACGCCCGCCACTTCGGGATTGCTATAAACAACTCCCGGAACACAATCGTAATTCATCCGGTCTTCCACTCCCAAGATATGATTGATAGCGACTTCCGCTTCACGAATAGCGGTATGTGCCAATAAAGAATAACCTGTAATATCACCGCAAGCATATACGCGGGGATGCGAAGTCAACAGATGTTCATCTACTTTGACCCCATTCCGATGCAATTCTATATTCAGCTTGTCCAGCCCCACTCTGGATAAATTTGCCTTACGGCCTACACTAAGCAAGATTTTCTCCGCTTCAATAGTGGAAACTTTGCCTTCTTTTTCTATCATGACTCCATGAGCGTTCACTTCCACTACTTTCGTATTCAAATAGAAAGTGACTCCCCGTTTGGCATATTCGGCGCGAAGCATACCGCTCGTTTCCTTATCCATCGCTCCCAAAATCTCCGGCATCATTTCTAGACAAAATGAATAGGAAATTTCCCCTGTCGGGTCTGGGTCAGCATTTTCCAGTCTATGTTTCCTTGATAATGGGAAACATCAATGCCATGCACCTGAAAACCCGAGGGCATACATACACCGTATGCTTTAAAGCCATAGCAAGGCTTCCAGCGATAAGAGTAAGGACGGATAAAGAAATAAAAGAAAGCGGCAAGGAATAAAAAAGCAATAATTCCCGCAATGACATACCGAAGCCATGACGGCATCTGTCTTTGCGGTTTCTTTTTCGCCTTCCGCTGTGTGGTCCGGCGGACAGGTTTCGCGACTGCCTTTCTTTTTAACGGGGGCAGGACGTGTGCTTTTCGCTCTTACCATTTTATCCTATTTAGCTGTTTTTTTACCTATTCCCACATACTATGTAATAAAACCCATCGGGAGAATGGTTTTACAATCAGCCCCGATGGGTTTCCTTTATGCTTTATAGAAATAAGAAAGAATTATTTTCCTTGTTCCAACTGCAATGTCTTGGTTGCCTGGTCACAAACTTCTGTAGGACCGAAGTACTGGATAGGACCCGGATATACATAGTCTGTTTCAATAGCCCAACGTTCACGCTGTGCGGCAAACGCCTTGAAAGGAGCACCATCCAATTTTACCAACGCTTTCTGGATAACCGGTTTCATTTCACCGTGACGACGTTCCATGTTCATCATCATTGTGATAGGCACACCACCTGCAATCCATTCTTCGGCAGGAGCAGTAGTGTTACGTACAGAAGACATATAGCCGGTCTTACCGTTGACAATCAACATAGAAGCGGTGTAACCCAACGAGTAGCAATAGTCAGCATCGAAGTTTGACGGAGCAGCGCAACGTCCTTCGTAACCGAAGAAGTGATGCTGAGCGGCAAATTTACCTACATACTTGCCTTCTTCCTTCCACTGAGCCAATTTAACGGCTACCATATCAGACAACAGCTTTTCTGTTTCAATCAATGATACCTGTACGTTTCCGTGCGGATCACGGTCCAAAGTAAGCTGACGTGCAACGCCTTCGGGCAGAGAAGCATAGATTTCCGAGTTTTCCTTAGAAAGCTTGGAGATGATATATTCACGTTGGTGAGATTTCTTGATCAATGCGAACTCTGATGCGTTAGCAGCCAGGAAGTCATTCAATTCAGCGATCAATCTCTTCATTGCGGGAATGAATTCGATCAAACCTTCAGGTATCAACACTGTACCGAAGTTATTACCTTGTGCGGCACGGTTAGCCACCACCTGAGCAATGTAAGTAACCACATCATCCAATGACATGTTCTTCTCTTCTACTTCTTCTGAAACGATACATACGTTAGGTTGAACCTGCAAAGCACATTCCAAAGCGATATGAGAAGCCGAACGTCCCATCAGCTTGATAAAGTGCCAGTATTTGCGGGCAGAGTTACAGTCACGCTGAATGTTTCCGATTACTTCAGAGTAAGTTTTACAAGCCGTATCAAAACCGAAAGAAGTTTCAATCATCTCGTTCTTCAAGTCACCGTCGATAGTCTTCGGACAACCGATTACCTGAACACCGCAGTTCTTCGCAGCATAGTATTCTGCCAATACACAAGCGTTTGTGTTTGAGTCGTCACCACCGATAATTACCAATGCCTTGATGCCCAATTCCTTGATGATTTCCAGACCTTTATCAAACTGTTCTACCTTTTCCAGTTTGGTACGTCCCGAACCGATGATATCGAAACCACCGGTATTGCGGTATTCGTCGATAATATCGGAAGTCAGTTCCATATAATTATGGTCTACCAAACCACCGGGGCCCAGAATGAAACCATACAGTTTGCTGTCCTTGTTCAATGCTTTGATACCGTCGAACAAACCGGAAATAACATTGTGTCCGCCGGGAGCCTGTCCACCAGACAAGATGACACCTACGTTGATGGCAGGCATATTGACAGCTTCGCCTTCAACGAACTGAATCAACGGCATGCCGTAAGTGTTAGGGAACAAGGCTTTGATAGCTTCCTGGTCAGCAACTGACTGTGTAGGTTCACCTTCCTTTACTTTTACAGCGCCTTTCAACGCTTTAGGCCAGCCAAAGATCGGAGTCAGCAAAGCTCCTTCCATCACTGCATAAGGAGATTTCAAAAGTTCCGACAAAGAAGTACTTTCACTACCGAAACCACCTGTCAGGGCAAGACGCGGGAACATATTTGTATAAGCCACTCCCACTTTCGCATTGGCAGCAATCAATTTCTGCTCTGCCTGACGAATGTCGGGACGACGTTCCAATAATGTAGACGGCAACCCAACAGGAAGTGTTTCCGGAGAGTTGAATTCCTGAAGCAAACGGGAACGGGCTATCTTATTAGGATATTCACCCGCAAGATAGGCAATATCGTTTTCTTTCAGGGAGATTTTACGTTCGAGGTCAGGAACCAAAGTTGCCGTACGCGCCAACTCCACCTGCGCCTGCCGATAGGAAGTCTCGGAAGTCAACCCGCCGGCAAACCGGATACGCGCCAAACGTACTCCTTCTTCACGGGCTTTTAATGTTTGCTTTACGATGTCCAGTTCTGTATCTAAAGCAACCAATTCATAGTAAGCCTGTGCCACTTCAGCAACAATCGTCATCCGTAATGCGCGTTGCGCCTCGATAGATTGCAGATACTCGGCAATACTAGCCGAACGTGCCCAACGCAGATTTCCCCAAAGATCAAGTTCCCATGAAACGAGAAATTGTGCTTCAAAGGTCTCTGATCTCTTGAAAGCATCTCCTCCATGATTTTCGAGTTCACGTTCTGCCGTTACTTTTCCTTTGATATCCGGAAGCAATGCAGCCGTAGAAATTCGTTTCTGCGCAGCCATTTCTTTCACACGGGCAGCAGCAATCAGCATATCTTTATTGTGATCCAATGCACGCTCTATCAGACTTCTCAAGGTAGCATCCGTATAAATATCCCTCCAGTCCTGATCGCCGAAACTGATCGAGTCTTGCGCTCTTTCCAAGCTGTCGGGCAAATGAAGATCAGGGCGGACATAGTTCTTTTCCCTACCTTGCAGGAAGTCAAGACCCCGGCAAGTAACAGGATAGCAATATATAGTTTCTTTCGTTTCATTATTTCTTATGTTTTAAAATTTTCGACTTTGTTTTATACACCATCACAAAGAAGAACGGCACAAGAATGATACCGAATACAATGGCAAATATCATTCCGAAGAATACGCCCGTACCAATCGCCTGTCGGCTTGCCGACCCCGGACCGCTTGCCAATACCATCGGAAGCATTCCCAATACGAATGCAAGGGAAGTCATCAGAATCGGACGGAAACGCAATTTAGCTGCATAGATTGCCGACTGTATCAAGTCTTCACCTTTATCAACTTGCACTTTTGCAAACTCTACAATCAAAATCGCATTCTTGGCAGCAAGTCCCACCAGCATTACCAGACCAATCTGGAAATAGACATCGTTCTCCAATCCGCAAACCCAGACTCCTAAATAGGCTCCCAAAGCGGCAACAGGTAAAGAGAGCAACACGGCAATAGGCACTGTCCAACTTTCGTATTGAGCAGCAAGGAAAAGGAAAACGAACAGGAATACCAATGCCATCACCATACCTGTCTGACCTCCCGCCTGCTTCTCCTGATAAGAAAGACCACTCCATTCAAGACCGATATTATCCGGAAGATGGTCACGGGCGATCTGCTCCATAATCTCCATCGCCTGACCGGAACTGTATCCCTGTGCGGCAGCACCCCGGATAACGGCAGTAGTAAACATATTGAAACGCTTAATACTTCCCGGTCCTGTGGTATAGGAGGCATTTCCTAAAGAAGTCAACGGTACCATCGCTCCATTGGAGGCTTTCACGAAGAACAGATTGATATTGTCTTTGTGTTCCCGGTAAGGAGCTTCCGCCTGAATGTAAACCTTATATATACGGTTGAACATATTAAAGTCGTTCACATACACCGAACCGGTATAAGCCTTCATGGTAGAGAACACATCAGCCAGTGGCACACCCAGCATCTTTACTTTGTCACGGTCTACATCGAAATAGAGTTGTGGTATTTCCGACTGCAAAGAAGATGACAGACCAGCCAGTTCTTTGCGCTTGGATGCGTAGTACATTAATGTATCTGCCGCGTCTACCAAATTATCGAAAGTGGCTTCTCCACGGGCTTCCAATTGCATTTCAAAACCTCCCGAGCTACCCAGTCCCGGTATGACCGGAGGAGTAGACAGGTAGACTTTACATTCTGGATATTCTCTCAAATGTTTTTCTACCGTATCCATAATTTTCTCAATACTGGTGCTCTTTCTCTCTTCCCAAGGTTTCAGGATCACCGTCAGTTCAGCACGTCCCTGGTTACTTCCAACACGCGGACTACTTCCCGTTACGTTTTGTACATATTCTATATATGGATTCTTCTCCAGATAAGCAATCGCGCGTTCCGTTACGATACGGGTACGTTCCAAAGTAGAACCTTCCGGCAGTTCCAACTCCACTTTAAAGTATCCCTGGTCTTCCACCGGCAAGAAACTGGTAGGAATCAGACGGTGAATCAGCATGATAGCGATCAATACCATACCAAAAGCACTTAAAACCCGGCGAGGATGCTTGATCGTACGAGTCACAGCAGCCACATATTTATTGCTACCGATGCCCAGCCATTCGTTAATCTTACGGAACACGATATTCTTTTTCTTTCCGTTATCCGGCTTCAGAATCAATGAACACATCACCGGGCTCAATGTCAGAGCCACTATCGTAGAAATAAGTACGGACACCACAATCGTCACCGTAAACTGGCGATACAACTGCCCTGTAATCCCACTTAAAAAACTAACCGGAACGAACACTGCCGCCAATACCAGTGATGTGGCAATCAAAGCACTAGCAAGTCCGTTCATCGCTTTCTTCGTTGCTTCGTATGGGCTTAGATGTTCCGTTTCCATGATATGTTCTACGCCTTCCACCACCACAATAGCGTCATCCACAACAATACCGATAGCAAGAATCAATCCCAACAATGTCAATATATTCAGCGAGAAACCGAAAATAAGCATGAAACCAAAAGTACCGATCAATGAAATAGGCACCGCTACTACCGGAATCAACGTTGCACGCCAGCTCTGCAAGGATAGATAAACCACCAATACAACTAATACCAACGCTTCAAACAACGTCTTATATACTTCATGAATAGATTCGGAAATATAAGTCGTCATATCGAACGGAATCTCATAGCTCAATCCTTCCGGAAAATTCTTGCTAATCTCATCCATAGCCTCTTTTACCCTCTCGGCTACTTCCATCGCATTTGCTCCCGGCAACATATAAATACCAAGCACAGCGGCATTCTCGCCGTTGATACCACTTTCTGTGTTATAAGAAGAAGCCTCCAACGATACACGCGCCACGTCTTTCAATCGAATAATAGACCCGTTGGCATTGGCACGCACTACAATATCTTCAAACTGTCCTACGGTAGACAAACGTCCTTGAGTCGTAATAGGAATGGTAATATCCAGTCCCTGTACCGGCTGTTGCCCCAATACACCGGCCGCTGATTCGCGGTTCTGATCCTTCAATGCATTCTGTAAATCCTGTACGGTCAGCCCAAAGTTTGCCAACTTATCGGGTTGCGCCCATATCTGCATCGCATAATAGCGGCTACCTATATTAGATACACGTCCAACCCCAGGAATACGGCGAATTACATCGAGCACGTTGATAGTAGCAAAGTTACTCAGATAAATTTCATCGAATTTCGGATCAGTAGAAGTCAAACAAAGTGTCATCAGCTGACTGGGAGCCTGCTTTTCTACCGAAATACCATTCTGAATGACTTCCGCAGGCAGACGGCTTTCCGCCAGCTTTATACGGTTTTGAATTTCCACGGCAGCCAAATCCGGATCAGCAGATACATCAAAGGTTACGGTTGCCGAAAAGCCACCGGAATTGGAACTGTTTGATTCCATATAAAGCATACCCGGCGTACCATTGATTTCCTGCTCAATCGGAGTGGCTACTGCCTGCGACACGGTAAGTGCGCTGGCACCCGGATAGATGCGCTGATCTTCACCACCGGAGGGGTAATCTGCGGATATTGATCCACCGGAAGCATCGTCAGGCCAATAATGCCGACAATCACAATCACGATGGAGATTACAGCCGAGAAGACCGGCCTATCTATAAAAAAGTAACTTTCATCGTTTATTCTCCTTTCGCGTTATCCTTCGTTCCGGTAGTGTTTTCTTCTACTCCGGTCACTTCATTTTTGTCGTAGTTATACTGTCCCCAGCTTCGGCTTCCGGATCACTGACCCGTACTTTCATGCCCGGAGTCAACTTATGGAACCCTTCTACAACCACCATTTCTCCTTCTGCCAGTCCTCTTTCTACCACCACATTATTCCCGACTTCCGGTCCTAATTCGATAAAACGTTTCTCTACCGCATTATCTTTGCGCATGGTATAAATATATGCCCCACCCTTTTCGATGGTAACGGCTTTCATCGGAACAACAAGTGCACCTTCACGAACATCCAGCAACAACTTTACCTTTGTAAATTGTCCTGGCAACAATACTTGTTTCGGATTCGGCATTTCTGCACGTACAGAGAAAGTTCCGGTTTGAGGATCGACTTGCGGTTCGGCAAAATCCACATATCCTTTAAATGGATAGACGGTATTATCCGCCAATGTAATGGTAATATTCGGCTGCCAGGAACGGGTGGAATCCTGCTGTCCCAAATTAATGTTTCTTTCTTTACTCTTCAAATAATCGAGTGCTGTCATACTGAAATCCACCAATACTGTATCACTCTTCACAATGGTAGCAAGCAATGATTTTCCTCCGGGGCCGACTAACGTACCCAAGTCCACATTTCTTTCACTAATGTGTCCCGATAAGGGCGAACGAACAATGGTATAACCCAATTCCAGTTCAGCCTGTGCCAAATCCGCCTCGCTCATGGCTACCGTTGCCTCGGCACTTTCATAAGCAGCTTCCGCATTATCCAAGTCCAACTGGCTTGCAGCGTTCTGTTCAAACAACGGACGGATACGTTTTAAATCACGTTCCGCTTTCAAAGCCTGCGCTTCGTCTTTTTTCAATTGTGCTCTGGCTTTATCTGCTTTGGCACGATACTGGTCCTGGTTGATTACAAACAAAACCTGATTCTTATTGACATATGTCCCTTCGGCAAAAAGCATATTTTCCAGATAGCCTTCCACACGGGCACGTACTTCGACGAACTGTTGGGCACGAATACGCCCCACATATTCCCCGTATATCTCTACGTCGTCTTTCACTACCGGTTCAACAATGACTGTCGGCATTTCCGGCGCAGCCTTCTGAGGTCGGGTCAGTATCCAGTACACACCCAACACAACTACCATACATATAATAGCAGCAATGGTTCTCTTTCTCCTCAGTTTCAACTCATGTTTCGAAAAGAATAATCTCATATCGAATCTTATTATTTAATTTAACTTATGTTTGTTCTATATCCTTATTTACAACTCATATACCAAAAATGCGTTAGCTGCATTATTTGCTTAAAATCAAAGCATTAGATATTTCTTCGTTTTGCAGAAAGTGTGGAAATTCACTGTATGGTGTAGAAAAAATCCACATTTCCGACTTTTGGAACATTTTTTTTAGTTCCTATTTCAACAACTAAACAAATTATGCTCTACATTTGTATTATATTAAACATCAACACTAGACCACATCCTAATGAAAAAACAAATCTTTTCAACATTAGTTTTATCAATTGGCATCTTATTGCCTTTTTCTTTGCATTCTCAAGAGCAAAGGAAAAAGGTAGGTGTCGTTCTAAGCGGTGGCGGTGCCAAAGGAATGGCACACATCAAAGCACTGAAAGTAATTGAGGAAGCCGGAATTCCTATTGACTATATAGCCGGCACCAGTATGGGAGCTATCGTAGGTGGTCTGTATGCCATCGGTTATACTACGGAACAATTGGACAGCATGGTACGAAAACAAGATTGGACATTCCTGTTGAGCGACCGTATCAAACGAAGTGCCATGTCATTGACTGATCGTGAGCGGTCTGAAAAATATACAGTCTCTATCCCTTTCACCAAAACTCCCAAGGATGCTGCTGCCGGAGGACTCATGAAAGGGCAAAATCTGGCTAACCTATTTTCAGATCTCACTGTGGGGTATCATGACTCCATCGACTTCAATAAACTTCCCATTCCTTTTGCTTGTGTGGCAGCCAATGTTGTCAATGGAGAGCAAATTGTATTCCATGACGGAATACTCTCAACCGCTATGCGTGCCAGTATGGCTATTCCGGGTGTATTTACTCCGGTACGGCAAGACAGCATGGTATTAGTGGACGGCGGCATTGTAAACAACTATCCGGCAGATGTTGTGAAAGCCATGGGAGCCGATATTATTATCGGAGTAGACGTGCAGAATGCTTTGAAGAAGGCTGACAAGCTCAACAGCGTCCCCGATATTCTGGGACAGATTGTAGACATCACCTGCCAGTCTAACCATGAAAAGAATGTAGACCTCACAGACACTTATATCCGTGTCAATGTGGAGGGATATTCATCCGCCAGTTTTACCCCGGCTGCCATCGACACTCTGATGCGAAGAGGCGAAGAAGCGGCTAAAGAACAATGGAATTCGTTGCTTGCCTTGAAAAAGAAGATAGGAATAGCCGAAGATTATACTCCGAAGCAACATGGCCCTTATTCTTCTCTTTCCAATGCACGCACAGTTTATGTGACGGACATCTCATTTTCCGGTGTAGAGGTGGATGATAAAAAATGGCTGATGAAGAAATGTAATCTGAAAGAAAACAGTGACATTACCACTCAACAAATAGAACAGGCCTTGTATCAATTACGTGGTAGCCAATCCTATTCCAGTGCCAGCTATACATTGAAAGAGACTCCTGAAGGTTATCACCTCAACTTCCTGTTGCAGGAAAAATACGAAAGAAGAATCAATCTGGGCATCCGTTTCGATTCGGAAGAAATCGCGTCTTTGCTGGTGAATGCAACGGCAGACCTCAAAACTCATATTCCTTCCCGCCTGGCTCTTACCGGTCGATTGGGTAAACGATATGCTGCCCGCATAGACTATACGCTGGAACCCATGCAGCAACGTAATTTCAACTTCTCGTATATGTTCCAATACAACGATATCAACATTTACGAGGAAGGTGAGCGTGCCTATAATACAACGTATAAATATCATCTGGCAGAATTCGGTTTCTCCGATGTATGGTACAAGAATTTCCGCTTCGGACTCGGTCTGCGTTTTGAATATTACAAGTACAAAGATTTCCTGTTCAAGAAACCTGAAATCTCCGATCTGAAAGTGGAATCGGAACATTTTCTAAGTTATTTTGCCCAAGTGCAATATAATACTTATGATAAAGGACGCTTCCCTTCTAAAGGAAGTGACTTCAGAGCGGCCTATTCGCTTTATACGGATAACATGGCACAATACAACGACCACGCTCCATTTTCAGCATTGAATGCTTCGTGGGCAAGTGTCATCCCTGTGACCCGCCGTTTCTCCGTCATTCCTTCCATTTATGGACGTATCCTGATCGGAAGAGATTTTCCTTATCCGTTGCAAAATGCCATTGGCGGTGACGTACCTGGTTTCTATATTCCACAGCAATTACCGTTTGCCGGGGTTACCAACCTGGAATTGATGGATAACACCATAATGATCGCGTCTATTAAATTCAGACAACGTATGGGAGCCATTCATTATCTCACACTGACGGGTAACTACGGGCTAACGGATAGTAATTTCTTCGATATATTGAAAGGCAAGCAATTATTCGGTGTTAGTGCAGGTTATGGAATGGACAGCATCTTCGGACCATTGGAAATATCGTTGGGATACTCCAATCAGACGGACAAAGGAAGTTGTTTTGTGAATTTAGGGTATTACTTCTAGTCAAATCTAGTCAAAAGAATATAATAACACTCCAAGGAAGACAGATTTTAGCAATACTACTTCGCGTAATACAATATTTTCAAAAAGCAAAAGAGGAGACCGCTTCACAGTGATCTCCTCCTCTCTATACTCTATATGAATATGCCCCAAAGGGTTTATTAAAAAAGGAACATATTAAAAAGGGTTTTATTAAAAATATTACATATCGATTCAATGAATCGTCTCAAATCATATCAACGGTCTTCACAGACAGTTGATATTCAGGGAAATGTGCATCAAAATAAAATCTGATGCGTGGCCCCGATTAGGTAAAGATGTACCTCTGTACTTTTTTTTCCTAATCGGCTAAGGCAAGGGATTCAATGCTACAAACGAATCCAAGCCCCTTACTATAAAACATCTTAAATACTACCACCCTTACCGCCGCTATGTGTCGGATTATAAGTAACCGTCTTATATTGATGATCCGTTCCGGTATAACGAGTTGCTGTAATCGAAACCGTCTTGTTTTGACCATTAAACTTTACATTAGCCGTCAATGTGGTAGTACGAGCTTTTGCATAGCAAGTATAACTCATAGTGGTGTATCCGTTTACATTTACAGTGTTATAAACACGTTCAGTTTCCGTAATGCCAGATACCGATCCCATTAATGAGAACATACGAGTTTTCATGAAAGCAACCATTGCATTCACCGTTTTTGTATCCTCGCACTAGTAGCACTAGCTCCTAATTGCGATTTACTTCAGCAACAAGAGCAGCATCATTCTTATCATAGTCCCAACCAGACTTTTCCTTATATTTCAGTTCAATACCAGTCACTGCTTTAGCATTCTCGCTATTATCACGACTAGCTTGTCCTAGAATAGTAGTTGTCACAGTTTCATTACTAATCTTACTGTATACTTTATTCTCTATAGCATAAGCAGAGAAGTGATCGACATCGGCTGTATACGCAGTGACAGCTCCACCTTCTGTAGTAGAAGATATATTTTTAATTACATTTCCCTGATTATCTTTTGCATCTCCCCATTCTCCTGTATCTGGATTCTGATAAGTAAGTATCATATCAGCATCAGCGAATGTTATTCCAGGGATAGGGTTAGGAATAGAAATCGTAACATCTCATTTGCAAATTGCAAACCAGACGGTTCAAATTTAGCAGCAGCTAAAGGGATGCTTTTTTCTACATTTTGATTCACTTCTTCAGCCTTTACTCCAGTAGTTACTTCTGCAGGAGCAGGAACAAAGGTTGTTACACTAACGCCAACATTCCCATCACTAATAAGGCTGCATTAGCTTCTGTATCAATTGCACCTGCCGGTATTGCCAATTCGACTTTTACGAGTGGTTTATCCTCTACCACTGCTTCCGGAGCAACTTCTCCCGGCTCTTCAATTGCCAGATTCGATTCACTCTTATCCTCTACCTTAGTTTCTTCTGCTGCCGTTATTGACACAGTCTCTTTCGGTCTCTCCTTTGTCAGAGCCAGAGCTACCGTTACCACACTACGATTCTCCGCATTATCTGCAATGACAACTGACGTTTTCTGTGAAAGATATCCATTAGAAGACGCTTCAATACTATAAGTACCTGTAGCACTTTCTGTAACAGAGAACTTACCATTCGAGTCGGTTGTGTAATTTTTACTACCCACTTTTACCTTTGCCCCATCCATTGCTGCTCCTCCAGAAGTCACCGTACCCATAATGTAATACTCCACTACCGGTTTTGGAGTTTCAATTACTTCCCCTTCTGCCGGTTTCGGATCGTCATCATCATCGTGACAGGCTACTGTCGCAAAAGTTAACATACCCAAGGCTATCGCCATGGCACCCACATAAAACCATTTTACACTTTTCATAATGTCTCAATTTTGTTAAAAATACTAGTTAAAATATCAATCATGTTTCACTTCTCACTCGTTTTAATCAGATAATATCGAATATAATCCGGCTGCCAGAAATGTGAATTCTCTGCCGACTTAGGTTCAACACTATAACTTTCGCCCAACGAACGATGAGCATATTCATTCCGCTACGCATATCATACTGAAAAGCAAAATACTCGGGAAGCATCACCCGTAGCAGATGTCGCCTGCGTTTCTTTCCCGGTAATGGAATAGAAAAGTTGAATCCTGCATTCGTTGCTCCATTTGTATACATACCATATATACCTACAATATATTCGCCGAAGTAGCGTGAAAGAGTTCCGCGTACTCCATAATCGCCATAAATAAAGCGATCTCCTTCTACTTTCACCAAGGTATTCACTTCCGGAATATAATATCCCACACTAATTTGTCCATTGACTCTTTTCCACTTGCTCATTTTCCATTCGCTACCATAGAAATGAGCAGAGCCGGTTATTCCTCCTCCACCTTCTACCGTCCACCGACCATTTGCCGAAAAATAGCCGATGCCTGCTGCAAGTCCCTGGCGATCATTGGAGAAGCTACCGCCTGTGAGGTATCCTTTCCAGTGATTAGCCAAGCGAAAATCCTGTCGCAAAGCCATGAATCCCAAGCGAACGCAGTTCCACTTACCATCTTCATTACTTACAATAGGCAAAGAAACCTGCATCCGTAGCGAAGCTCCTTTCCATAATTGCATTTCCAGAGCAGGTTGCAATTCAAGAGCCGCCTTATATAATTTATAAGTTACATTATTGACTAACATCACGTTGGGATATACTACCAAATCCACCTTACCGAAAGAACTTTCTTTTCGTTTTACACCTTTCAGCTGACGCACAGCAGTTTCGGTAGAAGTAGTCATCCCCATCTTACGATACACTTCATCCAACGCACATTCGCCGGACTGATATTTGTGAATCAACTCTGCAGGGATAGTTATGCATAATTGTGGTAAGGCATTATCTAATATAAGTAGCTGCAAAGTCGGTATTTCCGGTATAGTAACCAAATGGCGTATGGCAATACCGATTCCATTATAAATACCTCTATAAGCAGAGGTCTCAAAAGCCGCAGTTATCGTGTCCCTTTTCTCCACAACTGAAATATTCTCCATATCCAACTCTTTCAGTGTCTCACTCACACGAACAGGCTGTGCCTGTAACAAAGAAATACCACAGAGAAAAACAGCGGTCGCACTAACAATCCTTTTCATCTTCTTTTAATGCATTAATGTACATTCATACCGCAGACCGGCGGAAACACATGTAAATTCACGAGTAAACACATTGACGGACAAATGCTTCCAAAAGCGCATGGCAGCCCCCATATTCCATCCATGCGTATCATATTCCACCATCAACTTCAATTCTTTGCAAAAAGAAGGCGTATAGCGGACACCTCCGAAAGGTCCTTTATTAAATACACGACAATCACCTTGATGAATATACCATCCGGCCGTTACAGCCAATTGGTCTCCCGAACGAAATCCGATAGTCTTTGTCAACACACCATAATAAGCTCCCCAATACGGAGTCTTCTTCTCCGTCAAAAGATCATCTCCACCAATCACAACAGCTGGGAAATAGCGACTTTCTTTTTAGCGGACGAATACGAATCGTATTAGAACGGTCCTGATTATGATAACCCGTTCTGCCTGTACCGGTTGTCATTTTGAGTAATGTCATCCGGTAAGTGAATTCGATAAAAGAGAAAAGAGTCATATCTACAAAATAGTTCATGGTAGGAAAACTGAAAACCGATGGAGTAACTTGCTCGGGTAAGAAATTGACTCCTCCCATAAATGTACCGGTCTCCTGCATTTCAGCGGTAGGTATCATCAACTGCCCCGTTGTTCCCATGGAATATTGCGCATGAACCAGACCGCTCATCGGAATGAGTATCAGAAATAGAATACTACCTTTTAACGAAATAAATGGCTTATTCCTAAAAGCCGCTTTAATTTGTTTCATCTTTATTTGTATGTTATACTTTTAAATAGAGATATTCTCAAAACTTTTTTGATTAATCCACTATTTTTACCTTATATAATTCTGTTACTTCTTAGGTAACGGAAAACACACAATCAAGACCAATCGGAATGAGAATAGAGAAAAACATCGACAATTACAGTGGTAGAAGAGTTTTTGCCTTTAGCGAAGGGGAAATTCTTTTTAAAACAGGACATATAAATCATAGGGCATGAAGATATGATTATTTCATGTTCGGATTTTTTTTTGCCGTATGCATCAGATAAAACGAAAAAAAATGGGAGAATATTTGTTTGCTATTTATATTTTTGTCTATCTTTGCGTCATATTTGATTCCGTTACCTAAGAAGTAACAGATACATTTAAATACTGATTATTAAAGTTTTGCCTATCTATTACCTACTTACATTGTAATTTTTAACGTAAGATAAATTCTTTCTATTTACTTCTGTGCGTTCTCTTAATCCAAAGCCTTTCAGATATATTTGTGTGGTTTTAATAGATTTGTGTCCCAACGATTCACTAATCATTTCAATCGGAACTCCGCGATACTTAGCAGTAGTGGCCCAAGAATGTCGGAAGGTATATGAAGTGACGGGCGAATTCAAGCGCAACACTCTCGCCAAATCCTTCAAAGAATTATTAAAACGACGAAGAGCAGACTGATATTCTTTATATGCTTTTTTCATCTTTCCGCTTCTTATCACCATGCAGAATATCGAATAAATAGTCGGGACAATCAGGAAGAGCTGTTTTATTGCTTCGAAGCTGATTCATCATCTCTTTTGCACTTTCCAGAATTTCCAGGCTTATAGGTGTTTTAGTCTTGATACGGTTATATTGAAGCACATTCCGGTCTAAAGCCGATTTCTCCAAATGCGCCAAATCCGCAAATGACATTCCACAGAACTGAAACATCAGAGCTGCAATCGTCTGCGTACGACGCAAACGTTCGGATTTCGGGTCCTCATACAGTAGTTTGTGCAATTCGGTCACAGGCAATGCTTTCTTTTGCCGGATATCCACGCCTGTATAGACATCATGAAACAACCGGGGAACATAAGGGGCACTTCCGCTTCTACTCCCCGATTATAGATACTACGCAACATACGCATATAAGTAGAAACCGTATTGAGCTTTAATCCGGACTCGTAAAGATGCTGTCCATAGCATCGTAAACACTCCCGGGTGACTTGCCTGAACGATATGTTCACATGTTCCACAAAACTTACTAAAAGAAAAAAGAGCATTCTTATAAACATGAGCGGTAGAATATCGCCCTTCTTTTCCGCAAACGCTCAATGTACGCTCCGGCACATTGGCTAAATCCATTTTTATTCATCTTTTGCATCACTAGTTATTTTAGATTATACAATATATAGAGAAAGAACAAAAAGTAAGCTACTTTATGATTGCAGCTATTATAAAAAAGAAAAGTAAAAAAAACCTTCACTCGCGTGGAAGTTATTCTTTTACTTTCCTATAACAACACGTTCGTTTTGCAATATTATTTGCCTCTTCAGTTTCTTCACTATCTGCATAAATAACCTTCCAATGCTGGCGTGACAATGGT